>Ga0182021_10005463_pt1 | contig 15053 bp, 8 predicted proteins | sample 612E3MmetaG_FD_120493 | JGI IMG/M metagenome (GOLD analysis project Ga0182021, IMG submission 120493) | Permafrost microbial communities from Stordalen Mire, Sweden - 612E3M metaG (Illumina Assembly) | ecosystem: Environmental > Terrestrial > Soil > Wetlands > Permafrost | place: Sweden... | reverse complement strand
TTTGACTTCACTGATTGTCATACCGAAGTGGCCGCCATTCTCAAGTAATGACTTTACTCTTTCCAGCTTTTCTTCCCGTATGATCGCTTCGACTTTCTTCATCCCCATAAGCTTATGACTCCTACAATTAATATCCTGACTTAGCCTTGATAGGATTCATTTTTTAAATAATTATCTGTTCTTTGAGTCTATATCCGAGACCTTTTACTGAAACCAACAGTCTTGGCCGGTGTGGGCTAACCTCAAGTTTCTTCCTGAGACGGCATATCATGATGTTAATCGATCTATCCGGGTCACTCATATTTGGAGTTGAAATAACCTGAAGGATTTCGGATCGTTTAACCACCTTCCTACATGGTGGGCAAAGAGATAAAGTAAGTTAAATTCTTTTACTGTTAAATCTATTTCTTTTTGCCCCATTTTAACCTGGAAGCCGATGGGATCGAGGTAGAGGTTGTTCAATATTAATTCTTCATTTTCCGCCCTCCCCCCCGGGATCATCCACTTTCATCATGGTAACTGCACCTTCCATTTTATCCTTAGCCTCTCATTAACAATAACGAGAGTAAAATAAGTTCACGAATTAATTCGAATTGTTGTCCTCTTATGGAAGTCGCAGTTTCTTAACGAAAAGCTCCTCCTTGAAAGGTACTCTTGGCAATATTATTTTCCACAACTGACCGGCGATACGTTTACTCACAATATTAGTTTATAGAAGAGATGTTTCTGAAATATTATCAACATATAACAATCATATTAATTTTCTTTCAGGTACATTGCAGTTTGCGCTGATTTCAATATGGATTAATTGAACTCTAAGGGATGTACAGTTATCAATTAATTTAATTAGGGCACTATTGCTTGGAATGTTGGATGACAAAAAGATGTTTTGTGATTTTACAATCTAACGTTTTGTAAACTTGGCCATCCCATCAATTCTTGACCAGATTGGTGCCGGGTGATATTCTTAATGCAAAAATACAAATTGCATGTTCTCAATTACTGAAACAATTATGTGAAAGGATTTGCCATGAATATCATTGGTATTGACTGCGCAACGAAACAGCGTAAGATTGGCCTGGCGCTGGCCTCTTTTCAAAATGGAATAACCACTGTGCGGAGTACCAAGATTGGAAGCGAAACCAAACCCGCGTTGGAGATTGTCAAAGATTGGCTGGTAGGTGCGCCGTCGACGGTAATTGCCTTAGATGCTCCGCTCGGTTGGCCAATAGAATTGGGGATAAATTTGTTGATACATAAAGCGGGCGAAAGGATAGATGTAAATCCAGACATGTTGTTCTCTCGTTACACCGACCGTGAAGTATGGCGAAGATTACACAAGAAGCCATTTGAAGTCGGCGCGAACTTAATAGCCCGAACCTCACATGCAGCTTTGCATTTGTTGGGGGATCTGAGACAGGAGACTGGACTAGCTATACCTTTGGCATTGAACCCTGACAGAATCACCGAGACCTGCGCGATTGAGGTCTACCCCGGGGCTACTCTTCAGGCCATGGGCGTTAAGAAAGAACAACGGTTGTCGATGATACGGGACACTGATTACCTGACTATGGGTTTGACGAGTGAAAATCTCGCTAGTGACCATGGATTGGACGCAGTTGTATGCGTCCTCTCCGCACTGGATTTTCTGACAGGCAAATGCCTAATGCCTACTGCAAACGAGCAGAAACTTGCGGAGAAAGAAGGGTGGATTTGGGTACGAAGTAAAGAAGCCTTGCCAAATTATTGATTTACAAAAAGGGGGACCTCACATGAAAGTTGACAGCATGCCATTTTCAAAAATAATAAATATAGATCAAGGTGCACGTGAACACTATCATGTCCCCAAATATCAAAGGGAATATTCCTGGAGAGTTTCGCATTGGGAAAAATTGATTCAAGATATCGATGAGAATGACATTGGCTATTTCATGGGCTCGATAATCTGTGTTAGTGATGCTGAATCAAACGCTCCCGGTGAAGAGCTTATATATGAGGTAATAGACGGACAACAGCGTTTGGTAACGCTTTCGTTATTGATAATGGCAATCTATACGCGATTAAAAGAAATGGAAAAGAGTGGGATTGAATTTGAAGATGAAGATGACAAAAGAACATTCCAAAAGACCCTAGATAGCTTAAGCGAGAAAATAGTAAAGAAAAAGAAGGATTTCAAGAAAGGAGAGCCCGGCGGGTTTGAAGATTCAAAAAGGTTATGCTTCTGCAGAGTACAACCTAGCTCCCAAAATCATAACTACGAAGACTACTTATATATTATCAGTGAGTTGGGTTTGATAAGCAAGAGGGAAAGCCCACGCTATTGCGGGGTTAGATCCATATACAAAGCCTTCCGTTATTTTCAGAAAACTATTCCACAAGAAGTAGAGTCACTCCAGAAATTCGTTGAAAAAATTAACCTGCTTGATTTTGTGGTTATTACTGTTGGAACGCAAGCGGACGCTTTTACTCTTTTTGAAACCCTAAATAATAGAGGTCTCGAACTTTCTGCGATCGACATAATCAAAAACAAAATGCTTTCTGAAATGGAGAAAAAGCACGAGGTACATGTAGACGAGTCGTTCGATTATTGGCAAGAGATCATCAAAGTTTTGCCCGGTGCTGATGATCAGGAAAGGTTTTTTAGACACTTCTATAATGCTTTCAGAAAAGATAAAACGTTCGAAGTTAAAGGAATTTCCAGAGCAGTAAAGTCGAAAATTATTAAAATATATGAGACTTTGATCAAGCGAGATACTGTTGTTTTGTTTGATAGTTTGCGAGAAAAGGCTGTAATCTATGGGAGATTTATCGATCCCAGTTCTGTTGAAGACGAGGAACTAGCTGCCAGACTTGAAGATATGTCACACATTGGAACGGCACCAGCTTATCAGATTTTGCTGTTTTTATTTTCCCAAGATAAACGATTTGTTACGCCAGACCTGCTACCGAGGGTAGCGGATCTGATGTGCAAATACTATGTACGTAGGAACGTAACCGATATCCCGAGTACGCGAGACCTTGATCAAGCTCACATGGAAGTGATTGACCTGTGTCATGAGCAAATTAAAAAGAGTAAAACATTGACATTCGAATTCTTTGCCAATTGTCTAGTAAACAACAGCAAAGCAAGGCCGGCTTCACTTAAACAATTCCGAGAAGCACTAGGTGGCAGTATTTACTCGGATAATGCAGATATGGCTCGGTATTTATTGACAAAATTGGATTCAGAATACCATACGAAAGAGTACAGTCCAGATTTATGGGCGCGAGATGAAAAGGGGCGTTTTATCTGGACTGTTGAACATATATTCCCCCAAGGGGAAAATATTTCACATGACTGGATCGAGATGATTGGGAATGGCAATCGCAAGATTGCCGAAAACGTCCAGGAAAAATATGTGCACTGCCTCGGTAATCTCACTTTGAGCGGCTACAATTCTAATTTATCAGATGCGTCCTTTGCGAAAAAACAACAGCTTGCCAAAAATAGGATATTCTTGGGGCAAAAGATCAACATAGGTTATCGTAATGGTCTCGCGCTAAACAACCTCAACTTCGTCGTTGGTGGTAAGACAATGAATCTTTCTAATGCTTCTGGCTGGAAGGAGAATATGATCGAGGCGAGAACAAAAGCTATTTCTGATATTCTAATTAGCTTATACAAATTCCCGGTTAAACAACTGCAATAATCGTCATCATGATTTTGAAGACTAACAGTGAGAGTTAGTAAATTACTCTCACAACTTTACAATTGACTATTTTGTAAAATAACGTCATAACCATTTTCAACATAAATTGGTAGCGCATACCGAATCCGCAAATAATGCAAAGTGAACACGAAATTTAGTTCTTCTAATTTTGTTTATTCTGTTTTCTGTACCTAAATATCAAAACTGCTAAACCAAATATTAAGAAACAGGTACAAGCCAATAATATCAAATCGATCAGGGTTCTTCCTTGTATTTGTGAAGGAATGATCACAGACCTTGTCGATGGTATCGCAACTAATAAGCCGACCATGGCAATTAAAGCCCAGATATCTACTGTCTTACCGGAACGCAATAGCGAGAAACTGTATATGAATGCTAAAATACTCGCCAAAAACAAAATACAGGTTATACTCAATGTTAAAGCAATTTCAAGCCAATTCCTCTCTATCGTAATTTCAATAGTATTGTCACTGCCCGCAACCGGCCGGACTTTTACATTGTAACCTTGTAGATACTGACCAACCGAGAAAGTAAAGGGCATTTCATCAGTTTGATTCAAAGAATTATTTCCTGTAGGTGAAGGAATTCCTGGTGGAACATTCATCGTCGCTAATAAAGTGACATTATATTTGTCAAACGGATAATTGAAATCGTTTCCGCCGAGAATTGCGCTACAATCTGTTGGTGTACCAATGGGCCAATTTGTGTCAGATTCAAGTGTCCATCCTCTAACTCGAATAACGCCAGAACCACGTACTATTATGGATGGGAATGTACCTGGCTCTGGAGTTGTTACAGGAGCAAGTTTATTATCATCCATGACAACATTGGCAAGTTGGTCATTATCTATGCTGTATAGACTCATTTTAATTGGGTCAGACTGTCCTGACTTCTCAATAGCCTGTTCAACATAATAAGAAAGCAGGTAATCTGCCTTGCAAGTGATGGTTTTATCTTGGAGATCAAAGTTAGTTATGGTAAGATCAACGCCAACATAACCATTGAAATCCTTATTAATTTGTGGAATCTCAGCGTATTTTTGCGTCCAGATTCTAAAACCCCACAAGACTATTATTGCGATTATAGCCATTGCTGCAATAAACAAAATGTACATCATAAAGCCAAAAGTTACTTTTCTGCGAATAAAGGGTATCATTTTGTGTTGTCTTCAGCCTCTAAATGCGACGTCTTTTTATTATTAATTCGCTTTGTCGTAAATACTCTGCCCCGGACCGGAATATGATTCGAAAACATGTTCATAGACTTTGCCGCGTTTTCGTTCGAATATTTCCTTGGTATAGCAAGGCGGCAAACCTTCCATAATGTCCCGGATGGCGACCTGGACGGCTGCCCGCGCTTGCTGCTTTTTACGCCAGTCCAGACTTAATTTCTCCCGCTTCAGGGTTGTCAGGAGGTCCCGAGCCACTTTCTTTACTTCCTGGGTTTCTTTAGCGGATAGCTTCATTTCCGGTTTAGTCAGCAGATCAAAAATTGCCAGTTCCTCTTCGGTTAGGTTTTCTGCGATACTGCGTTTCTCTTCATGCTTTAATCCCTGGGCAAAATCAACCAGTTGCTTGAAGAATTCGTCAATATTAACACTGCCGGCGTTATATTCGTCAATCATCTGCTGAAACCGCTGGTAGAAATCCATCCGGGTTTTATTGAGTTCCACCATGTTCTGGAGTTTACTATCGATGGCGTTCTTCAGATTTTCAGCCGTAATATGTTTACGGTTCTTTTCAAATTGCGCCTTTAATTTTTCAATGTCCAGTTGACTGAGGTCAATCGGCGCATCGTATTTACTCTTTGATTCCTTAATAACATAGGCTTCCGCAGCGACCGACCGGTCCAGGAGGTCATCGACTTTGCCCATCACTTCATAGATATCGGGGGGGATAACTTTTGCATTAATCGCCCGCACTAACATTTCAAAGAGGATGCATTCCGGTTTTATTTGAGCGGCTAAAGGATCCGGTAATATCGCTCGATATAAACGGTTAATGTTATAGGCTTTTTCTAAATATTGTTTCTTTCTCTCGTCCGTAGTTACAATTATATCCACCGCATTGCCGAATAACTTTACTTTGGCAAGGGCATCCGCGCTGATGATACCCTGAGGAGCAAATCCGGCATCAATGCAAAACGCGGTCAGGTCTGAAATAGCAGTTTTCAATATGCCGACCAGCACCTGTTTATCTTTAACCGGTGTGTCACCATCGGTGATTCCACCTCCGGACCCTTCCCCATAAATTGCCAGGGCTTTCTGCAAATTCCGGAAAACCCCAATGTAGTCCACTATCAAGCCATTGACCTTATCTTTGAACACCCTGTTGGCCCTGGCGATGGTTTGCATCAGGGTATGGTTACGCATCGGCTTATCCAGGTAGATGGTCGAACAACAGGGGACATCGAAACCGGTCATCCACATCGCACAGACGAAAACAATCCGGAAGGGATCCTGGGGGTCTTTAAATTTAGTGTCAAGGTCCTCTTTATTCATCCTGATGCGGTGAGGCTCAATATTAACCCCTTTTTTCTTCATATCCCTGATTTCGTTTTGAGAGGGTGATACTACTACCGCCATATCTGTCTCTTTGAGATATTTAAGCCAGGCCATCTTTTCTTCGACTTCTTCCGCCGGCGTATTAGCGGCAATGTCCCGGCTCACCTGCTCGATGTTTAGCTTCCAGTATTTTTGGACCTTGTCGTACATTCGAACGGCGGTGGCCTTGTCGATGCAGATCACCATGGCCTTTCCCTGGAATCCGCGGCCGGTAAAATGTTTCACAATATCCCGGGCGACAGTTTCCAAACGGTCGTCGCGGGTAATCAGGTGATACTGATGAATAAATTCCCTTTCTAACTTCTTTTCCTGGTCCTCATTAAGCTCCGATTCTTCGATAATCCGGTAAATGTCTTCGTTAAGGTCTTTATTGGTCAACTGCAGTTCAGGGATGCGGTTTTCGTAATACAGCGGTACAGTGGCATTATCATCTACTGATTGTTTGAAATTATAAATACTGATGTAATCGCCAAATACTTCCCGAGTCTTTTCTTCGGTAACAATTAGGGGTGTGCCGGTGAAAGCCATAAAAGAAGCATTAGGCAGCGCCATTCTCATGTTCAATGCCAGAGTATCATATTGGCTGCGGTGTGCTTCGTCAGTAATCATAATGATGTCCGACCGGTCGGATATCGCTTCAGGGATGCGGAATTTCTGGATAAGTGTGAAGACATAGCGGTGGTCTTCCTTCAGCAACTGCCGGAGATGATCCCCGCTTTCCGCCTGTGCTTTGTTTTCCGTAATAACGCCGGCTGATGTAAAATTCTTATATATCTGGTCGTCAAGTTCTAACCGGTCGGTTACTATCACAAAAGTCCAGTTACCGGGAACTTTCCGCAGTACCTTCTGTGCGAAGAAAATCATAGAGACGCTCTTACCGCTGCCCTGGGTATGCCAGAAGACCCCTAGTTTACCTTCCCGGGTGCGGATTTTCTTCAATGCCCCGATGGCGTTGTTTACGCCCAAGTACTGGTGGTTCTTGGATACCAATTTGATTAAGCCACCCCTTACTTCCTGAAAGATAGTAAAGTTTTCTATGATATCCATCAGACGGTCCGGTTGACAGACGCCCCGAATTATCGTTTCCAGTGAAACAATTCCTTCTTCCCCTTCGCTGTTGATTTTCTTCCAATCAGCGAAGTTCTCCCACTCGGCAGTTATAGTGCCGATACGGCTGTCGGTCCCGTTGGAAACGAGTAATAACGCATTATAGGGGAAGATTTGCGGAATAGCATCTTTATAGTCGGTAAGGTTATCGTCGAATGCTGTTTTAAGATTCTTATGGACAGATTTAAACTCAACCAACAATAGCGGTAATCCATTGACAAAACCTACCAGGTCGGGGCGCTTGGAATACATCTCGCCGGTTACCCAGAACTGGGAGGCGATAAAGAAGTCGTTGTTCCCCGGATTTTCCCAATCAATGACCCTAACGACTTTCGTATTTTCATTGCCGTTATCATCGGCAACTTTGACCTTAATCCCATCCTTTAGGATAGTATAGACTTCGCGGTTGGCCTGAACAGCACTCATCAGGCTGCGGTCGTGACTGATTTCCTCAATAGCCTGGGAGAAAGCCTCTGCCGGCAATGCTGGATTCAGTTTTTGTAGCACCGGGCGTAAGCGGGATTCCAAGATCACAGCACTTTTGGTTTGCCTCCCCAAAGGACTGCCGCCCGATTGCTCAAATTCATGGAAGCAGTTGGCATAGCCCCAACCCATGTCTCTGAATATGGCAATCGCAGTTTGTTCTACCAGAGTATTTTCACTGAAATCAGTATTTTCCGATGGAGTCATGTTTTATCTTCCAATGAAATATCAAAGTCAGTAGCCAAAGAGCTTCCTATAAGCGTTATAAACATAAATCTATCCCATCAATATTCACTAGTGAGTTGGCCATTTTAACCTATTCAAAAAGAGGAGCGGCTTTAACGAACCATTCAATATATTGTTTTTGTACAATCTCTCCTAAAATCTGGTTACGTTTTAAATTGTTCGCGGCGAGTAAATCGAAGGTATAAAGGTAGTTAGCGACACGCGTCTGATAATCTATGTCCGCAGGTATCGCAATCTCGAAAGTTTCGAACATTTTACAGGTAAGACTTCCCCTAATACTGTTTCCATCACTCCAATTACGAAGTAGAACATAATTGTTATTTAGATAATAAAATAAAAAAAGCGAATTCAATCTTTGAGGATTAACCCTGATGGCAATTATAGATTGATTGATATAGGTATCATGCTCACAATACGAAGTCTGGCCCCTTGTCTGGCCTTGACCCGCAGATGCTATAAGAACATCACCTTTCTTCGCTAATTTCGTACTCGAATTTGTTATCCCGTCCATAGTTATTTTCTTCTCTGTATCATGGATAAATCTTGATCGAGTTTCTCCCGATGATAACCAACAGTAATCCCCGTTCCAATATTCAGGTTTTCTAGTATCAGGAGTACCTCCGCTGAATATTGTGTCGCAAACGTCTTTAAGTTTTACCTTGACCATTTTTGGTCTTTCTTTTTCCCTATTATTGGCATTATTATCTCCATTACTCGAAATATGATTTTCGAGTATATGAGCTTCGTCGTTTTGTCTTTTTAGTTCATTATTCAGTTCTTCCAGCCGTTTTTTGTAGTCAAATTCGTCTGGTTCACCTTCGGATAAACCGACATAGCGGCCGGGATTGAGGCTCCAGCCTTGGGCTTCGATTTCCTTCAGAGAAGCGACCTTGCAGAGTCCTGGGACATCCTTATAACCGCTTCGGAATTTGTCTAACATCAATTTTGAGCTATCAAACCGATTTTCGGTCTCCTCGCCACGATATAGACGAACAATATTAGCCAGATACTCTATTTGCTGTTCAGTAAATTCGCGGTGGGCTCGGTCTACCTGCCGAAAAATATTCCGCGCATCCAGGAAAAGAACTTTATCTGCCCTCTTAGAGTTCTTTTTCCCTCGGTCAAGGAACCAGAGGGAACATGGAAGGACCACGGTATAGAAGAAGTTAGGACCAATAGAGACCATAGCATCTATCGCTTGGTCTTTGACCAGCGCCTCGCGAATCTCTTCTTCGGAGGCGCGAGCATCTGTCGCAGAGTTAGCCATCACAAATCCAGCTCTGCCGTTAGCATTAAGCGCGCTGTAGAATATTTGAATCCAAAGGTAATTGCCGTTATCCGTTTTCGGTAAGCCTATCGGGAACCTGGGGTCATCCTTCAGGCGTTCCTTATCTATCTTATCGACATTGAACGGCGGATTTGCCATGACAAAATCAAATTTACCAGTGCTGTTGTGCAGGTCTTCATAATAGGTGTTACCTTCCCTGATATCCCCTTCAAGCCCATGTACAGCCAAGTTCATCTTACAGAGGCGTACTGTATCGCTGGTTTTTTCTTCACCGTAAACGGAAATCTCCGAATCCGGGCTTTTTTGATGGTTCTCAACAAAATGGGCGCTCTGTACGAACATGCCGCCGGAACCGCATGCAGGATCAAAAATCTTGCCGTGGAATGGCTCGATAATTTCTACAATCAGTTTTACAAGAGAAGTCGGGGTGTAGAATTCGCCACCCTTCGCGCCTTCACTAGAAGCGAAATTACCCAGGAAATACTCGTAGATTTTACCGAAGACATCCCCTTCCTTATCCACTGTAATTGAAGATATCAGTTTCAGCAGTTCCACTAAAGTAGTTTTCTCAATGGCGCTGTAATTCTTCGGCAGGGCATCTTTCAGATTCGAGTTCTCGGCTTCTATAGCCTTCATCGCATCATTGATGGTCTGGCCGGTGATAGTGCCTTCCGGCAGTTTCAGGATTTCACTGAACCGGGAGTTCTGGGGAACAAAAAGGATTCCTTTTGCCTGGTAATCTTCTTTGGTAACTTCATGCCGGCTGCCGCTCTTTCCTTTTAGCATTTGTCCCGCTTCTGTAAACTTATAATCGGCATAACGCAAAAATATCAACCCTAAAACAGGGGTGGAGTATTCAGATGCTTTAAGTCCGGAGTTGGCCCTTAATTCGTCTGCAGTGGCCCACAGTCGCTTTTCTATATCACCATTACCTGATGCCATAAACACTTCCTTTGGTTAAAAAAAGACAACATACATTATTTAATGTTTTATGCTGAAACAAACAGAACCAGATTCATATGAATTAGCAAAATTATACACCTGATTTTACTTTCATACAAGACATAATTCGAGCAAAAATCATGTGAACAAGGTTACCGCTCTCAGACCCGTTATTTGGAAATGAGTTCCATTACGAAGGCTGTTGTCAATAAGACAAGACCAATAATTGGAATAATCCGCACTTTACGCTTTTCCAAATTTTCCTGGATTCTTTGCTCGGTTCTATGATCGGCACGCTTGCCACGCGGAAGAAGCGGTAATTGCATCATGGTTTTTACCACAAAGCCATAATTTCTCCATCCTCTTGAATAAACGTGGTTTACCCAGCTATGAAATGCGTCGAGAATTAGAATCATACACCACAATATGTAAAAAACGATGGTGATAGGGAGCATCGCGGTTGTGAGGACAATGGCTGCAATTAATATTAGAATCAATACGGGAATCTTAAAAACCCCTAATCTTTTGGTCAATTTATTCCGGTTCTTCCACAAGGATATAAAGGGATAAAACGCAGTCATAGTTGCTAATGCTTGAAAATCTGTGAATTCCCTGACAAATTCAAACGCTATGAGAACCGTGCCAATATAGGTTAATATCTTAATGCCCATTCAAGCACCTGCCAGAAAATTGTTTTTACTTGGGGTTCTCAATCTTTGACCAAAGCACTGAAATCCTATTTTCCCAATCTACCCACTTACTCCCTGTGAATGGTTCCCGCCAGAGAAAAAATCCACCTTCGTCGATAAATATTGACTCAAATAATAATTAATGGACACTCCGACTATATCCGGTTTAGCTTTCTCCAATAAATATCATCAAACTGTACGGGGATGATATTACCCACATGCCTTTCTAAGATGAATTTCCTTACGATCGCTTGAATTGATTTGTACGTAGTCCCATCCACTTGTTCTATCGTATTAGGCCAAGAAACTATGGCAGATGGGTAACATGCCTTCAGCATCCCCATCATTTTTGTGTCCACAGCGGCATTGAGCCACCCTGAAATTTTCTGAGACTTTTCACAGTCGGGAAGATGGCAATAGTAAACCGCGACTTTCAGAACTACATCAAGCGTTTTTGCAACCTGGCCGAAACTTGCAGGTCCGGATTTTTTAATAACCTGGCCATTCTTCCTTTTTTCTGCCAATATTATTTGTTGGACTCCCCATTTACAAAAATGTAAATGAATTGTTTTGAAGTCTTCTTCAGACTCCGCTATGAATATTTTTTGAGCTTCAATAAGAATCTGCTCATGGAGCTTTCTATTCGAACCTTTGTCAAAAAGTCGAATCATGGCAGAGAAACCCAACCCCATATCAATTATGTTTTCTAATCTGATTGATTGGGGGTCGTCTTGCACAAAACGGATGTTGTTCACACCCAAATTGTATGCTTCACCATTGTGGGAGTCAATATGTTGCATTGTCAATTAGGAACCGCTCGACAGGCTTACCGACAGACTCATTTGACAAAAGCCCCTAATGTAAAATGGTTCGTTGTTTAAATTTCTTTGGGTCTTGACGGAAGTTCATCGATTTAAACAAAGCGATGAAACGTATTACAGTAATTACCATATCACCATAAGATAAATATGTACGCTCCCTCCGCTTCGTCCGGGCCACATCAGGTAATTATTTTAGAATTTTTTATCTTGTGATCTATCCAGAACCGCGCTGTATAGAATCCGAGACTGGGGGGACTCCAGGAAATTGCCCCGAATTGACCGTGGTAGCCCTTTAACCACGGCTGGTACAGGGAATATTGCATTGACGGCAACAACGAAATCGCGAAGTGCTGCTGGGCAACATATTCATTTGCTTGTCGGAAAATCGTTTTTACCTCTTCGATGCTGGCGGCGGCGATGGCTTTATTGTAAAAATTATCATAAACTGGATCGCTGATCATCATGTGCGCATTAGAAGAAGAGCCTGTCTGGAACATCGTCAACTGACGGAGAGGTTCGTGGGCACGGCTCAGGGACCCATCCGGGTGATATGCCAGCTGGTCATGTTTCTTTTCTGTATGTGTAAATTTAACCCAGGCAGCGGATTCCATCGTCCTGATTTCCATATCGATGCCAACTACAGTAAAATAAGATTTAACAACTTTGAGTAATTCTTGGTCGCCCGCGATATCCGCCACAATATTGGTCTTAAATCCATTCGGATAACCGGCCTCGGCAAGTAATTTCTTGGCCAATGCCGGATTGTAGACATACTCGTCTTTCAAGTCCTGAGGCCATTCATTATAAGGAAAGCCCCACCCTTTACCCCAGCTGCTCATCGCATTCGAACTGAAAGATGAGGGGGACGGGTCAGCCGCGTCGCTGTATAAGGTTTTAGAAATCGCCGGGAGGTTGATCGCCATCTGCATTGCCTTGCGCACCCGAATATCGTTAAAGGGTTTGACATCATGGCGCGGGTCGATACTGGCGCCGGTGGGCATGGGAATCTGTAATATTTCAGGATTTGTTTTCTTTATTTCCTGAGCTTTTTTGTAGGAAATAGAATCCATCGCGTCCAGTTTGCCGGTTCGCATGGCTTCCAAGGCTTCAGCCTCATCGGTAATGATCCAAACTTTAAGTTTATCAACATAGGGGAGTTTATTTTGCGGATAACGCTCATCACGGCCCCAGTAATCCGGATTCTTGACCAATGTTGCTCCAATCCCTGGAACGAAATCCTCCAAAATAAACGGACCGGTACCGATGGCATGGTGCCAGTCACTGACATCGCCCCATTTCTCCACGGCCTCACGGGCGATAATAGCCGCAGTGGGGTTATGATTTGTCACCATGGTTTCTAAGATAAACTCTCGATTGGGTATCTTCCATTTAAAAATAACTGTGTATTTATCGACGGCAGTTACAGACACCAGCTCTCTAAACGAGGCTATCGTTGCATGATGGGGAGCCGGTTTCGTGAAACCGCTGCCCAAACCGTACAGCCGATGATAGTGGAAAGCGACATCGTCAGCAGTGAATTCCCGCCCATTTACGGGGGGAATATTTTGCCAGCGAATTCCCTGGCGGAGATGGACAACAAGATTGTAGGGGTCACTAAATTCCCAACTTTGGGCAAGATGGCCTTTAAGAAAATGCTCGGGAGCCATGGTTTTAAAACTGAATACGGCCGGGTCTACGGTCCAATCCTCGGCAAACAACCTTTCCAACCAGCCTCCGTAAATCTGGGTGAGGTGCGTACCATAATATGGGTCGAAATTTACGATATTTCTGGCGCTGCGAAAATTTATTTCACCTCCGTATTGCGGCTCTCTCAGTTGGTTCCACCAGTTATTGATATTTCTCATATTTAATCACTCCCTGATAAGATTCAGATTCTTAACCAGGATTTTCCGATCAACGCCTTTTGATTTCACCGTCCACCTATTTCCAAATTTTTGTTATTCTAACCGGTACTTAATAAATCAACTGAATTTCTATTCGCCCAAAGACAGAACGGTAATCGCAAACAAACGAGAACCCACTTTTTCAATTCCTGACCGGCAAATGAATGTTCACTTCAACAAGTTATTTTAGACTAAACAGATTTACAACAATAGCATCTTTTTCAACAGGATATATTCGATATTTCATTGTAAAATCTGAGAGCAGCTATTTATGATAACTGCTCTCAGAAACCATATTCTTAATGTACCCGCCTGCGGGCTATCACGTATTGTACAGAGCCGATGTCAGATCACAATGCCTTTCTAAAACCATCCGTTAATGAGGTGTTATCCAGAACCGCGACCAGTATTCAAAAGCCATCAACGGGCCGGCCGTGCCGCAAACGGCACCGGACTGGCCACTGTAACCGTTGAGCCATGGCTGGTACAAATAGAAATTATTCGGGTCCACCAGACTGATCAGGTAATGTTGCTGGGCGATATATTGATCTTCGTCATGAAGTATTTGTTTCACTTGATCAACGCTAGTAGCGTTTAAAGCTTGGGCATACCAGCCGTCAATCTTCGGATCAGCAATCATCTCGTCGTTAGATGCCCCTCCAGTGCAAAACTTCATCAGCTCCCTGATCGGGTAGGATTGTACAGCCAGCGACCCTGAGTTGCGGTAGTCTAAAGCATCTTCCATGTGGCCCGTCACCACGTAGGCAGAAAATTGGGAGTGCCCCATCAAGGTGATAGACATATTAACTCCGACCGAGGCGAATTCGGATTGGAGTATTTGGAGAAGATCCAAATAGGGAGCAGTGCTGTCGGCTACCAGGTCGGTATTAAACCCATTGGCAAAGCCAGCTGCCGCCAGCAGTGCCTTAGCTTGTGTGGGGTTGTAGGCATACTCTGCCTGCAAAGATGCTGGCCAAGTGCTATATGGGAATCCCCATCCCGTCATATAGTTGGAAGTTAAAGGCAGGGGAGATGGGTCGGTCCCGCCGCCGAAATATTGTGAGGCGATCTGCTGAAGATTAACCGCCATTTGTAATGCCTCGCGGACTCTAATGTCACTATAGGGAGCCTTATCAACTCTTGGATCAATTGTAAGCCCATTTGGAATCGGAGTGGCGATCCCGATGATACTGGGGTTCGTTTGATTCATACCAGCTGCATCTGCGGCAGGGACCAGATCCATCAGGTCAATCTTACCGGCACGCATTGCGGCCTCGGCCGTCGGGAGGTTCGGTATCAC
>Ga0182021_10005462_pt1 | contig 15056 bp, 16 predicted proteins | sample 612E3MmetaG_FD_120493 | JGI IMG/M metagenome (GOLD analysis project Ga0182021, IMG submission 120493) | Permafrost microbial communities from Stordalen Mire, Sweden - 612E3M metaG (Illumina Assembly) | ecosystem: Environmental > Terrestrial > Soil > Wetlands > Permafrost | place: Sweden... | reverse complement strand
TGCAGGACTTCAGATAGTGCAGCTTTAACAGTAAGGATGCCTGCCAACGACGATATTGAAAATATAGTTGGGCGCACCGGTTGCCCAAATAAGATAATTTTTTAATTTATACCCGCAAATTGAGGAATCAGAATTTTCCCTGTTAAGTTTTACATCTAAATTATTCCCGGCGTAAATAAAATTGTTTTTTATTATCGTATCGGCGCCATTTGAATTTAAAGCAATCTGGGTTATCGAATAGAAACCTTCGGTAAGAAAAATAATTTCGGGCGATTGTGAATTACTATCTGACCCGGCAGCAAAAGAATAGAAAGACGGGCTTACTTTCCAAATCCATTGATTGGAATATTGTGACTTGTCATTAAATTTAATAGGATACAATAAACAAATTTTACTTAAAGGAGTTGAAAAATCGGCGACAGGAACCAATTTTGGGGCCAACCCGTCTAAAGTCAGCGCGCCGGAATTATCCGGATCCAGCCAATGTGCAAGTTGCTCCGTATAAGGTCTGCCACTATTCCATGACACAGACAATTTACCATAAAAATTATCCATGCCTGTATTATCGCCACCGTGCAGTTGGCCAATTACCCTTTTGTTGTCATCAAATATGGGTGAACCGGAAGAACCTCCTTCAACAGGCCCCTGGTTAAAAATTATTTCCCAGTGAGTATTAGGGGGTGTTGTATTTTGAATGTGGCCCTGGTCATCGTACCAATCAATGGATTGGTTATATGTAGTGGGTGAAGAGTTGGAAATGGAAATACATTTTTCAAGTCCTTCAGGATGATGAATACCTGTTGCATTTTTAGATGTTCTTCCACTGGCATCCCAGCCTTCAAAGAATGGGTTGTAGTTTGCAGGAGGGGCCTGATTAAGCTTCAAAAGGGTAAAATCGCTGCTAGCGTAAGTTGCAAGCAATGAAGACCCGGATAATGTTTGGTTAGAATTTACGACAGGGCCGTTACAATAAGCAGATTCGTAATTAAAATAACAAACCAATGACAGAGCTCCGGGTATTGTATCAATGCAATGGTGTGCCGTCAGAAAAAATGGGGTTCCATCATTTTTGGTATTGTTTATCAGCGAGCCTGAACAATAATATCCATTCCCATTCTCATAAAATGTCATTCTGCAAACTGCCTGCTTTTGCAAAGCCCAATCTGTATGTTGCGGATAACAATTAATATCAAGGATTTGCAAATTTTGCATCACAGCAAATATATTTTTATAGGCGCGCGAAACCGAACCAATTATTAAATTGCTTTCAAAATCGGGATTATAAGGTTCGAAATATTCTATTATGGCTTCATTTCCTTTGAAATCTGCTAAGGTCAATTGATTGTAATTATTATTGTTCATATTTGTAAAAGCCCCGGCAACCAAAGAATGGCTTTCGTTATAAACAAAAATCCTTGCTCCCCCGGGTAACCGGAAACTGCTAAAAAGAATTCCTAAAGAATATGCATCGGGACAGGAAACCTTATAACGCCAGATATATCCCTCGCCATTTATTTCTGTTTTTATTCCTTCATTTTTAATGTTCACCTCGATTTTCTGAAGCACGCTATACCTGTTTGTAATGCCATTATCGCGATCATCAGCAAGCATTTTGCTTGTATCTACGGCATCGAGAAATTTAGCCGGAATGATTACCCCGGCCTTTTCATTAATCTGAAAACTTTCGGGAATTCCGGGAATAGTAATTTGCGAATGGATTTGAATTGCTAATAAAAGAAAAGCAGAAAAGAATAAAATTTTAACCATTCTAATTATTTAAAAAAATTAAATATTTTAATAATAATATTTATCAGGATAGTAACTAAAACTAATGTAGTGATGGGAAAATAGAATTTGAAATTTTCCTTTTCTAACCTGATGTCGCCCGGTAATTTTCCTAACCAGTTTAATTTATTCCCCGCAAAATAAAACAAAAGACCGATAATAACAAATACGATACCTAAAGTAATTATATATTTTCCTGCATTTTGCATAGCTATAATTCATTGGCAGGATTGAATTTTATTTTCAAAAGGCAAACTTAACAAATAAAACAAATTTTTTAATCAAATTGTTTGCTTTCTGAATTCTTTGTCATTTGAAAACTTCTTTAAGCACCTGCAAAGATTTAACCTCACCCATTCCATCGATATGGAGGCGGTAATATTCGACTAACTTTTCGAGAAAATAGTATTTCAATTCACGGGTAAGTTTTGTTTTCTTCATATCGTCATATCTCTTATCTATAATATTAGCAAATATTTTTGCTTCTTCAATATGAATAAAGTGTCCATGAAAAGGGATTTCGGAGACAAACCTTCCATTGGCAAGATCAAAAATATTATTCACTTTTGAAAAATTGTTATAAGGATAAAAGCCTCCGAACTTTGAAAGCTGAAGCATAAATATAAGGTGAAAATCTGCTACAAACTTTATCTTGAGGTCGAGAAGCTGAAGAGAGCTGAAAATAAAATTAAACAATACCGGATTAGATTCCTCCTCACGCAATGTGCGATAAATAATTTCGGCAAGAAATACTACAACTGCATTTTTCCACGGATCAAAAGGAATTTGACAATAGACCGGGTAATTATTAGCCTCTTTTATCTTCTGTAAATTTGCACCCTGCTTATGATAAACTTCCAGTTCTAATAAATTTAACGGGTAAAAATTATTTGCCCTAACTGCTGCTTTTTTACCATAGGCTCCTTTTACAAGGTATGCCTGTCTTCCAAAAAGCTCAGTATAAATATGCACCACAATGCTTGTATCTCCGTATTTTATAGTGTGAAGGGCTATTCCCCTTGTTTTGTAAAGCATAAAGCAGCAAAAATTTTTATAAAGATAATAGAGTTTCAAATCAATACTGAAATTTAGGCTAATGGCATTGCAATTATGAAGTAGTTTAGGCACAAGCATATCACACTATGAGAGATTTTTTTTATCTTTACAAAAAAATGATTATGACAACAACAATCCTATATTCAAAGATTAATAATTTGCCGCCATCAATGTTAAAGGAAGTTGATGATTTTGTTGAGTTTTTGAAGACCAAACAAAAGAAGGATAAAATCAAGGAAAGAAAGTTTGGTTGTGCAAAAGGATTAATTGTTATGCATGAGGATTTTGATGCTCCATTAGAAGATTTTAAAGAATATATGTAATGGAATTGTTACTTGATACTCATGCCTTAATTTGGTTTATTAATGGTGATGATCAATTGCCTGGTAAATCTGTAAAACTTATTAAAAACCTTGAAACTAAGTGCTTTGTAAGTATTGCCTCAATTTGGGAAATAGCAATTAAACTTTCATTAGGAAAGCTTGATTTGCATGGTGGATTTGATGAGATTTCAAAAATAATGAGACAATACAAAATAGAGTTGTTCCCTATTACATTTGAACATATTCAAAAACTGATGACTTTGGAATTTCACCATCGTGATCCATTTGATAGAATAATCATTTCACAAGGATTAGTTGAAAAATTTGCAGTTGTTACTAAGGACGAAAACTTTTCAAAATATAATATAAAAATAATCTGGAATAAATAAATGCCTGTGCCGAACATCGGATCATAAGCAATGGCAATGATTATAGTATTATTTAGCTTTTATCTCGCATCAAGTTTTGGTGTATTTTGATAGTTATACGCTCCGAAACTCGCCATTACTCATAGTCGAGAACTGTTTTGCATACTTCATGATTTATGTTAATTTTGGAAACGAGTAATGTCATGATCCATAAATATGTCCTTAATAAACACTGTATTTCGGCAAATTTTTAAAAAGCGGTTGCACGAAATTGGGCAATTCGCGAAATTCCCATTTGAAATACAGGAAGGCCAGTTAAAAATGCTGTTAAAAGTTTCTCAAAATACGGAGTGGGGAAAAAAATTTAATTTTCATTCAGTAAAATCCATTGAAGATTATCAAAAGAAAGTTCCTTTACAGAAATATGAAGAAGCCAGGATTCAGATAGACCGAACCAGGCAGGGTGAACAAAATATACTTTGGCCTGAAAATATCAAATGGTTTGCCAAATCGTCGGGAACTACAGACGACAAGAGCAAGTTTATTCCGGTAAGTAAGGCATCTTTATATAATTGTCATTTCAAAGGCGGTAAAGATGTAATTATCCTGTATTTAAATAATTATCCCAAATCAGGCATTTTCACAGGTAAAACGCTTACCATCGGTGGCAGCCATCAGATTGATATTTGTAAAAATGCTCATAGTGGCGATCTTTCAGCTATTATAATCCAAAACATTCCTTTTTGGGCAGATATGTTCCGGACCCCACCTGCAAATATCGCCCTTATACCACAATGGGAAAAAAAACTTGAAAAACTTATTCCAATTGTATTAAAACAAAATATTACCGCTTTAGCCGGCGTGCCATCCTGGAACCTGGTAATGATTAAAAATATTCTCGAATTTACTTCCAAAAAAAATCTTTTGGAAATCTGGCCTCATCTGGAATTATTCCTGCACGGAGGAGTAAATTTCGCCCCTTACAGAGAACAGTATTTGAAATTTATTCCTGATGAAAATATGCACTATATGGAAACATATAATGCTTCGGAAGGTTTTTTTGCTATCCAGGATTTACCAGGTAATGAGGGTATGCTTCTTATGCTCGATTATGGAATATTTTATGAATTTATTCCTTTGGATGAATTTAATAACTATCTCCCAACAACCTTGCATATTGGTGAAGTTAAAACAGGAATTAATTATGCTATTGTAATATCTACTAATGGCGGTTTATGGCGATATATCCCTGGAGATACAATAATGTTCAATTCACTTTATCCGCATAAAATCGTAATCACCGGCCGTACCAAACATTTCATAAATGCTTTTGGCGAAGAAGTAATTATAGATAATGCTGAAAAGGCCCTACAGGAAGCATGCAATAATACGGGTGCATTGATTTATGAATATACTGCAGCGCCTGTTTATATGTCAGAAAACACTAAGGGCTGCCATGAATGGCTGATTGAATTTGTAAAAGCACCCGAAAATATCGAATATTTTATTTCGCTCCTTGACGAGGCTTTAATGAAACTTAATTCAGATTATGAAGCAAAAAGATATAAAAATATCACTCTCGATTTACCAAAAGTAAGAAGTTTAAAGAAAGGTGTTTTTTATAAATGGTTCAGCGAAAAAGGCAAACTGGGCGGACAGAATAAAATTCCCAGGCTCTCGAATGACAGAAAATATGTGGAAGAATTATTAAAAATAAATGAGATGGTTTGAAACTTATTTTTTTAATGATAAAATTGTATCTTAGTACTGAAACGAAAAAATATAAACCTTAATTTAAAATCAAGTAAATTTCTAAATCATGCACATTACAATAGGCGGAAATATTGGTTCAGGAAAAACATCATTGACCGAATTATTGTCAAAACAATTTGGATGGAAAGCACATTATGAGAATGTTGACGATAATCCATATCTCATCGACTTTTATGACGATATGCAACGCTGGTCCTTTAACCTCCAGATATTTTTTGTAAAAAATCGTTTCGAACAAATATTAAAAATAATTCAATCAGGGGAAACGGTTGTCCAGGACAGGACAATTTATGAAGACGCTTCAATTTTTGCCCCTAATTTACATTCCATGGGGCTGATGTCGACAAGGGATTTTGAAACCTATACAAGCTTATTTAATCTTATGATGCCGCTTATTCGTCCTCCCGATTTGCTGGTTTATTTGCGTGCCACAGTCCCTACTTTGGTCCATCAGATTCAAAAACGCGGTCGTAAATATGAAGCTTCTATACGTCTCGATTATTTGCAACGCCTTAACGAAAGGTACGAGGCCTGGATTGAAAATTACAATCTTGGAAAAATATTAATCATCGATGTCGATACTTATAATTTCGTCGAAAACCCAGAAGATCTCAGCTATATAATTGATAAAATCAATGCAGAGTTTCACGGTTTGTTTTAGTCCTTCCTATGCCGTTGTTTGAAGATTTTATAAATATTTTATTCCCTCAAACCTGTGCAGGATGCAATAATGCATTAATTACCGGTGAAAAGTATATTTGCACCGATTGCCTATACCAACTGCCCCGTACTTTTTTCTGGAAAGAAACTGACAATCCTGTTGCCCGTTTGTTCTGGGGAAGGGTATATTTAGAAAATGCCTCATCCTTTTTTTATTTTCATAAAAAAAGCAGGTTACAAAACATTCTGCATCATTTAAAATATAAAAACCAGAAAGAAATCGGATTTGAACTGGGAAAAATGTTTGGGGCTGAATTACGGGATACTCCCTATTCTTCAGCCGATGCAATTGTTCCGGTACCATTGCATAAATCGAAACTTAATAAAAGAGGGTACAACCAAAGTGAACTGATAGCTTTGGGTATTTCAGAAATATTAGATATTCCGGTAAATACAGAAGCTCTGAAACGAGTCATAGCAAGCGAAAGTCAGACGAGGAAATCGAGGTTTGAACGTTGGGAAAATGTAGAGAAAATATTTAGCTTAAATGACCCTGATTTTTTTAAAGACAAGCATGTACTTTTGGTCGACGATGTGCTGACAACCGGGGCTACGCTTGAAGCCTGTGCATCTGCTATACTTGAAGTACCCAATTCTAAAGTTAGCGCAGTTACCATTGCCAATGCAGTGATTTAATATTGATATTTAAAATTTTATTGATCCTTTGCCCTTTCTTATAAAAGATTTAAAAATTCAAATTGTTTCTATATTTGCATTTTAATTTTCTATGAAAGAAAAAGTTCAGACAGCACGTCTGTCAATATTTTCAAACTCCACACTTATTTTGATAAAATGTGTGGTGGGAATTTTTACAAATTCGGTAAGTATAATTTCTGAAGCCATTCATTCCGGAATAGATTTGATTGCCTCAATAATTGCATTTTTCTCAGTAAAAGTTTCCGATACACCGCCGGATGAAAGACATCCATACGGTCATGGGAAATATGAAAATGTGTCAGGAGTTATCGAAGCAGTGTTGATTTTTATTGCAGCCGGATGGATTATTTTTGAAGCCATCAAAAAAATTAGTGGTCATTTACCTGTCGAATCAATTGGCCTTGGTTCATTGGTGATGTTTATTTCAGCAACTATCAACACCCTTGTATCAAAAAGATTATATAAAATAGCCAAAAGAACAGATTCCATTGCACTTGAGGCCGATGCACTGCATCTGAAAACCGATGTTTATACTTCCCTGGGAGTTGGAACCGGACTTTTATTTATCTGGTTTACCAAATGGTATATACTTGATCCCGTTATTGCAATTTCAGTTGCCCTGCTTATTTTATTTGAATCTTTTACATTATTAAAAAATGCATATGCCCCTTTGCTCGATGAAGCATTGTCTGATGATGAAATTCAAATTATCAAAGATGTAATAAATACTCACTCTTTAGGTTTTCACGATTTGAAAACAAGGAAATCGGGAAGTTTCAGGTTTGCAGACCTTCACCTTGAAATGATCCCCGATATGGAATTAAAAAAAGTTCACGATCTATGCGATGAAATTGAATCGCAGATTAAAGAAAAAATTAAGAATATGGATATTAATATCCATGTAGAACCTATTGAAACAAAATAAATTTCATAAATTTTCGAAACCAAGCGGCACGTTCAACTAATGTCATATCAAGTTTAAAAGTATGCAGATTGCTTCGTCGTACCTCCTCGCAATGACATTATTTGTAATGTCATTGCGAACGAAGTGAAGCAATCTTTTTAAGTATGTTTACATTTGAAATGACACTAGTAAAATTTCTTATAACTTTTTTAATAAAAGTTTCGCAGGCCCATTTGGCCAGTAGGGCAGGAAAAATGCAAAAACTCTATCTTTTACCTGAAAGAATATCCGAACCTTAAATTCATTCTGCTAAGAATATCGATTCGCTGGTAATCGTCGTTGTAATAACGGTCTAATTGCTTGGCAATAGTTTTCTGGTACCGGTATCCTACGGAAATTGTAAATGCTGTTCCGTGGTTGGCCATGAAAGTATATGAAACACCGGGATTGATTAAAAAACCAGGTTCAAACTCATACTTGTAATCTGAAATCGTTCCTTTTTTATTTATTGGCATAGTATAACCTGATTGAAAGTAAAGAGCAAATCCGCGTAAAAATGGTTTGTAACGAATATCTATAATTACCGGAATGTATGTCATCTGATAAAATTCAAATCCTGTAGCAATTCCACCATAAATTTTATTGAACAAAGGAACATTCAATGATGTCAGAAAACTTAACGGAGCTTTCATTTCGTTTTCAGTTGTCCCGACAAGAAATCCAATATCTGTTTGTAAAAAACGGTTTTTCAATGAATCCTTCTCAAATTTTACTTTAAATCCCAAATCATCGCTATCGAATTTTTCTATTTCCGAAATTTCGAATACCCAGATACTCCCATCTTTAGTTTCTAATTTTACATATTCATTTGGTTTTATATCTATAATTCTTCCCTTTATTATACTGCCATTTTTTAAATATACAACTTCTGTATATTGCGACATTACTGAAGTTACAACAAATTGAAAACATATGATCAGAATAAATATTTTCATGATATTAAGTTTTAATTTAATGATAGATGCAATAAGTACCTTTTAGGTTGCGCTCAAAAAAAAAATCTGACGCAACCATATTGGTACTTAAGTTATCATATTATCAAAATGAAATTAAAAAACAGTAGATCCTAACCTAAAATATTGAAATATGAAATCTTTGATTTTATTTACCAGTATGGTTTTGTTTTTGGCTTCGTGCCAGGATAAGATAATGGAACGCTATAAAGTTTTGTCCCCGGTTTATATGTCGTATACCGATCTGCGCAAGGCAGTAAAAACAAGCGATGCAAACCAGGATCTTAATAAGCCGGGAAAAATATATTATTGGAACAATTATCTTTTCATCAATGAGCAGGGTAAAGGAATTCATGTTATTGATGATCAAAATCCTTCACAGCCTGTTTTCAAAACATTTATAGAAATTCCCGGAAATGTAGATATATCAATAAAAGACAGTATATTATATGCCGATAGTTATATAGACCTTGTCGCTATTGATATAAGCGATATTTCAAACATAAAGGTTGTAAAAAGGATCGATAGTATTTTCACCTACACCCTTCCTCCAGTGCCTGAAAATATAAATATGCAATGGGATGAAATCGATCAGAAAAAAGGAGTTGTTACCGGATACAATATTAAAACAGTGGAAAAAGAGTTTTCAAATCCGCCACGAATAATATATCCCTTTTATGACGATTACAGAATAAATAAAGTGGCATCAGTTCAATCATATAGTAATTCAAATCCGGGAGTAAGCAGCCCTTCGGCTAATTCAGGAATTGGGATAGGCGGATCCATGGCAAGGATTGCAATTGTCGGCAATGCATTATATGCTATAAATAATTCCACGATTTTAATTTTCGACATCAGTAATGTTACAAACCCTGTAAAGCAGAATGATTTTTATGTCGATTGGGGTATTGAAACAATTTTCCCTTATAATAATAAACTTTTTATCGGTTCACAATCCGGAATGGTTGTTTTTGATATAACCAATCCTTTTCAACCAACCAATGAATCGACGTTTTGGCACGCCACCAGTTGCGATCCGGTTGTGGTGCAAGGTAATTATGCTTATATTACCTTGCATTCAGGAACAACCTGCAATAGTACAACTGTCAACCGGCTCGATATTGTAAATATTTCAAATATTCAAAACCCTTATCTTGTGAAATCATATAATATGAGTGATCCTCATGGTCTCGGAATTGATAGCAGCACGCTTTTTATCTGTGATGGCGATGCTGGTTTGAAAATTTACGATGTAACAGACCCGGTTAATATGACTGATCATCTTTTGGCTGCCTATCCTGATAATAAAGCCATGGATGTAATTCCTCTCGGAAAAATTCTTTTTATGATAGGTGAACAGGGATTTTTCCAGTATGATTACAGGAATTTAAAAAATATAACTCTTCTTAGCCAGATTAATGTAAAAGAGTAATTGTGAGTAAAATTTTAATTTTTAAAATGTACTAAATTTGTTTAACCTATAATACTAATTCGATGAAAAAGGTTTTGGTTTCATTAATTTATATCTGCTTTATTTCTCAAGCATTTGCAGATATAATTCCACAAGGAGAAAAAAGTGTCAGTTACTGTGCAAAGATTCAGAATGCTGACAGTTTTCAAAATGTAACATTTGTTTTGGTAATCGATCCGGTTATAACAGTTCCCAATAAAAGAATTGTTATTTCTCCTTCTGTTTGTCTGAGTAAAGGATATAAATTCAACGGCAGCAATGTTTATGCAGTAGATAGTTCCCATTTAAAATTTACCGGAATTGATAATATTAACTTTTCAACAGATAAATTTTCACTTAAATCAAGTATACAAGTCCCTGCTTTGAATTTTACCTATGTTCCGGATAGTTCATTGATCAATAATATTGAAGAATTATACAAGGTACTTGGTTTTACAGATAGTTCGGCAATAATTTACCTTTATAAAAGAACAGTAAGTTTTAGTAATGGAATAACCGATTCTGTTTTCATCTTTAATCCTCCTTTATATGATAACCTGAAAAAAACCATTGAGTCAGTTAAAGTAAGCGATAGCACAAAAAATGTACTTATTTTTCCAAACCCGACACAAAAAGAACTTAATATTTATATAATCGATGGAAGAATGGGCGATGCCACTTTTGAAATATCCGACATGTCAGGACACAGTTTAAAATTTGCCCGGTTTACCAAAAATCAGTCAATTCTCAAAAAGACAATTGATATCGGTTCATTACCAGCCGGAATTTATAACGTAAGATTTTCATTAGCTAATTATTATACTAAAAACAGGTTGATCCTTAAAAAGTAAGCATGCCCGATTACGAAAATCTTTTCCTTAAAGCCTTGGTCCTGACAATTTCTATCGAGACCATTATTTTATTTGTCCTTGTGAAAACGTTTTTTAGAAAGTCAAACCTATCTAATATTTTAATAATATTTTCAGGTATTTTGGCATCGTTTTCAACTTTGCCTTATTTATGGTTTGTTTTACCACATTTTATTCACAACAAGATTTCTTTTATTATTGCAGGCGAGATAATGGTTGTAATTATTGAATCGTTAATTTATTTTTTCCTGTTACGGTTAAAATATTCTTATTCTTTATTAATATCTTTTATCTGCAATCTTTTTTCTTTTCTTCTGGGTTTGTTTATTCTATAGAATTTACCTTATTTCTTTGCTTTCTATTAAAAAAAATTAATCATATACACCAGCCTTAATCCCAAGTAATTTTAATTTCTCCGCAATTTCTTTTAATTTCTTTAATGGAATTTTTTCAATCCCTGTTGCAGGTGTACTTCTGGCAATTGTGTAAATCATGACCTGTATCGGATTAATTTTTTTTATTACTTCTAACCAGGCAGTAATTTCATCTTCCGAAGTATTATCAAACTTAATTCCTTCAAAAATTCCTTTAATAAACATGGTTTGTACTATCAATTTTCCATTAAAACTTTTAAGGTTATTTATTATTTCATTTAAATTGAAATGTCCAAGTGGTTTATTTAACAATTTACAGGTATCCTCGAAGGCAGAATCAATTTTCAGGATATTCAAATCTACTTTATGCAACGATTCAAATATTTCTTTTTTTTGAACCAATGAAGTGTTAGAAAGTACTGCAATTTTAACTTTTGGAAAATAATTGTTTCTTAAATCTATGGTAGCATCTATTATTTCCGGAAACTCAGGATGCATAGTTGGTTCGCCATTTCCGGCAAATGTGATGACATCGAGAGGTTGTTGCAACTTTTTTAATTCAATTAACCTTGCTTCAAGCAAGTTTTTCACTTCAATTAGTGAAGGAAATTTTTCATGAATTTTCCCCTGATGTGTCCATCCACATTCGCAGTAAATACAATTGAAATTACAAATTTTCTCAGAGTTGGGCAACAGGTTAATGCCTAATGAAACTCCAAGCCTGCGGCTTTTTACGGGTCCGAAAATGGTTTTATCGAATAGAAATGTGGACATTGAATAATATATTTAAAATTTACACCAACCTTTTAACCCTGCTTTCTTTAGTCAGTGTCATGTTTTCAAAATCAATCCCGTTAATAAGGTTTACACCCGGAGTTTTTCCTTTTGTAAAACTACCGAAATTATCATCTATTCCAAGTGCCATTGCACCATTTAGAGTAGCCCATTTTATTAGTTTTTCAAGTTGAATTTGCGGATAATAATTTGTAATTGTTTTTAATTCTTCCAAAACCGAAAGCCGATGATTTGAAGAATAGCTATCGGTTCCGATCGCCAGAATTAAATTATTTTTTATAAATAATTCAATGTCTGGTAATCGCTGCTCAATAATCAGATTCGAATTTGGACAAAGAATTAAAAAAGGTTTTTTCAATGCGGACTTTATGGCATCAACATCGGTTTGGCCGATAAAAATATTATGAACAAATAATGCGTTCAATTCAGCGGGAATATATTGCAGGATAGATTGCAGTGAACTTTTTCCGGTAGCTTTTATAGAACTTAAATCCATCCCAAAGTTTGAAAATAAATCGAGAAGTTCACCGGAATGATTTTGATATAATTGGTTTTCAGAAATTGTTTCCTGGTTATGAACAGAACAAATACTTCTATTTTCAATCTCATGGTCATGAACCATTTGAAACAATTCGGGAGACATGGAATATGGAGCATGGGGCACCATAGAAGCTTTCAGGCCATATTCTTTTAATTTTTTAAAAAGGAATTCTCCTTTACCAAATACGTCACCTGCTTTTTCAGGAGAAGGCCAGAACACTTCCACAAATGTATGGTAATATAATGAACTCGATTTTTTAATTCCGAATGAAAAATCGTCATTGGAAATATCACCTACAGCAACAATTCCTTCTGCTTTCATTTCATCATCGGCTGTTTTTATAATTTCTTCAAGGTTTTCAGGTATGTTTGTCCGGTTGGTCAGAATTTTCCTTATAAAATCCGGGAGGCCTTTTGAATTCTCCATCAGGCCTTTCATGTAACTAAGTTCTATATGGCAATGGGCATTCACAAAACCAGGAACAAGAATACCATTATAATATTCTAGGGAGGCAGTTTCCTTAAAATTTTCTCCTGTGTCAACAATATCGAGGATTTCGCCAAAGTCAGAAATAATAAGTATTCCCTGCTTAACAGGTGGTGAATTAACCGGAAATATATAGGAAGCTGAAATTTTGCGCATAAATTATTTCTTGGGAATACTTTTGTCTTTTTCTTTTGCCATCTTTTTCTGCACTTCAGCCTGTATCCGGCTTAACGATGCAATAACCTTATCGTAAATGGCATCAAATTTTTCAGGATCATCAGAATAGAATGAGACTGTACTATCGAAATTTGCTTTAGTATATCCGTAACGGTGCAAAACGGAATCGGTAATATTAAATGCTTTACAGTTATTATATCGTTTATGAAATAATTGGGTCGACGATACTCCTTCTGCCAGATGATAATCGATTAATACTTTAATAAACTTATCTTCCGGAATTATTTTAAGTTTTGCTTCATTTTTTTTAGAATGACATGAAACCAGCAGAATAAGGAAGCAAAAAAATAATAATTTTTTCATTTTTGCCGATAAAGATAAAAATACAAATTTAGGAGAAACAATAAATTGATAAAATAATTCTTAAACAAACAATAAACTATGTTTCAGAACGAAACACAACATAATAATGTAATTTATTATAGATAGATAAATATGAAGAAATTACCTGTGGCACTAACCAAAAATATTTTATTTAAGGCTGTTAAACCTGTAACCCAGCATAAATTCAACACTGCCTAAACTATTTGTCCTGATTGGGGTAGTAGTAATGTCGTAAGAAATTCCTATCAGAATTCTTTTATTAAAAATGTAACCACCCATTACCGATATAGCATCCTGGTAACGGTAAGATAAACCAAACCAGGCAATTTTCTGATATATGCCTTTACCATTAATATCGAATTGCAGCGGTGCGGGACTCACTCCCCTGATCATCATGCTTGATTCAACGGACCATCTCCGGTTAAAATAATATTCATAAGAACCCAGCAAATAAAAATGGCTTTTAAGTTTATTAAGCCCTTTGGCCTGGTCATCGATATTTACTTTGTTGTTGAAAAGGTTATCGGCAGAAAATCCAACCTGGAAATTATTTGAATACAAGTATGTCCCAATGATTCCGTCAGGAAGTAAAAAATTCTTTACAGTTTTAGGGGCTGCAGGATCTATATCCTCTTTTGGCAAATTCGACTTTGTACCATCGAATTTAAATTGCATTAATCCTATGGCAGCACCAAAAGAAATTCTGATTTGATCATTAATAGCTAAATTGTAGGCATACGCACCTCTTAAACCAGCATTACTGACAAGCCCTGTAATATCGTCATAGACTGTAGCCCCATAACCCATGTCTTTGTTTTTAGCGCTGACAGGTCCAAAAAAACTCAACGAATTTGTCACAGGGGCATCTCCAAAACCTATCCACTGAAACCGGTTGATTGATCGAATCTGAAAATAATTTACCGTTCCCGCAATTGCAGGGTTCAGAATAAACGGATTATGCATATATTGCGTATATAGGGGTGATTGTTGCCCAAATATAAACATTGACCCTGTTAATAAACCTAACAATATTAAAACCCTTTTCACTGAATTATATTTTAATTATTCATTAAAAGTCATATTAAAAACCTGTTATCATAGAACTCTTTTACAAAATCACACATAAAATATTTTATCTCATAATTGTCACGGTACCCGTTAGTGTTTTCTCTCCGCTAATAGTAATTACATAATAATAGGTGCCTATTGGCAAGGGTTTACCATGAGCAGTCCCGTCCCATGCTTTATCATTATTGTTATAACCTGTTTGCTGATAAACTTTCTGTCCCCATCGATTGAAAACTTCCACTGTTATGTAATCTTCATATTGCTCCGCATCTGGAATACGCCATTTATCATTTCTGCCATCGCCCTTGGGTGT
>Ga0182021_10005460_pt1 | contig 15058 bp, 15 predicted proteins | sample 612E3MmetaG_FD_120493 | JGI IMG/M metagenome (GOLD analysis project Ga0182021, IMG submission 120493) | Permafrost microbial communities from Stordalen Mire, Sweden - 612E3M metaG (Illumina Assembly) | ecosystem: Environmental > Terrestrial > Soil > Wetlands > Permafrost | place: Sweden... | reverse complement strand
GCGTGGCGGACGCGGCAGCCGCGCTGGTGGGTGGTCGCCGCGGCCGGGACCGCTCTGGCTTCGCAGTCACACCTCACCGGCCTGGTCCTGATTCTCCCCATGGCCGCGCTATTCGCCCTGGCCCTGCGACGCGGTCCTTCCGGGCAGAGGCGCCGCCTCCTGGGTTTGTAGGGGCTCGCCGGCGCCGGCGTCTTTGTCCTGACATGGTTGCCGTTGATCGTCTACGAGCTGGGCCACAACTTCAGCGAGACCAGGGTCATCCTCGCCTTCAACCAGCCGGACCCACCGGCAGCCGGTCCTCTGGTCCAGGTCGCCTTCGGGGCCATGCGGATCGTCGCGTGGCCGCTGATGCACTGGCCTCTGGACGATTTTCAGTCGGGCGCAGTTCTGGCGTTCGTCGCCTCCGTGGCCGTCGTCCTGGGTTTCGTCTGGCGCGTGGCCTGGGCTTTCGAACACGGCCGGCCTGGAGCGACCTCCGCCGCCGGCGACGAGCCCGACTACGAGCGCCAGGGCCTTCTCTTCGTCGGCGGGTCGTTGCTGATCATCGTCCTGGTGCTCAGCCTGGGCATCAAGGAGATCTCCCAGGTCGGGTCGGTGAACCAGGAGCAGTACCACTGCGTCGCCGATGTGCTGGTCATCCTTGGCGCGGCCCTGGTCGTGGGCGGGCTGTGGCGGACGGCCGGGGCCGGGCGGGCCGGGCTCGGTCGCTTGCTGGCGGTGGTGCTGCTGGCGGGCTTGACGGCCCTGGGCGTGAGCCACTGGCCGCCCCTCACCGCCCCGGATGGCGGCTGGCCCGCGGCCCAGGCGGCGGCCGACAGGCTGCGCACCGACGCGGCCGGAGGGTCGATCGCCCTCGTGAACCTGCCCACATTCAAGCAGGCCGATGCCTATGGCTACCCTCTCACCCTGGATGGGGTCCTGTGGGCGGCGCCGGATAGCGCGGCCACCGTCGTGATCCTGTGCGATTCGGGCTGGCACGAGGGCTGCGGGGGCGTGGCAGAGGTCGACTGGATCGCAACGAAGGCCGGCGGTGAGAACCTTCAGCTGGTGGATCGCTTCGAGGCGGCTCCGGACCGGATACTGACGGTCTATCGGCGCAGCCCGTAGGGCGCGGAAGGGGCGCGGCTACACGGATGCGCGGAACCGCCAGGCCGGACGTAGACTTCGGGTGCGCCCTGGGGGCCCCGTGGCTAGCTGTCGCGGGCGGAGCGGGCCCGAGGCGGCAGCTGGCGGAGCATCGGCCGGGCCGAGTGGCCGGCGACCGCCGACAGGACCGGAGCGTCGCGGCGGTCGTCCAGGAGCCGGCGCGGCTCCATCGGTCGTTCCTCGGTCCGAATGCTCGTGTAAGTGCGGCCGAACCGGCGCATCCGCACCGCTAGGTAGTACTCCATGATCTGGCGGACCTGCGGTTCGGTCAGCACATCGTCGGCCCGAAGAGCGTATTCGACGCGAGCCGTCGGATTGATCGTGCCGCCGGTCACGGAACCCAGGTACAGCGGCGCCTCGGCGTCGTCTCGGATCTCACGCAGTCCGCGAGCCAGCTTCGTAGCCGTCCCCAGGGACGGCATCCGGTCGCCGCGGATCAGCCGGGAGATGGTCGAATGGTCCACGCCGGACTGCTGAGCCAGCTGGCGCTGAGACATCTTCTTCACTTTGAGCTGGGCCCGCAGCCACTCGTTGAAGCCTCGCCCGTCCTGTAGGGTCATACGCTTCGTGGGCTCCGCTGGTCGGGCAGTCTGCCCGGATACCGGAACTATCGGAGCGGCCGGCCAAAGCGTGAATGACCTTTTGGTACCGCACGTGTAGCGACTCTCGGTTGACCCGGCAAGGTGGCTGCAAGGTCGGCCCGGGCAGATTCGGGCAAATTCGGGCAGATTCGGGGAGAAACGGGCCGATACCGGCCGGCCCGGCCCTCTGGGCGCCTTCAGGGCGTGATTTGGAGCCGTTTCAACGGCGCCGAAAGTCAGGCCGTCGGCCGGACCGGCCCAGGCGAAGGTGCGATTTCCTCTACCTTCATGCCGCCGCCCCGCGGCTTGGAGGAGATCACATAGGCAATTCCGCCCAGGATGACGATCGAGAAGACGGAGATCGCCCGGTCGACTACGACGATCGCGGTCGCGTGGACCGAGCTCTTCGTGAAGAACGTCTTCAGCACACCGAGCATCCCCAGGTCCACGAGCCCGAGGCCGCCCGGAAACAGCGGCACGGCCGTCAGCAGCGATCCGATCAGGGCCACGAACATCGCTCCGGAGAGGCCCAGGTCGACGTCGTTGAAGCCGAGGGCGCGGACGACGAAGTACAGTCGCAGCGCCTCGCTGGCCCAGATCAGCAGGGTCAGCAGGCCGAGGACGGGCAGGCCTCGCAAGCCGACGGAACCGAAGACGCCATCCTCGAAGCGGTCGTACAACTCGACGAAGCGAGCCGGCAGCGGCAGTACGCCGATCACCCGGCGACCGAAGCTGCGCATCGCAACCATGGCCACGATCAGCGCCACCACGATCACGACGCCGAAGGCGAAGATGTACTGCGTGCCGTCCGGCAGATCGTTGAGGCTGCCACGGAACCTGATGTACCCGGCGGCCACGCCCAGCGCCGCGATGGCGACCAGATCCAGGATGCGCTCCATGAAGACCGTGCCGAGCGTTCGCGTCGCCGAGACCGGGCTGTTCTGCTTGACCAGATAGGCGCGATACAGGTCGCCGAGCTTGGCCGGGACGATGCAGTTGACGAACCACGAGAGAAACAGGATCTCCGTCGCGTCGCCCGTCTTGACCTTGTAGCCGGCACCGCGCAAGAGCTTCGTCCAGCGAAAGCCCCGCAGTGGGAAGCCCGCGTAGTAGATCAGGAAGGCAACCACGATGAAGCGCGGATCGGCGCCTCCAATAGCCCCCGGCACCTGGCTCATCATGTCCCGGTTGAGGGCCACCGCGATGGCGATGATGGCGATCGGGACGGCGATCGACAGGATGGTGCGCGGCTGGCGGAGGCGCCTGACGAGCGACATCTGCTCGGCCGGCGGAACCTCGACCGCCGCCTCCGGATGAAGGAGCGCGTCGGCCTCCTGCTCGAGTGGTTCTCCGATGGGATGGCGGTGGCGATCGCCCTGCTCGGTCACCGCATCTCTCCCGTGGGGTCCTGAGCCCGGCGCCGGCCGTTGCCCCTCAGCGACTGGACGATCTTGGCGAGCGGCGTCCAGGCCCGCACGTAGAAGCTGGCGCGCCCGGGCACGAAGTCCACACCCAGCAGGGACGCCAGCAGGCCTTCCGGAGTTCCGGGGTCACCGTTCACGATGTTGTAGGTGACGCCGACCTCCATGACGGTGTGCGAATCGGAGGCGCTGACTCCGGGCAGCCCCTGCTCGCGGGCGAACTTTGCCGCCTTCTCGTTGGCCGAGCCGCCTATGACCCGGGCGTTGTACGCCTCCACCCAGTCGACGAGATGGGCGACCGACTCGAGGCTGGTGCCGCTCTTGCGACCGAAGCCGCGCATACGGTCGAATGGATGCGGAACGCCCACCAGGCCGCCCTGCTCCCGAACGGCCGCGATGGTCTCGACCGCCGACATGCCCGGTGGGACGACTTCGCGCAGGAAGACGGCGATCAGGTCGCCGTCGGCCGTCTTGACCTCTTCGCCGATGATGATCGTCAGCTCGGGCGGGGCGGCGTCGCGAAGGCGAAGGGCGGCGTCGATGCGGTCGTGGTCGGTGATCGCAAGATGAGTCAGGCCACGGCTGGCCGCGGCCTGAGCCACGGCCAGGGGGTTGGCCAGCGAGTCGAAGCTGGCGCTCGTGTGACAGTGCAGTTCGATGAATGCCCGCCGGGCGGGGGTGGCAACGAGTTCCTCGGGAACGCCCATTACATCTGCGGGCCGAGGTATTTCTTGTAGAAGTCGAAGTGCTCCAGGGCGAGGCCGGTGCCACGGGCGACGCAGTTGAGGGCGTCGTCGGCCACGTGACAGGGCACGCCGGTAACCTGGGTCAGCAGCTTGTCGATGTTGCGCAGCAGAGAGCCGCCGCCGGACATGACCATGCCCTTGTCGATGATGTCGCTCGAGAGCTCCGGTGGGGTCTGCTCCAGAACAAGGCGGACAGCGCCGATGATCTGCTGGAGCGGGGGCTCCATCGCCTCCATGACTTCCGAACTCGTCATCGGGATCGTGCGCGGCAGGCCGGCGATCAGGTCGCGGCCGCGGACATCCATCGTCAGCTCGCGCTCGAGAGGCAGCGCCGTCCCGATCTGGATCTTGATTTCCTCGGCCGTTCGGTCGCCGATCATCAGGTTGTACTTCTTGCGAACGTAGCTGCCGATGGCTTCGTCGATCTTGTTGCCGCCGACGCGGAGGCTGGTCGAGACGACGATCGAGCCGAGCGATATGACGGCGATTTCGCTCGTGCCACCGCCGATGTCGATAATCATGGCGCCAGACGGGCCGCTGATCGGCACGGCCGCGCCGATCGCGGCGGCCATCGGCTCCTCGATCAGATATGCCTCGCCCGCGCCCGCCTTCAGGGCCGCGTCGCGGACGGCCCGCTTTTCGACGCTGGTGACGCCGGCCGGCACGCTGATCATGACTTCGGGCTTGCCCCACCCCAGCCGCCGGTCCAGCTGGACCTTCTGGATGAAGTGGCGCAGCAGCGCCTCGGTGATGACGTAGTCGGCGATGACGCCTGCCCGCATCGGCCGAATGGCCTGGATGTTGGCGGGAGTGCGGCCGATCATTTCGCGGGCTTCCGCGCCAACCGCGACGATCACGTTGTTGTCGTCGACGGCCACTACCGAGGGCTCCTGCATGACGATGCCCTTGCCCTTGACGTAGACCATCACGTTGGCGGTGCCCAGGTCGATGCCGATCTTCATGCCGTCGCGCTATGTCCCTTCCGCAGTCCGTTCGATCCTGGCGCCTAATTCCAGGAATTTCGTGTCGATCTTCTCATAGCCGCGGTGTACGTGGTGCGCGCCGCGAATCGTGGTCACGCCGTCGGCGGCCAGAGCCGCCAGGATAAGGGACGCGCCGGCCCGGAGATCGCCGATCTCGACATCCACGCCGTGGAGGCGTGTCGGGCCGTGGATGGTGGCGTGGTTCTTGTCCAGGATCTCGATCTGGGCGCCCATCCGGCGGAGCTCGCCGAGCCACTCGAGGCGGTCCTCGAAAATCGTCTCGGTGACGTGGCTGTCGCCTTCCGCCTGGGTGAGGAGAACGCACGTGGGTGGCTGAAGATCGGTCGCCAGGCCCGGGTAGGGCTGCGTCTCGATGTCGGCGCACCTGAACGGACGGAGATCGGTGGCGGTCGCGTCCACCTCGACGGTGTCGGTGCCGCAGCTTACCGAGACGCCCATCTCCGCCGTGACCGCCAGGAGCGCGTCGAAGTGGCCGACCGGGGCATTCCGGAGCGTGACTCGGCCGCGCGTGACGGCGGCGGCGATGACGAAGGTCCCGGCCTCGATGCGATCCGAGACCACAGCGTGCTGGGCGCCTCGCAGCCGGCGACGACCCTCGACCTCGATGCGATTGGGCGCGGTCCGCTCGACCTCAGCGCCCATGTCCACCAGGAAGGCGATCAGGTCATCGACCTCGGGCTCTCGGGCGGCCGGCTCGATGATGGTGTGCCCGACCGCGAGAGTCGCCGCCAGCATGGCGTTCTCAGTCCCCATCACCGTGATCTGCGGGAAGTTCACACGGCCACCGCGCAGCCGGCCGGGGGACTTCGCGAAGTAGTAGCCGTTGCGGTACTCGATCTCGGCGCCCAGGGCCCGCATCGCGTCGACGTGCAGGTTCACGGGCCGGCGGCCGATCCGGTCCCCGCCGGGGTTGCTGATGATGACGCGCCCGAAACGTGTCAGCAGCGGGCCGAGCAGGATGAAGCTGGCCCGCATCTTGGCCGCCGCCTCGAGGGGCACGAACAGCCACTCGGCGTCGCCGCCGGCAACTTCGTAGACGTTGGGTTCCGGATGATCGACGGTCACGCCGATGTCCTGTAGGACTTCGGCCAGAACCCGCACGTCCTCGATCTCGGGCACGTTGGTGAAGCGGCAGCGCTCGCCCGTCAGTGTGGCGGCGGCCATAAGCTTGAGCGCGGCGTTCTTGGCGCCGCTGATCGAGACGGAGCCCTCCAGGCGGCGGCCGCCCTCGATTCGGAAGACCTCCCGGTCGACTTCCTCAGGTTGGAACTCCCAGTGGAACGGGCGAGCGTCAGCCATCGCTACCCGCCGCCCGGCGGTTCCTCGCGATGCGCCTCGGGACGTCGGCGCGCCGCCTCGTGCGGTCCTCGCGGCCTGCGCTCCCCGCTCTCGGCGACGCGGATTCGGATGAGCGCTCGCTGAAGGGCGGCCCGCGCGGCCGCCAGATCCGCCGGTTCCACGAAGCCGCCTTCGAGGACATGCTCTGCCTCGCGGCGGGCGCGCTCGGCGCGCTCGAGATCGATTTCGGCGGCCATGTCGGCCGTCTCGGCCAGGACGACGACGCGGTCGGGCCGGACCTGCAGGAAGCCGCCGAAAATGGCGAACTCCTGCTCCTCCCCGCCGCTCTTGAGGCGCAGCACGCCCTGCCCGAGCGTCGAGATCAGCGGGGCGTGGTGCGGCAGGATGCCCAGCTCGCCTTCGCTGCCCGGGACGATGACCTCGTCCACGTCCCCGGTGAAGGCCCGTTTCTCAGGGGTCACGATTTCAAGATGGAGTGGCATCGCTATTCCCCGTTCCCGCCCGGCGGAGCAGCCGGCACGCTCGTGGCGTCGCGCCTCACTTCGCCAGCTTCGCCGCGTTGGCCCGGACATCGTCCAGAGTACCGGCCAGGAAGAAGGCCTGCTCGGGGAGGTCGTCGACCTTACCCTCGAGGATCTCCTTGAACGAGGCGACGGTGTCGCGGATGGCCACGTAGGCTCCAGGCCGGCCGGTGAAGACTTCGGCAACGTGGAACGGTTGGCTGTTGAAGATCTGCAGCCGGCGAGCGCGAGCCACGGTGGCTTTATCCTCTTCGGACAGTTCGTCGACGCCCAGGATCGAGATGATGTCCTGCAGGTCGGTGTAGCGCTGCAGGACGCGCTGGACCTCGCGCGCCGTGTCGTAGTGCTCTTGGCCGACGATGTTCGGATCGAGGACTCGCGAAGTCGAGGTCAGCGGGTCGACGGCCGGGTAGATGCCGAGCTCGGTGATGGCGCGCTCCAGGCGAATGGTCGAGTCGAGGTGGCCGAAGGTCGTCGCCGGAGCCGGGTCGGTGTAGTCGTCCGCGGGAACGTAGACGGCTTGCAGCGACGTGATGGAACCCTTCTTCGTGGAAGTGATGCGCTCCTGCAGGGCCGCCATCTCGGTCGCCAGGTTCGGCTGGTAGCCGACTGCCGAAGGCATCCGGCCGAGCAGCGCCGATACCTCGGAGCCGGCCTGGGTGAAGCGGAAGATGTTGTCGATGAAGAGGAGGACGTCGCGGCCTTCCTCGTCGCGGAAATACTCGGCCATCGTCAAGGCCGTGAGGCCGACTCGCAGACGGGCGCCGGGCGGCTCGTTCATCTGGCCGAAGACGAAGGCCGTCTTGGCGATGACGCCGGATTCGGTCATCTCGTGGATGAGGTCGTTTCCTTCGCGCGACCGCTCGCCCACTCCGCTGAAGACTGAGTAGCCGGCGTGCTCCTGGGCCACGTTCCGGATCAGTTCCTGGATGATCACCGTCTTGCCGACGCCGGCACCGCCGAAGACGCCGATCTTGCCGCCTTTGGCGAAGGGGCAGATCAGGTCGATGACCTTGATGCCGGTCTCGAAGATCTCGGTTTCGGTTGTCTGCTGGTCGAACGCGGGAGCCGGGCGATGGATTGGCAGGCGCTCGGTAACCGCCACCGGGCCCTTCTCGTCGATCGGCTCTCCCAGGACGTTGAAGACGCGGCCGAGCGTGACATCGCCGACCGGCACCATGATCGGTCCGCCCGTGTCGAGCACCTCGACGCCGCGGGCGAGGCCGTCGGTCGTGGTCATGGCCACGGTGCGGACCCAGTTGTTGCCGAGGTGCTGTTGGACCTCGCAAACGATCTTGACACCGTCGCCGCGCATGACCTCGACGGCGTTGTAGATCCCCGGCAATTGGCCGGCGGGGAACTCGATGTCGACGACCGCACCGGTGATCTGCACCACCCGGCCGGTAGCTGTTGGGGCGGCGGTCGCCATCGTCGTGTCGTGCCTCCTGGGTTCGTCGCCTGCTGTCCTAGCGCTCCTGGGCGCCGGAAGCAATCTCGATTAGCTCACTGGTGATGTTCGCCTGGCGGGCTTTGTTATAGCGAAGGGTGTAGTCCTCGATCAGGTCGTCGGCGTTTTCGGTGGCATTCTTCATGGCCACCATCTGGCTGGAGAAGAAGCTGGCCGTGCTCTCGAGGGCGGCCTGGTAGAGCCGGGTGCCAAGATAGCGGGGCAGCAACTCGTCCAGGACCACGTCCGGAGCGGGCTCGAAGATGAACTGCGATCCGGGGATGCCGCGAGTGTCGGAAGTGGGCTTGATAGGGAGAAGCCCGACCATCTCGGCCCTCTGGACCAGCGTCGACACGAAACGCGTGAAGATGATGTCGACCTGGTTGTAGGTGCCGGCCTCGTACTCGTCGGAAACCAGCCGGACCAGCGGCAAGACGTCCTCGAAGCTCGGCCGATCCCGGAAGCCGGCGAAATGGGCGACGATCGGCACACGGTTGCGCCGCATGGCATCGCGGCCTTTGCGGCCGATGCTCACCAGTTCCAGATCGCCCGTGGTATCCACGATTTCCTTGGATGCGAAACGAACGACGTTGGTGTTGAGCGGTCCGGCCATGCCCCGATCGCTGGTGATCAGAATTATCAGGCGCTTGCCTTCCGCGCGTCGGCTCAGCAACGGGTGCTCGTCGCCGTCCAACACGGCCGCGAGGTCGGCGAGGATCTCGTCGAGCAGCTCCGAGTAGGGTCGAGCGGCCAGCGTCGACTCCTGGGCGCGCCGCAGTTTCGACGCGGCCACGAACTGCATGGCGCGGGTGATCTGCCTGATGTTCCGCGACGCGGTGATGCGTCTGCGGAGGTCTTGCTGGCTGGGCACGCTGCTTCTTTCGCCTTGCTACGCCAGGAATGTCTGGCGGAAATCTTTCGCCGCGGCTTCGAGGGCCGCGGCCGTTTCGTCGTCGAGAACCTTGGTCGTGGCGAGCTTCTTCATGACGCCGGCGTGCTCCGTGTCGAGGAAGCGGTCGAATTGCGTCTCGAAGTCGCGGACGCGCCGCGCCGGTATGTCGTCGAGGAGGCCCTTGGTGGCCACGTAGAGGATCGCCACCTGGCGCTCGAGCGGCACGGGTTCGTATTGCGGCTGCTTGATGACCTCGGACAGCTTTTCGCCGCGTGTCAGCTGGTCCTGCGTGGCCTTGTCCAGGTCCGAGGCGAACTGAGCGAACGCCGCGAGAGAGCGGTACTGGGCCAGATCCAGCTTGAGCGGCGCCGCGACCTTCTTCATGGCCTTGGTCTGGGCCGCGGAGCCGACTCTCGACACCGAGATGCCGATGTTGAGGGCGGGGCGCTGGCCGGCGTTGAAGAGGTCCGTCTCGAGGAAGATCTGACCATCCGTAATCGAGATCACATTGGTCGGGATGTAAGCCGAGATATCTCCGGCCTGGGTCTCGATGAGCGGCAATGCGGTCAGGGAACCGCCGCCGTTTTCGTCACTCATTCGAGCGGCGCGCTCGAGCAGACGGCTGTGGAGATAGAACACGTCGCCGGGATAGGCCTCGCGGCCTGGCGGACGGCGCAGCAGCAGGGACATCTCGCGGTATGCCCAGGCGTGCTTGGAGAGGTCGTCGTACACGCACAGGGCGTCCTTGACGAGCACCCCGTCGATCTCGACGCCGACTTCCATGACTTCTTCGCCCATGGCGCAGCCGGCGTAAGGGGCGAGGTACTGGAGGGCGGCGGAGAACTCGGCGCCGGCGCAGACGACGATGGTGTGGCCCATGGCCCCGTGCTGCTCCAGGACCGCCACGGTCTTGGCGACGGTCGAGAGCTTCTGGCCGATGGCTACATAGATGCAGACGAGGCCTTTGCCCTTCTGGTTGATGATCGTGTCTATGGCGATGGCGGTCTTGCCGGTCTGGCGGTCGCCGATGATCAGCTCGCGCTGGCCGCGCCCGATCGGAATCAGGGCGTCGATCGCCTTGATGCCGGTCTGGACCGGCGTGTCGACCGACTGGCGGGTGATGACGCCGGGGGCGATGCGCTCGACGGGGCGGGTCCGCGCGGCGGCGATCGGGCCCTTGTCGTCCAGCGGCCGGCCCAGCGGGTCGACCACGCGGCCGAGTAGGGCCACTCCGACCGGGACTTCGACCACGCGCCCCGTCGTCTTGACGGTGTCGCCTTCCTTGATTTCGGTCGGGTCGCCCAGGATGACCGCGCCGACGGTCTCCTCTTCGAGGTTGAGGGCCATGCCCATGACCGAGCCCGGGAACTCGAGCAACTCGGACGAAAGGGCGCCCGAGAGGCCGTAGATCTGGGCGATGCCGTCGCCGACCTCGACCACGGTGCCGACGCTGCGCGACTCGGCGCCCTGATCGAAGTTCTCGATCGTGTTCTTGATGATGCTGACGATCTCGTCCGATCTGATGGCCATGCGTTCTCCGTTCGGCCTGGAGGCCCCGGGGCGTCGCCCGGCGCCGAAGCGCCGCTCGACGGGCCGGCGTCTAGCTCGTTCCCTGGACCAGCCGCCCGCGGAGCCGCTCGAGGCGGCCGCGAACGCTGGCATCGATTAGTCGATCGCCGATCCTGACGGTGAGCCCGCCCACGAGAGACGGATCGGTGTCCGTGCCCAGCTCCACCTTGCTCCCGGCGAGCTGCTCCACGCGAGTCCGCACCGCCGTCAGCTCCACGGCGGAGAGCGCTCCGGGCGTCGTGACCGTTGCGGCGACGATGCCCCGCGACTTGCGGACCAGGGCATCGTACTCGGCGCCGACCGACGGCAGGATCGCGAAGCGGCCCCGTTTCGTAAGGAGCAGGGCGAGGTTCAAGGCCTGCGGCGAAACGTGGCCGCCAAGCAGTTCCTCGACCGCCTTGCGGCGGTGCTCGAAGGCCACGGCGGGGCTGTCCACGTCCCGGGCCACCCGCTCGTCGCGGGCCAGCCCGGCGGCGAAGGCCAGGTCGCGCTGCCACGCGTCGACCGTCCCGTCGCGAGTGGCGAGCTCGAAGGCCGCTTCGGCGTAGCGCCGCCCGGCGCCGATGCGCAGCATCAGTTGCTCCGGCCGTCGGTGTTGGCGGCGGGATCGGCGAGGAACTTGTCGACGAGGCGTCGCTGACGGGCGCCGGTCATCGTCTCGCCCACGAGCTTGCCGGCCGCGGCGAGTGCCAGGTCGGCGACCTGGGCCCGGAGATCCGCGAGAGCGCGGTCCCGTTCGGCCTGAATGTCGGCCGTGGCCCGGTCGCGCAGCCGGCCCAGCTCGTCGCGGGTGGCGGCAATGTCCGCGTCCCGGAGCTCCTGGGCGGACTTCTGGGCCGCGGCGATCACAGCGTTGGCCTCGCGGCGCGCCTCCAGCATCGCCTTTTCGCGCTCGGCCACGCTGGCGTCGCGATCTTTACGAGCCTGCGCGGCGTCGGCCAGCCCCTGGTCGATGCGGGCTTTGCGCTGGGCCAGGATATTGGCTATCGGATCGAACCCAAACCGCCAGATCAGCGCCAGGAACACCAGGAAGTTGAGCGCCGCGACGATGACCCAGAAGAAGTTGATCGACAGGCCGGGCGTGTCGGACGCCGTCGTCGTCGGAGCCGCGGCCGTCGCGGCCGCTATCGCGGCGGCTGTTGCCAGGGGGTTCACTCGACTCGCTCCGTGACCTTCCCAGGTCCTACTTGATGAAGATGGTCAGCAGGCCAACCACGATCGCCAGCACGCCGAGGCCTTCGGCGAAGCCGGCCAGGATGATCGCCAGGCCGCGGATCTGGCCGGCTGCATCCGGGTTGCGCCCGATGGCGTTGCTGGACATTCCGGCCAGGATGCCGATGCCGATGCCGGGGCCGATGACGCCCATGGCTGCGAGTCCGGCTCCGATGTGCTCGAGCATGAAGATGTCCTCCTTGTCCCGGACCGACGGCCGGGCAGTCGCATTGCTGGCGGTCAGGCCGCCACGGGCTGGGATTGGTCGGCGCCACCCGGCGCCCGGTGGTCTGGTGCGGTTTCGCCGGCTGCCGCCGGATGGTGCTCCTCGGGTTCGTGACCTTCGATGGCGATCAGGATGAACATCAGGGTCAGGACCGAGAAGATGAGAGCCTGGATCAAGTTCAGAAGCGCCTCGAGCCCGTAAAGAGCTACAGGGACGACCGCCAGGGTCAGCGCCGAGATGACGGCCAGGGCGACCTCGCCGCCATAGATGTTGCCGAAGAGTCGCATCGCCAGCGTGACCGGCTTCACGAACTCCAGGAAGAGCTCGATGATCCCGACGTACATGGCCAGCACTCCTGCGCCGATGCCGTGGCGGAACTCGCCGATCGGAAAGAACTTGGTGAGGTAGGCGCGCACACCCAGCCGCCTGAAACCTTCGCCCTGGAACAGCACGAAAGAGGTCAGCGCCAGGCCGATGGTTATGTTGACGTCGCTGGTGGGCGCCCGGAGCTGTGGGATCTTGCCGATCGGCGGAACCAGGCCGCTCCAATTGGAGACCAGGATCAGCACGAAGAACGCGGCAAAGACCGGATAGTAGCGGCGCGCACCTTCACCGCCGATGCCCACCGCGAAGTCCCGTCCGAACTCGTAGGCCCACTCGATCATATTCTGGACGCGGCCCGGAACCACCTTCAGGCGGCGAGTCGACCCGATCGCAATGAGCAGGATCAGGGCCATGACGATCCACATCGTCAGGATCGTCGAGCTGATGCTGGGGTGGAAGTAGATCATCGGCAGCGGTGAGGGCGCCGTGGCCGGCGAAAGGTCAAAAACGATTTCGGGCGGCGGCAGCTCGATCGCGCTCTGGACGAAGCAGGAAGGGAAGTCGCAGGCCTGGCCCGGAGCTCCGCCTTTGGGGAAGGGCGGCACCAGCATGACGGCCAGGATGTCGAGGGCGACGACGGCGGGGATCAGGACCTTGAACGGAAGGCCGTGGGCGCGCTTCTTCGGCGCGGCAGAGACCTGCGCGGTTCCTGCTTCGCTGTCTTGTGTCGTCGCGGGCGGACCGCCCGGATCGATTGTCACTCTCGCTCCGCGTTAGCCTGCGGCCCGCGAGGGAGCCGCGTCATTCCTTGTCGTCTTCGTCCATTTGGGCCAGGAACTTGGTGATGAACCGCCAACAGGCGACGGCTGCACCGACGCACCCGAGCGCGAACCCAATGAGCGCGAAGATTGGGACAGTGCCCAGACGCTGGTCCAGCCAGTACCCACCGAGCACCCCGGCCAGCACTGCGATCAGCAGTACGAACGCGATTTCCGAGAAGAGGGCGACGTACGCGGACGCCTTCCCGACATCGTTCATCGGTCTCCCTGGCAGGGCGCCGTGAGTGTAGCAGCGGACCTCCGGCAGCGTTCAACCCCCCGAAAGCCCACCGCAAGAGGGCCAGACCGCCGTTTCGCACCCGGGACAGTTGGCCCCTGCGGTGACCTGTAGGTCCATTTCGGCGTGCTCGCCCGTCCGGCTCAGCCGTCGGCCAGGCCCGGCACCGGGAAGCGAGCGCACATGTCGTGGACCAGGGCAGAAAGCTTGGCCTGCTCGGAAGGATCGTCGCGCGCGACGATGGCGGTGACGATGATCTCGCCGATCTGGCACATCTCCGGCTCGCGGAAGCCGCGGCTCGTGGTGGCCGGCGTGCCGACGCGGATCCCGGAAGCGGTGTTCGGTGGGTTCTTGTCGAACGGGATGGCATTCTTGTTGACCGTGATGCCGATCTCGTCGAGGAGGCGCTCCGCCTCCTTGCCGGTCACGCCAAGGGGCGTGACGTCGACCAGCATCAGGTGATTGTCCGTGCCGCCGGACACAACGCGGGCGCCCTTCTCGGTGAGAGTGGCCGCCAGAAGCTTGGCATTGGCGATGGTCTGGCGCTGGTCGGCGCGGTATTCGTCCGTGTTGGCGAGCAAGAGCGCGACCGCCTTGGCGGCGATGACGTGCATCAGCGGGCCGCCCTGGGTGCCGGGGAAGACGCTCTTGTCGACCGCCTTGCCCAGGTCCTCGCGGCAGAAGATAAGGCCGCCGCGCGGGCCGCGCAGGGTCTTGTGAGTGGTGGTCGTGACGATGTCCGCGTGGCCGAACGGGGTTGGGTGGAGCCCGGCCGAGATGAGCCCGGCGATGTGGGCCATGTCGACCATGAGCAGCGCGTCGACGCCATGGGCGATCCGGCCGAATCGCTCGAAGTCGATGATGCGGGGGTAGGCGCTGGCGCCGGCGACGATCAGCTTGGGCCGAACTTCGGTCGCCAGCTTCTCGAGCGCGTCGTAGTCGATCTGCTCGGTCACCGGATCGACGCCGTAGGCGTGGACGTCGAACCATTTCCCGCTGAAGTTCACCGGCGAGCCGTGGGTCAGGTGGCCGCCGTGGGCCAGGTTCATGCCCAGGATCCGATCGCCGATGTTGAGAACGCTGAGGTAGGCGGCCATGTTGGCCTGGGCGCCGGAGTGGGGCTGGACGTTGACGTGCTCGGCACCGGGGAAGAGAGCGAGTGCCCGATCCTGGGCCAACCGCTCGGCGACGTCCACGAACTCGCAGCCGCCGTAGTAGCGCTTGCCGGGCAGGCCCTCGGCGTACTTGTTGGTCAGCGGCGAACCCTGAGCCTCCATCACCGCGGCGAAGGTGTAGTTCTCGCTGGCGATCATCTCGATCTTCCAGCGCTGGCGATCGGTCTCGCCGCGAATGGCCGCCCACAGCTCAGGGTCGACATCGGCCAGCCGGGCCCAGGCGATCCCTTCTCGACGTGCGATCGTCATCGGTGGCTCCTTCTCCGCCGGGGGCGGGCGGCTTCTAGGCGTCGGGCAACTCCGCGCGGTCGTCTCCCCGCGCGTCCGAAACCGGGTCGGGCCTATTGTCGCCGATCGGCGGCGGCGGCGTCCTCTTCGGCCGAACGGGCGAGACGCCGCATGGCCGGTTGGGGGGTTAGGTGTCAGTGAGGTGGGCGAG
>Ga0182021_10005459_pt1 | contig 15059 bp, 15 predicted proteins | sample 612E3MmetaG_FD_120493 | JGI IMG/M metagenome (GOLD analysis project Ga0182021, IMG submission 120493) | Permafrost microbial communities from Stordalen Mire, Sweden - 612E3M metaG (Illumina Assembly) | ecosystem: Environmental > Terrestrial > Soil > Wetlands > Permafrost | place: Sweden... | reverse complement strand
CTGCAGTTACAGTTGTGTGAACCATTGCTTTTAATTTTTCTGCAGAATTATTTGAGCGTGTTTCCTGAATAAATCTAAGAAAGCCGCTTATTAATACCATTGTGATTATAATAATGACTGTAGTATATTTTTTTTCACCGGGAGCTGCCAGGATTATATCTGTAACAACTGAAACAATGACAAGTATAAAAAGTACAATTGTAAAAGGATTTATAAAAGCATCAACAAGTCTTTTATATAGAGGTTTAGGTTTTTCATGGGAGATTTTGTTTCTACCATATTTTTCCCTGAGTTCTTCAGCAACAGCTTCGCCATAACCTTTTAAATCAGTATTATATTCTTTAAGCAGTATTTCTTTTTCAGTCCTGCTTGCAGCCAATAATTTATCTGCCATAGGTGAAACAGAACGAACAGAAATATGATTATTATTTTTTTTCATATCTGTAAACTTCCCAAAATAGGTTCCCGGTTGCAAATCTTAAAAAATATAAGCCGTTCACCATAGTTTGTCAAGACAGAAATTGCACCAGAAATTGCCCAGAAATTACCCAGAAATTGCACCGGTTCTACTAAAAACAGGTAATATCTGTGTACAAAATTTACATACTCCGGTGCAGGAATAAAAATTTTACTAAATAAGTATTGTTAAGATTTGTGCAGCAAATATATCTGAAATTGGCTTGGCCGGAAGAATTCAAACCGGATTCTTTAAATTAGAATATTCTCATTAAGTTTTAATGTCATTTTAATCTAGCTCTATCATACTGAATCCATATATTTATCGTGAATGATTATACGATGGCTATAGGATTCCAGCTCATATCACTGAGACTATCAATACTTCCAGTAAAGCCTAAGTACCGTTAAAGATTAAAAAAATATGTCATTCTTATAAAGTATTGGACAATTCTGTGAGTATAAATAAATATAATTTGCCACCAAATACAGAGATGCGGATACTAAAATTAAATTAAGAAAAAAAAACAATAAATTAATCCCAAAGAGGTTAAAATGGATTTTAAAAATGTTGATATAATAGCTGAAGGTGTAAAAATAGAAGGAACTCTTAATTTTCCGGGTTCAGTTCAGATAGATGGAGAAGTTGTTGGAGATATTAAATCAGGGGGAACCCTGACAATAAGCGAAAACGCAAAAGTGAAGTCAAATATAAAAACTACTGATGCGGTAATAGCCGGATATTTTAAAGGGGATATACAAGCTTCTGGCCAGGTAGAGATTACTTCAACCGGCAGATTTATTGGAGATTTGATTCAAGGTAAAACTCTTTTAACAATTGAAAAAGGTGGAGTTTTTAAGGGTAAAAACATTACAGCCAAAGCAAAAATAAAAAAATTGTTTGGTTTATTTACCAGAAGATATATATAAACGCTGAATGAAGACAGTGATTATAAGAAATTTGTAAGAGATTTCGATGAAGATATGAAAAAAAAATTGAAGCCTGATATTGGAAGCGTTATACTTAATGAGAAATATTGAATAATTTATATGCTGACAAAGGAGGCACAATGGACGACCAGAATTTATCTCATGCTGTATATTTTACTTTAAAAGATTCATCCGCCATAGCTGTTGAAAACTTAATAGAAGACTGCTACACATACCTGAAAGATCATCCGGGTGTTATTTACTTTTCTGCGGGACGAATGGTAACTGAACATAACCGTGATGTCAACGTAACAGATTTTCAAGTAGGCTTTCAGGTGGTCTTTAAAAATAAGTCCTACCATGATCAATATCAGGTTGCAGAAGAACACAAGGTTTTTTTAGATCGCAACAAGGATAACTGGGCACTGGTGCGCATCTTTGATACATATGTCAGGTAAAGTTGCAATAGGCGGCATGTCTGTTATTTGGATCAAAAACAAATCTAGTAACAATATAAAAACGATAATACAAATACCAGGCAAGACCAAAGCTGTACAATAAAAAAATTGGGAAAGCGCTGGATATGAAAAAATTTGTTTCAATTTTAATTTCCCTGGTTATTCTATTTTTAATAGCAATTGCTGTTTATAAGAGCTATGTTCCAAATTCAGGGATACAAAAGGCTGAGGCCATAAGCGCCGAAACTTCAGCAATCAGCGCATCTTTACCGGAAACTGCCCCGGCAACTGCTGCAAATGTGACCCCAATCTCTTCAACTACGGAAACAGCCATAGAGACAGTTGAATCAACAACTGAAGGTGTTAATATAAATTTGCCAACCCTTAAGTTAATTGTTTATGAAGGGCCCGTTTCGGTCCAGGGTAGTGACATGGTTTATTATAGGGTGGAAGCCAGAGTAACCGGGAATCCCGCTCCATTTATTAAATTCAGCAGAGATGACAGCAGCGGTGCATGGGGAAAGAATAGAGCTCAGGTAAATCTTAAAAATGGTGAAAGTTATGATCTTGTGGTTATCGCAGTTAACTCATTAGGCTCGGTGAAAGGGCATATAGTCCTTGTCTGGAGCCAATAATCAAGCAGGAATTAATCAGCTAAAAAATCTTTCAGTGAATTGTTTTTCTTGGTCTTTCTTAATTTATCCAGGACCTTAAATTCAATCTGCCTTATTCTTTCCCTGGTAAGATCAAACTCCCTGCCGACTTCCTCCAAAGTCCTGGGGCAGCCATCGTAAAGACCAAATCTTAATTGGATAATTTTTCTTTCGCGTTCCTTTAAAGTGCCCAGAACTATTTGAAGCTGTTTTTGAAGTAATGAAAATGCCGCCGCATCAGGAGGAGCCTTGGCCTCATAATCTTCGATAAAATCACCAAGGTGAGTATCTTCGTCTTCGCCAACAGGAGTATCAAGGGATATGGTGTCCTGGGATATTTTCATAATCTCCCTGGCCCGCTCCGGTGTTGTATTTAAAAGTTCTGCAATTTCTTCTGCAAGAGGTTCTCTGCCAAGTTTTTGAATAAGCTGTCTTTGTACACGTATATATTTATTGACATTTTCCACCATGTGAACAGGAATCCTTATTGTTCTTGACTGGTCCGCTATAGCTCTTGTAACTGCCTGCCTGATCCACCATGTCGCATAGGTCGAAAACTTAAACCCTCTTTTATAGTCGTATTTGTCCACAGCCCTGATAAGGCCCAGGTTCCCTTCCTGTATAAGGTCCAAAAATAACATACCCCTGTTTACAAATTTTTTAGCTACACTCACCACCAGCCTTAAGTTTGCTTCAATAAGCCTGCTTTTTGCAGATATATCCCCCTTTTCAATTCTTTTTGCAAGTTGTATCTCTTCAGAAGCAGTTAAGAGCCTGACGTTTCCTATAACTCTGAGATACATTTTAACGGGGTCGCTGGTGAATGTACTTACAGTATATCCGGTTAGTGCTTTTTTGGATTTTTTTATCTTCTTGGTCCGGATATCAATTTCTGCTTCATCTTCCGGAATGTCAGTAATTTCGTATGCTTCAGTTAAAAGGATTTTTTTATCTTTAAATGCCGGATCTTTTATTTTTTTATCAATTATTTCTTTGGTGACCATATGTCCCTTATTACTTTTTAATATATTTCCTGAATCATTACTTATATATCCGTTTTTTGCAACTAAAATATAAAAATTTATACAGTGACGTTAATTAGTTCTTGAGCAATAATTGGCATAAGTGGCTATAGCAAAAATTTTCTGAGCTTCACTTTTGCATATAATTCAACAGACTTAGAATTATATGCAGAAATACTTATAAAGTAAACCCCAATTAACTCTCTCTATAGTAAGTATTGTATTGATTTGCCCACGCCAGGCTCTTAAAATGAAGCAAACCCAGCGGCAGGCCGATTGCATATGGCAGGAGTCCGGGCCGTTTGAATATGCTCCAAAAAATCAGGCTCCAATAATAGTGCCTCCCTTTTTCTTTGATACCAAAGAACCATAAAGAAGAAAACAATCCCCTGAAGTGATAAAAACGGATTTTTGGAGGGGCCACTTTCCTGGGTTTATATTCCCTTAAAAATGTTTTAATCCTTGCAAAATAAAACTTTGGCGAATAAATAGTTTTAAGCACGTTGCCATAACCATTTATAAGTGTACCGGGATTCATTTTTGGAATGAAGTTTAGTTCGAAAAGCTCAGAGGTGTTTTTACCAGTGATGTTATTATTGTCTATCAGGCGCCCGGTTTTCTTAAGCCTGTCATGAAGCCTGCTTTTTGGTGAGACATTCAATAGCCCGACCATTGCCGCAATTATTCCGCTTTTCTGGATAAAATCTATCTGATCCTGAAATACAGTGTCCTTATCACTGTCAAATCCAAGTATAAAGCCTGCATTGACCTCAAAACCCATATTCTGCATCTTTTTTACTGATTCGAGCATATTCCTGTTTTTATTCTGTAGTTTCCCGCATTCTTCCAACCCATCCGGATCCGGAGTCTCAATTCCGATAAATACTGTGGAAAAACCAGCTTCAGACATAAGTTCCATTAACTCCAAGTCATCTGACAGGTTAATTGACAATTGTGTGCTTAATATAAAAGGATATTTTTTATCTTTCTGCCACTTTATTATTGCCGGAAGGAATTCTTTCTTAATCACTGACTTGTTTCCGATAAAATTATCGTCTACAAAAAATAACCCTCCCCGCCAGCCAAGCGTATAAATATAATCGAGTTCTGCAATAATCTGGCCTATGCTTTTCAGCCGCGGGGTTCTTCCGTTTAGCTGGACCACATCACAGAATTCACAATTAAAAGGGCATCCTCTTGAAAGTTGCACACACATGGAATTGTAATATGATAAATTTGTAAGATTCCATGCGGGGATTGGGGCTTTACTGATAGAAGGGAATTCCTCCATGGTATATAATTTTTTCAGGGTTTTATTTTCCATGTCTTTTACAAGTACAGGGATTATATCTTCTGACTCTCCTAAAACAATAGTATCTATATTAGAAAATTCTTCCCATCCTGTTGTAAACAGGGACCCCCCTGCAATTACTGTCTTGCCGGCCTTATGAAACATATTTACGAGTTTTATGGTAGATTGTTTTTGGCCTATTATTGAGCTCATTAATATGTAGTCCGCCCATTTTATGTGCTCATCCTTTAATGCCTGGCAATTCATATCAATTACTTTTTTGTCCCACTCGGCGGGCAGCATTGCTGCGACTGTCAAAAGTCCAAGAGGCGGATAGGCCGATCTTTTTCCGAGGACCCTCAGGAGTTTTGATAAATTCCAGAAAGTATTTTCGCATTCCGGAGAAATAAGTAAAATTTTCATAAAACCTTCTTTTTGCCTATTTATTGAAAATGATTGTTTTTTAAGCTTGATTCATAAATTGTTAATTATTTGTCTGAAGAGTTAAGCCTGCATACAGACTCTTGGAACCTGTTTGCAGGCTTATTTAATAGATTAATATCTCCTGGAATTTCTGTCCGGTCTTTCTGTCTGCGGTCTGGCTTCGCTCACTCTTAAAGTCCTTCCGTCTAAGTCTGACCCGTCAAGTGCTTCTTTTGCTTTTTCTGCTTCTTGGACGCTGGACATTTCAACAAATCCAAAACCTTTATTGCCAATTACTGAGACGCTTTTAACCTCACCGTACTGCGCAAAAAGCTTTTCCAGCTGTTCATCGATTGTCGAGTAACTGAAGTTACCTACATATAGTTTACTGCCTTGCATACTTACCTCCTTAAATATATTATTCCCCTAAAGCTTGATAATATTTTTTTTGGAGAGTCAGCATGAATCTCTGAAGTTTACTCTTAATTAAAATATCATTAAACAAATGAGAGTATTAAAGCATATAACAAATCTTATTTAATGTCAAATTTGAGAGAAATATGTGAGAAAAAGCTATAAGAAATTTGTAAGGAATTTTCAAAAAAAACTTTAAAAATTTTATGAGATACATTCAAACTGCTATATTGTATATTTTTCACATTAAGCTCATTAATATATGGGTTTTCAATCATCTTTATATCAATCAGCACGACAGGAAACCGCCGTCAACAGGAATCATTGTGCCTTGTACATAGCTCGCCATATCGCTTGCAAGAAAAAGGATTACCTTTGCAACTTCATCGGGCTTACCCCATCTGCCCAGTGTGAGCCTTGCATTAAAATTAATCCCGGTCCTAATCAGGTGCAGCTGCATCTTTGAAATGGCTTTCTTTACCAGGTTTTCAGTACCAGGCGTCCTTATAGCTCCGGGCAATATGCAATTGACTCTGAAACCTTTTCTTCCATAATCCTTGGCAAGTGACCTTGTAAGCGCCATTACCCCGGCTTTGCTTATGCTATAGTGCGCAAGGTCTTCTTTAAAAGGTATCATCGCTTCAATTGATGAAATGTTTACAATGACCCCGCCTTTTGCACCCCTTCTCTTTATAAAGTTCTGGCACATCCAGAAGACAGAATGCAAATTTATCTCAAGGGTATTTTCATAAAAACTCTTGTCGACTTCCAGGTAGTCCTTGAAGGGATAGATACCGGCATTATTGATTATTATATCAGGGAGTTCATTTGCGATGTCTTCCCAGAATGAATCTATGGACTCTTTTTTAGCCAAATCAGTATTATAAGTATCTACCCTGCACCCATAGGGTTCTGCTGCATCTTTTATGTTTTTAAGGCCGATTTCATCAATGTCTAGTAAAATAAGATCTGAGCCTGCTTCTGCGAGCCTTAAGCTTATGGCTCTTCCTATTCCAGAAGACGCGCCGGAGATCAACGTTCTTTTGCCTTTAAAAGAAATTATGTCCGGCATTAAGGCAAATCCATTGTTTAAAGTTATATCTAATTTATGGGGTTTTCTGATTGTTATTGATTTTTCCATAATGATTTGAATATATTCTTTTAAATTTTTAAAGTCAATTCAGTACCTGTAAAATAAATGTAAAAATAATTACAATTCCTTCGACCGGTTTTGGCACAATGCTTTCATTATTTTATAAAAACCCAATATGGGTATTTTTTAATGCTTAAATTTTTTAAGGATATTTACTATAATTAAATGGCTTATGGTTTATATTCTGGATTTAAATATTTTGATTTAAAAAAAAATTAACAGGAAAGTCTACAAGTGGATAACAGGCCGATTGGCGTTTTTGATTCAGGTGTCGGAGGGCTGACTGTTCTTTCTGAGATCATTCATCTGCTTCCGGATGAAAATACCGTTTATTTTGGAGATACTCTTAGGTTTCCCTACGGGCCGCGTGATTTAAACCAGGTAAGTCATTTTGTTTTTAAGATCTCCGAGTTTTTAACAGGGAGGAACGTTAAAATGCTTGTGGTTGCCTGCAATACTTCCACGGCAGCGGCGCTTGAAGATTTAAAAAATAATCTGAAGATTCCAGTAATAGGGGTTATCGAACCTGGAGCAAGAACTGCAAGCAATAATACTAGTAACAACAGGGTTGGACTTATAGCCACAAAAGGCACTGTTGAAAGCCGGGCCTATGAAATAGCTATAAAAAATATAAATCCCCGAATAAACCTTTTTTCTTATGCTGCCCCAAAGCTTGTTGAGCTTATTGAAGCCGGAGTTCTGGAGGGGGTAAAACTACAGGAGGTCATGTCAGGTTATGTCGATCCACTGATTAAAGAAAATATCGATGTTTTAATTCTGGGATGTACCCACTTTCCACTGATTGAAAACCAGATTATTTCAAAGTATTCGGGTGATTTTAAAGTCATAAGCTCTGCTGTCGAGACTGCAAAAGATGTAAAAAATACATTGGAAAAATTTAGCTTGCAGAATGAAAATAGCATAAAAGTCATCAACGGCACTCATGTCACCAAAGGCTCTTGCGGCATTAGTGGTGCAGGCAGCACCTGTATTCGTCAGGGTCCGGAAAGAACATATTATGAAACAGGCAATGCTAGTAAGTTTTTGGAAGTCGGCAGGATGTTTCTTGGTGGTGAAATAAGCGAGGTTGTCAGGGTAAAGCTTGACATGGGGCAGTAAGTATTTAATATTTATTTTATTATTATTTTTCGTTTTAATTATCCCGTGTTAATTAATTATTGGTGAATGATTCAACCCAAGTAAAAGTTTGTCGAAATTGAGCTTAAGTTTTTTAAATTTGGCTTTTTTATATATTTATTCACCATAAATTGATTGGTTTAAGAGGTGCAAATGGCAGATGACAAGAATTTAAAACTCAGGCAGGACGGAAGAAAACCTGCAGAGTTAAGGAAAATAAAGATAACACGCAGGTTTATTTCCCATGCGGAGGGTTCCGTTTTTTTTGAGATGGGCAACACCAGAGTCATCTGTACTGCAACAGTTGAAGATAAAGTGCCTGTATTTTTGAGGGGGAAAAATTCTGGCTGGGTAACTGCTGAATATGATATGATTCCACGCTCATCACAACAAAGGATCATAAGGCCCCAAACAACCGGCAAGATAAGCGGAAGGTTTCATGAGATACAGCGGCTGATTGGCCGCTCTCTGAGAGCAGTTGTTGACCTTAAAAAGATAGGGGAGCGGACCCTCTGGATAGACTGCGATGTGATAGAGGCTGACGGCGGCACACGCACCGCATGTATTAATGGAAGTTTTATTGCTTTGTACGACTGTCTTACTTATCTTGTAAGCAGAAAGGTCTTGGACGCAATGCCGCTGACAAACTTTCTTGGCGCGGTAAGTGTCGGTATGGTTGATAATGAAGTATTGACTGATATGTGTTTTTTAGAAGACAGCGCTGCGCAGGTCGACATGAATGTTGTAATGGACTCACATGATAATTTCATCGAGATACAATCCAGCGCAGAGGGAAAGACTTTCAGCAGGCAGGAATTCGATATATTGCTTGACAACTCGGCTGTTGCAATAAGGGAGATAATGGATATCCAGAAGAAGAATCTCATGGAAAAAAAATAGTTTATGGAAATTGTGATTGCAAGCAAGAACAAGGGCAAAATAAAAGAGATCAGGCACTTTTTCTCAAACAGCTTGCTGCCTCAAAACATCCGGGAAATCAAATGGCTGTCATTTGAAGATTTTGTGGGATTTCCGGATATCGATGAGGGAAGTGAAAGTTTTACTGAGAATGCAAAGCTTAAAGCCCAGCAGATAGCAGAGTTTACCGGAAAAACAGCGCTGGCTGATGATTCAGGCCTGGAAGTGGATGCCCTCGGAGGTAACCCGGGTGTTACCTCGTCAAGATATGCGGGCCCTGATTCAACTGATGAGAAAAACCGTAAAAAACTTCTTTCAGAACTTAGAGAAATCAGTTCAATAAAAAAACGCTGCGCAAGGTTTAAGTGCGTAATGGTGCTTTACAGCCTCGGTAACGATTTTATCAACATCTCTGAAGGGGTCTGTGAAGGAAAAATCGGCTTTACTGAAACAGGTGAAAATGGTTTTGGCTATGACTCAATCTTTATTCCTGACGGTTTTGACAAGACAATGGCAGAGCTTTCCAATTCCGAAAAGAATGGTATAAGCCACAGAGGGAAAGCGCTGGAAGGGCTGGCAAAATTTTTAAAAAGTAAAACTAATGCTGAGAAGAATATACTGACAGGAGAACAAAATGACTGAAGAAAATGCCGCAGAAGAAATACTTTTTAAATATAAGCTAAGCTTTGCAAAATCAGGGAAACACCTTGTTTCTGGAATTGCAGGTGATTTTAAAAATGCGGAAACTTTTGAAGGAAATGTCGAGTTAAAGAAAGAAAGCATGATATTAAGCGCTTCCGGCTTTCCGGCACTGACTGTTTCCTTAAGAGACATAATATCTTTTACCGAGGCAGACTACATGATATTTCTTACTGTTGTGCCTTCATTATTTTTAAAGTTGTATGATTTGGGATTTGAGTATGAAAATTTTTTAAAACACTTTTCAGATTTGCGAAATGATGTTTTAATCAAAGACCTTCTCATGAAGGAGAAACTCGTCAAGCCGGATGTCGAGGGCGAATTTGAATACAGCGGCAAAGATGGGAGCATAAAAGAAAAAGGAGAGTGCTGGGTAAGGTCCTATGAGACCGGGCTGGTTTTAATCCCAGTCCTATCCCAGATAAAAAGATTTCCTTTCGGGCTCATAGACTCGTTTGAATCAAAAGACTATAAACTTTGTATCAGGCTTGAAAATCAGGACAGGCTGACATTATCAATGCTTGGGGACCAGATAGATCCACTGACAAGAGAGCTATCCAAATCTTTTAATGCCCTCATAAGCAAAACACAGGATCTTATAAATGAGGTATCCCTGGAGGAAAACGCTGACTCAGTAAGAGAAATGTCTTTTTTATTAAAAGACGGAAAAGCCGCCCGGAAAAGTGATGTAGAAAAAAAATCAAAAAAATTATGGAACTGTATTGAAGAAAAAGTTAAAAGTGAAGATGTATGGGAATATTATAACTTTTTAAAAACAAATTCTGACCCTGAAAAGACATGTGTCGGGATTAAAAAAGGCCTTTTTGGTACTTCTGCAGGATATTATATCTGGTTTTTATTCCCGGTTTATGACGGCAGTTCAAAAAACTGTGCAAATGCGGTCGCAATGGAAGCAATGACATTCATAATTCCGGCGGCTTCTGCTGAGGGCAGTGGTGACATTGTCGGCAATACCGATTCGGGTGAAGGCAGCGGCGATGGAGATTCTCCTACAGGATTTGAAACCGGGGGGAGGGCAACATATGTTTTTAGGATAATTGACGGGGCCCAATTTGCAGAAGGAGATAAAAGCGGCGGCGGAAAGCAATCTGTGAGGTTAAACGATGCCGTTGATGCAGAGTACGATAACTTTATAAAGAAGATAAACAGCTGCATGCTTGCAATCAATTTCAGGCGTGAGCCCATTTATTTTACTGATGAGCAGCTTAAAGATAACAAAAACATTTCCTACAGATATGCTGTTGCATTGATTCCCGAGCTTTCATGGCTAAGGGATAATTTTATCGGGAGGATAATACATAAAGACATCAGTGAATGGCAGGATGATTTAAAAGAACTTATTGCATTCAATATGAATTCTGCTGATAATTCTGTGAAATTTAAAAAAGGGGTGAAATAGCAAATGCCGGGATACAAAAAACCATGTAGGCACTGCGGAAAGCTTGCAGAGCCGGATGTAAATGTCTGCCCATTCTGCGGAACTGTTGAGCCTGCGGGCCCTCCAAGGTGCCCCAAATGCAGGAGCCCGATTCAAAAGGGCGCCAAATTCTGCGGCAGCTGCAGCTTTTCTCTGGAAATAACCTGCGGCAGCTGTGGCAAAGTTACGTTTCCTGATACATACTGCGAACACTGCGGAAACAAGGTTGCAATTAAGTGCCCCAACATGAAATGCGGGTATGAGCAAGTTTTGTATGATAATAAATGCATCAAATGCGGGAAGAAGTTAAAATAAGCCATAATAAGTATTAAAAATTTATTAAAATAAGAAGCTTCTGAAATATGTTGTAAATAAGAAGCTGCTAAAATATGTTGTAAAAAAGAAGTTGAAAAATAATTTGTAAAAAAAGCCATTAAAAGAAACTGTTAAAATATTTTATTAACAGAAGCAAAAAATAGAAGTTTTGGAAATTTAGCTGTGAACAATTATTAAGTATTTTTAGTATTAAGGAGGTATCTATTATGCCATTACAGGGTTTTACGGATAATTTTGAGGATAACAGTACTGAAGCAGGTTTTCAGTTTACATTTTTTTGCGATTTATGCAGGGAAGGTTACAAAACGACATTTATTTCTTCCCAAACCCATGGAAAAGGGCAGCTTATAAACGGCATAGGGAGGGCTTTTTCAATAGGGGCTTCATTTTTTGGCCGTGGTGATATAGGTAATACTTTTGAACGTGGATCGGATATGCTGGGAGACAAATATGAAGGAATGAGCCCGGAGTGGAGAAAGGAGCATGACGAAGCTTTTGCAGTTGCCCAAAATGAAGCAAAGGGCCATTTCCACAGATGCCCAAAGTGTAAAATGTGGGTTTGTGACAATGACTGGAACGAACAGGATAGCCTTTGTGTGGACGATGCGCCAAGGGAAAATGTCGAAGTAGCTGCTGCAAGGGGCGCCAAACTTGTCGAGGATATTCAAGCCAAGGCTTCCCAGACCCAGGTTTTTACAGGTGAGATTGAAAGAAAGCAGACAGTCTGCCCTGAATGTAGAAAACCTGCAGGGCAGGGAAAATTCTGCAATAATTGCGGAGCCACTCTGTCAATGTCTGAATGCGCAAAATGCGGTGCTAAAAATCCTTCAGAATCAAGATTTTGCGGAGAATGTGGGAACAAAATGTTTTAAACCAGTTGCTAAAGAATAGATTGGCCACCGAGGTTCAAGACCGGTTGCCGAAGCTTAAACATGTGAAGTACAAAGCCGGTTGCGACTATTGTGATTTTATTACATTTTTTTAGAGTACTCACATTGCTTTAGAGTATTCCTGTCCGAATATGTTTTAGTGAAATGGGCATTATATTCTTTTTTTTAAATACTGGAAATGTGCTGATTTATCAGGCCGGCGGTTTTGTTGTTGTCGGAATAATAGTTTTGTTGAAAATATCTGGATATATGATAATATACACTCTGCTAAAAATTAAAGACGGGGTGTAGCGTAGCTTGGCTTAGCGCGCCTGCTTTGGGAGCAGGAGGTCGGAGGTTCAAATCCTCTCACCCCGACCAGACTTAAACAACTTAATATTTATTTTTTGCGTTGTTATACATGATTTTGCAGGTTAAGGTATTTTGTTTATATCTGTTGATACGGGCGGGAATAGCTCAGCTGGCTAGAGCATCAGCCTTCCAAGTTGAGGGTCGCGGGTTCGAATCCCGTTTCCCGCTCCATTTTTTTACATTGTTTATGTTTTTCTGTGATTTTTTATCTAAGGATTATTTTTCTTTATTTTTGCCGGCTAAAATTGTTTTTAATATTGTTTTTGATAAATTTTAAAAGGAGTAACTTATGAAAAATTTTGAGCTTTGTATCCCGACTAAAATCGTTTTTGGAAAAGGCAGAGTATCTGAAATAGGCTCATACGCTAAAGAATATGGTAAAAAACTCCTGCTTGTATATGGAAAGGACAGTATTAAAAAAAACGGCATATATGAGACAGTAATAAAATCATTAAATGATGCAGGCTTGACAGTATTTGAACATCCCGGTGTAAAATCAAACCCGCTGCTTTCTCATACAAAAGAAGGCATATCGATTGCAAAAAGCAAAAAAGTAGACTTTATCCTTGGCGTCGGTGGAGGCAGTGTAATTGATGAAGCCAAAGCGATTGCAGCCGGTGCATTATATGACGGGGACGTTTGGGATTTTTATAAAGATACTGCAAAAATAAAAGCAGCACTGCCTGTCCTTTCAGTGCTTACAATACCTGCAACTGCATCTGAAATGAATGGGGGCACTGTTATAACTAATGAAGAGACCATCCAGAAGTTTGGCTTTATCGATGATCACCTTTTGCCCAAGGTATCAATTCTTGATCCAACCGTAACATACACAATACCGGCAAATTACACTGCATACTCTGCTGTTGATGCGATTGCACATCTCATAGAAGGTTATTTTACTCACAATCAAAAACCTTATCCTATCCAGGACAGATATGTTGAAGGGCTTGTAAAGACAATTATGGAAAGTGCAGAAATAATACTTAAAAGTCCCGAAGATTATGATGCAAGGGCAACACTTATGTGGTCGGCATCGCTTGCATGGAATGGATTGTCAACCGCCGGAGTGGAAGATTCCGGCTATCCTAACCATATGTTTGCCCATATTCTTGGTGCGCAATATGATATAGCTCATGGAGCCGCACTGTCTATTATCATTCCTGCCTGGATGAAATATAAATATAAAGAAAATATTAGCCAGTTTGCAAGATTTGCTGAGGTAATTTTCGGAATTAAAGTAAAAAGTCCGGAAGCTGCAGCGATAGAAGGCATCGAACAACTTAAAAGCTGGTTTAAGAAAATTGGAAGCCCTGTTTCATTTAAAGATGCAAAATTGCCTGAAGGAGAACTGGTAAAACTTGCCGGAGAAATTATCGACTTATCAAAAATATGGGGGATTACTGGCTATAACAAAAAGGTAATAATGGATATTTTAAATCTCTGCCTGTAAAAGACTTCTTTAAATGTTCTTTATTTTTGATATAAACAGCATAACGGCATTATTTGCAGTTTGTTTAATAGTGTTAATCCAAAATCTAAAAAATGGATATGGCCAGTATCAGGCAGTATCAATTGCAGCCACAAAAGCCTTAAAACTCCTTATTGCACATTTAATAATCTAAACTATACCTAAACGAAATTCTTGACTTATAAATCATTTTTCATTAAAGTGTTTATTTGATTTTTAATGGGCGCTTGTAGCTCAGTTGGATAGAGCGACGGACTTCTAATCCGTAGGTCGTAGGTTCGAATCCTATCAAGCGCGCCAGTGCTTGAACCAAAAATGCCTGAGGCATGTTTGGAGGATTCGAAAGGACGGAACTGACTTTAGGTCAGCGAGTCCGCGTCTCTGCAGCGAGCCAGCAGGCGAGACGGAAGAACGAATCCTATCAAGCGCGCCAGGATAGGGTTAGGCAGACGAGTTGAGCCAAAGCAATTGATGCAAAGATGCCAGTGGCATCAAAAATGTTTTTTTGAAATATGATATAATTCATCAATTACAGAATCATGATATTTCAGAATCATGATATTTTCTGTAAAAATTATACAAATATATACGTGGTGGGAGTAGCTCAGTTGGATTAGAGCGCAGGATTGTGGCTCCTGAGGCCGCGGGTTCGAGCCCCGTTTCTCACCCCATTTTTTTAGTGCGCCTGTAGCTCAGTTGGATAGAGCGTCGGACTTCGAATCCGTGCGTCGGGGGTTCGAATCCCTCCAGGCGTGCCAGTTTATTTGAAAAGCTTTTAAAGATCTTAAGCCTGGAAAAATATGCCGGTGGCATATTTGCGGGATTCGAAAGACCGGAGCTGACTTTAGGTCAGCGAGGTCGCGGCTCTGCAGCGAGCCAGCGGGCGAGACGTAAGACCGATATCCCTCCAGGCGCGCCAGTTTATTTGAAAAGTTTTGAAAGGTCTTAAGCCTGGAAAAATATGCCGGTGGCATATTTGCGGGATTCGAAAGACCGGAGCTGACTTTAGGTCAGCGAGG
>Ga0182021_10005458_pt1 | contig 15060 bp, 10 predicted proteins | sample 612E3MmetaG_FD_120493 | JGI IMG/M metagenome (GOLD analysis project Ga0182021, IMG submission 120493) | Permafrost microbial communities from Stordalen Mire, Sweden - 612E3M metaG (Illumina Assembly) | ecosystem: Environmental > Terrestrial > Soil > Wetlands > Permafrost | place: Sweden... | reverse complement strand
GGGAACGGCTGCGCGTTTACGGTGGCGAGACGGATTCGGATCGGCAACAATTGCATGCTGTCGGGTCACGTGGTGATTGTTGACAGCAACAGCCACCGGACCGATGTGGCAGCGCGTCTGGCGAACCTGCCGCCGTCTGACGATGAGGTACGGGAGGTCGTGATCGGCGATTGTGTCTGGATCGGGGCGCACGTCCTGATCTTCCCGGGCGTACGGATCGGCGACGGCGCCGTGGTTTCCGCGGGGTCGGTGGTACGCAACCACGTACCTCCCTACTCCGTGGTCGCCGGCAATCCCGCGCGCGTCGTATTCCGGTTGAAGCCGCCGGGGAACGCCGCGAGCGGGTCCACCGGAAGCCGGTGAGGCCACGGGCAGCGGCCTGATCGCCTGTCGGCCGCCGCGATCCTTGGCCACGGCGGTACCTCAGTGTGCCCACACTGGAACTCTGTGCCGCCCGCTCCGGAATCTGGCGCCATTGCAGTCGTGGCCGAGAAGCCTTCGGTCGCGCGGGACATCGCCCGCGTGCTGGGCGCTTCCAGGCAGGGCGCGGGTTACCTGCACGGCAACGGGTACGTGGTCACGTGGTGGCGCTGCGCTGGCGCAGCCGCACGGCTGGCGCCTATTGCGTCTGTCGAAACCAGGGACTGTTTGCCGGCCCGCTGTGCGGGCCCAGTTTGGGGACGTTCGGCGGAACGGTCGTGCCTGGGGGCGGATCGGCCGCAACGATGGTGACGTTCAGGTAGTATGTCTTCGAACGCACGTCGTAAAGGCACTGGAACGATACGGGCCGGTTGATCATCTTCCCGATGCTTTCTACAATCACCTCGCCCGCTGGCTGTCCCGTTGCACCCAGGGTAATCTTCTCACGCTCCCAGAACGGAACATTGAGCACAAGGATCTTCGCGCCAGCCTGCTTCCCAGCGGCGTCGGCAATCATCTGAAGGGTGGCGATTGCGTCGCGTTCGGCGACCGGAAACGTCACTGGGCTGCTCATAACGGGGATGACATCCCGCATCGATCCGTCAGCTCCCAGCACCTGAACCGGAACCACACTGACCCAGCCGTTGTTCTGTACTGCCTTGTAAACGCCCGGCAGCCCCGCGTTCTTGTACGCGTACAGTGCGGTACCAGCCGCGTAGTATGGCGTCGTGTCCGTGGCGCCGAGGGTCACGCTAAGGACCGGCGTGGGATCGCCGGAGACCGCTGCCGCTGCGCTAGCCAAGTCGGGATTTGTCGCAAAGGGGGCTTCTTCGAAGGCTATCGGGCTCAAGAAGAGGTGCTGCACGCGATCCAGGACTCTGGAAAGGGGGGGAAGCCCAGCCTCCACGTTTATGGTGGTGGATCCGCTGCCAGGGGCGGCGATCTGCGCCTTTGCCGAGGGAGAGACGAGGGCACAAAGGGCGGCCAGCATCGCGAGTTCTATGGCGATAGGCCTCTGCGCCTGTCGACGATCATTGCTTGCCGGTGTATTCGTGTTCATACGTGCCGTCCTCAGTAGGGGGAAGTTACCCTGACGTTGTCCTTGGTTATAACCACGCCCGAGCCGCTGCTGTTCTTCCAGGTAATGCTGCCTGTGTCATTGGCCTTGTTCGCCATTATACCGTTCAAAATCACCCAGTTTTCCGGCTGAATTCGCTAACACTTACTAGAAACACCCTTCCGACAAACCTTGCAGCGAAGAGTTCCCGCCGTCCGCCGGGAGAAGACCGACGTCCTGGCCACGAACGCATCCAGAATGCCTACACTGGAACTCTGTGCCGCCCGCTCCGGAATCTGGCGCCATTGCCGTCGTGGCCGAGAAGCCTTCGGTCGCGCGGGACATCGCCCGCGTGCTGGGCGCTTCCAGCCAGGGCGCGGGTTACCTGCACGGCAACGGGTACGTGGTCACGTGGGCGGTGGGCCACTTGGTGGCGCTGGCGCAGCCTCACGAAATCAATCCCGAGTGGCGGCAATGGCGACGCGACCTGCTGCCGATTCTGCCCGATCACTGGCCGCTGGTGGTCTACGAACAGACCAAAGACCAGTTCGAGGTGGTGCGCAAGCTGCTCAACTCGCCGAAGATCGCGAGCGTGGTATGCGCCACCGACGCCGGCCGCGAAGGCGAGCTGATCTTCCGCTACATCTACGAAGCGGCGGCGTGCCGGAAGCCGTTCCGCAGGCTCTGGATCTCGTCGCTGACGCCGGAGGCGATCCGAAAGGGCTTCGCCGCGCTGGCCCCCGGCAGCGACTACGATGCGCTGGCCGACGCCGCCCGCGGCCGCAGCCGCGCCGACTGGCTGGTCGGGATGAACCTCTCGCGGGCATACTCCATCCAGTACCGCGAGGAACTCTCCGTCGGCCGCGTGCAGACGCCGACCCTGGCGATGTTGGTGGAGCGGGAACTGGCTATCCGCAGCTTCGTGCCCGAGGACTACATCGAGGTGGTGGCGACGTTCCGGCCCGCGAGCGGCCCCGACGACGCCACCTTTCAGGGCACGTGGTTCCGCGATAGAGGGGAGAACCCCACGCGGCTTCCCGAGGACGGCGCCGAGGCTGGGCAGATCGTCGAGCGCGCGCGCAGCGGACGCGCCGCCATCGAATCGATCGAGGCCGACAGGCAGCGTGCCGGGCCGCCGCTGCTCTACGATCTGACGGAGCTGCAGCGGCACGCCAACCGCCTGTTCGGCTTCAGCGCGCAGAAGACGCTCGACCTGGCACAGGCGCTCTACGAGCGGCACAAACTCATCAGTTACCCGCGCACGGATAGCAGGCACCTCTCGGCCGAAGTGGCGAAGACGCTGCCTGGCGTTGTGGCGGCGATTGAAGCGCCGTATCGCGACCAACTCGCGCCGGGCACCGGCGAGCGCCCGCTGGGACGCCGTTTCGTGGACGACGCCAAGGTGACCGATCACCATGCCATCATTCCGACAACCACTTCGCCCGAGAAGACCAGCCTCCCGGCCGACGAGCGCCGCATCTACGACCTGATCTGCCGCCGCCTGCTGTGCGCCTGGCACGACGACCACATCTGGCTGGTCACCACCGTCGTCACCGCCATCGCCAGCGCCGGCGCGACGGACCGCTACCGCAGCTCCGGAACCGCCATCGAGCAGATGGGCTGGAAGGCGCTGGACGTCTCCGTGGCGCGGAAGGCGGGGAAAGGCGAGCAGCAGGTGGAGCAGGCGCTGCCGGCAGGGCTCGCCAAGGGCCAGCCGCAGGACGTGGTGGACGTGGAGGCCATCAGGAAGAGGACGCGGCCGCCCAAGCGGTTCACCGACGCGACGCTGCTCACGGCCATGGAGACCGCGGGCAGGACGCTCGACGAGAAAGAACTCTCGGACGCCATGAAGGAGACCGGCCTGGGGACGCCGGCCACGCGCGCGGCCATCATCGAGGTGCTGCTCAAGCGCGGCTACGCGGTGCGGAGCGGCAAGGCTCTCGAAGCGGCGGAGAAGGGCGTCAAGCTGATCGAGGTGGTGCATCCCGAGGTGAAAAGCCCGGCCATGACGGGCCAGTGGGAGGCGTACCTGAAGCGCATTCAGCGCGGCGCCGCCGAACTCGATCCGTTCATCAGGGGCATCGAGGACTACGTGCGCGAGGTGGTCGGGAAGGTGGGACAGACGCGCGTCGCCGAGGCGCCGGCCCGCGCGGGGGCGGCCGGGTCTGCGCCGGTGGCCGCTCGGACTTCCGGGCCGCAGGATGCCGGCTCTCTGGCGGACCTTCTGCACACGACCTTCGGCTTCTCCGAGTTCCGCGCCAACCAGGAGGAGGTCTGCCGCGCGGCGATCGCGGGCAAAGACGTTCTGCTGGTGATGCCGACCGGCTCCGGCAAGTCTCTCTGCTACCAGTTGCCGGGCGTGGCGCGCGGCGGGACCGCGCTGGTCATCAGCCCTCTGATCGCGCTGATGGAGGACCAGGTGGCCGCGCTCCAGGGGCGCGGCTTCGCCGCGGAGCGCATACACTCGGGCCGCGACCGCGCCGCGTCGCGGCAAGTCTGCTTCGATTATCTGAACGGCAAGCTGCAATTCCTGTTCATCGCTCCGGAGCGGCTGCGCGTGGCCGGCTTCCCGGAGATGCTCGCTAAGCGGAAGCTCTCGCTGGTGGCCATCGACGAGGCGCACTGCATTTCGCAATGGGGCCACGATTTCCGGCCGGACTACCGCATGATCGGCCAGTACCTGCCGTCGTTCCGGCCCGCGCCCGTGGTGGCGCTGACGGCGACCGCGACGCCGCTGGTCCAGGACGACATCGCGCGGCAGTTGGGTCTGGAAGGGCCGGCGCGCTTCATCCGCGGTTTCCGCCGCGCCAACATCGCCATCGAGGTGGTGGAGGCGGCGCCGTTCCAGCGGGCCGCACTGGCGCGCGAGGTGCTCCGGGACGAGGGCCGGCGGCCGGCCATCGTGTACACGCCCACCCGCAAACAGGCGGAATCGGTGGCGGCCGAGCTGGCCGCGGATTATCCCGCCGAGGCGTACCACGCGGGCCTCGACGGCGAGCGGCGCCAACGCGTCCAGGAGGCGTTTCTCAAGGGCGAGGTGGAAGTGATCGTGGCGACCATCGCCTTCGGAATGGGGATCGACAAGCCCGACGTCCGCACCGTCGTGCACACCGCTCTGCCGGGGAGCGTGGAGGCCTATTACCAGGAGATCGGGCGCGCCGGGCGGGACGGCAACGCCAGCCGCGCCATCCTGATGCACTCCTATGCCGACCGCTACACGCACGATTTCTTCTACGAACGCGATTATCCCGACCCGGACGAGCTGGACCGCATCTTCGTCCGCCTCGGCCCGGAGCCGGTCGAGAAACAGGCGCTGGCGCGGCAGGTGCGCATGGCGGCGGAGGTCTTCGACAAGGCGCTCGAGAAGCTATGGATCCACGGGGGTGCGGTGGTCGATTACGCCGAAAACGTCACGCGGGGTGAAGCCGGGTGGCGCGCGTCATACGTGGAGGTGCTCGAGCAAAAGCGCGCGCAGATCGACCTGACGATACGCTACGCCGAGGGCAACGAGTGCCGCATGTCTTCGCTGGTGCGCCACTTCGGGGACCTGGCCGACGCGGGCAGTCCCTGCGGCATCTGCGATTTCTGCGCGCCCGAAGGGTGCGTCGCGCAGCAATTCCGTTCCCCGACCGAGACCGAACGCGCCGCGGCTGCGCGGGCGCTGGCGGCCTTGCGCGATGCCGGCGCGAGGCCCACCGGCCGGCTGTACCAGGAGATCTGCGCGGACCTCGATCTGAGCCGGGACTCTTTCGAAGAAGTGCTGGGAGCGCTGGCGCGCGCGGGGCGCCTGCGGGTCTCCGAGGAGAAGTTCGAAAAGGACGGGAAGCGCATTCCTTTTCGCAAGGTGAGCCTGGCTTCCGGCGCCGTGGAAGGCGCCGAAACCGAGTTCGTGATCAAAGCCGCGGTTCGCGTCGCAGCGTCGCGCAAAAAGAAAGGGAAGAAAAAGGCCTGGGCCGCTCCGGCGAGGACGGCTGCCTCGCGGGCGAAGGGAACTGCGCCAGAGAAGGAAGCCACGCGCCGGAAGAAAACTGCGCCGGCCAAGGAAACGGCCACGCCAGCCAGGGAAGCCGCGGCGCCGCGCGCGCGGAAACGGCCCGCAGACGACCAGGCGTCCCGCATCGAAGAGGCGTTGCGCACCTGGCGTTTGGGGGAGGCGAAACGCCGTGGTGTACCGGCGTTCCGCATCCTGACGGACAGCACTCTGCGCGCGCTCGCCGAGGCCCGCCCGCAAACCGCCAGCGCTCTGCTGGCAATCCCCGGTATCGGGATTCACACCGTCGAAAAATACGGCGCGCAGCTCTATCGGATTCTGGCCCAACAGTAACGGCGCCAGGCGCCAGAGCTCAGAAGCCCATATCCCGATCCCAGTGCAGATCGCGGGCCGCCTGCCTCACGAAATCGATTGCGATGTCAATGTGCCGGAGGGCCGCGTTTCGCCAGCCGCGGGCCTCGGGGTTATCCTCTTCCTGGTCAACGTCGGAGCGGGCGCTACGAAGCAGGGCCATGATCCTGTGAAAGCGTCCCCGGCGGTCGAGACTGGTATCGACCGGCGGCTCGGCCTCCATGTTCTTGCCATCCATATATGCGGCGCGATTCACCTCGCGGAGGGCTTCGTTCACTTCCCGCTCGGCTTCCCTCAGGTTCCGCGTCACGTTCGGCTCCTCCGTAACTCTGAGGAACGCCCGGGCCGTCCGCAGGTCGCTGCGCGCGTGCAGGTACGCAGGATGCCTGGCCAAAGCGCACGGAGCGAACACCGCCGCCGCAATTAGCACTATCATTCCGATTCTGTTCATTGGTACCTCTCCTTTCGATTCTTCGGTTTTCCGGACCTCGGCATCCCGATGCCGAGACTCTCATCATTCTAAGCGAAAAGACCCGCTCTGCAAACTCTCTCTTTTGGGACTGTCGGCGGGGCGCCGGAAAGCGCCGCGGCGAGCGCGGCAATGCTCGGCAGCAAAGCTGCCGGTCACCTCCGGAGACCTCGCCCAACCTCAACGGAGCTCGATGGTGCCCAACATCTGGCGCGCCTGTTCGGCATGCGGACCGTTGGGGACCAGGCGCAGATAGGTCTCGAACTCATCGCGCGCCCGCGATACCCCGTGGATTCGCCCGTCGGGAGCGACCTTGGCTTGACCCATCAGCCACACGCCGTATTGGTAATGGGACTCCGCAAACCCCGGGTTCGCCTCGATGCTCCTTTGAAAAGCCCGCCCGGCTTCGGGGCTGTGCCCCGAGTTCACCAGGATCGCGCCCAGGTTATAGAAGTACTGGCCGGCGCTGGCCGGTTCGAGGCGGGAGGCCTCTTCGAGTTGCGTCCATGCTTCTTCCACCTTGCCAGACCTGCCCAGGGCGATCGCATAGTTGTTCCGGATGGCGCCGTCCTGCGGCTTGAGTTGCACGGCTTTGGCGAGAGCGTCCTCGGCCGGAGCAAGCATGCCCGCGCTGGTGTATACGGCGGCCAGGTGAGACCAGACGGCGTGCTGGCCCGGGTCGATGGCGAGGGCGCGGCGGAAGGCGTCGATGGCAGTGCGGTAATCCCTGGCCCTCTCCGCGGCCATCCCCTCGTTGAAGGCGGCTTCCATGGCTCGCCTGGACGCACCCGGATCGCTCGATGGATCGTGCCGTTCCCGTAATTCCTTGAGCCGGGCGAGATCTGCGGCCAGGGTGTCCCGATCGCGAGCGAGAAGACGAGTTTCTTCGACGATGGCATTCAAGCCGCCTATAACCTGGTCCAGGATCTCACGATCGAAGCGTCCACCTTCCCACGCCGACTGGAAGTCCGCGAGCCTGTTCCGCACGCGATGGAACCGGCGCATTTCGTCTTCGGAGAAGGCGTTCACGTCTCGCGTCATGCGGTCCAGGTCGTCGCGGACCCGGTCCAGAGTCCCGTGGCCGAATCCGCGGTCCTGATCGTCCTGGGCCGGCCGCCGGGCCCCGCCCAGAGCGCAGATCAGCTTGACGACAACCGGATCTCCCACTTGTGTCTGAACTACGGCGGCGCTGTCCGGGTCCGCCTCGCAGGACACGCGGAACGTGCCTATGGGCAGGCCGGCGTAGAAGAACGTGCCGTTAGCGTTGCTGCGTGCGGGGTAGACGCCCCGCAGGTCCTGGCGTTCGATCCTGAGGGGAACGCCGCCGAGGGGCTGGCGATCCCGATCCTCGACCGTGCCCCTGATTATTGTGGTCTGAGCCCAGGCGGACGTCGTCAACAACGCGAGCGTACCCGGGAGAAGAGCGAAGCGTGGCAGCGCGGCGAACATGTACAAGCCCTCCATCCAAGATGCAGATTCCAGATTTCCGAATCGACCAATTATATGCGAATGCAGGGTCACTACAGCGGCGTCCGAATCGCGGGGAGTCCTGCCCATCCCGCCCGTGCCGCCGATAGTAGTTCCGGTACGTTCGGGCTGGCCACGAAGCGGGGGGCGCGCCGGGATGCCGGCGCCCCGTGGTCTCAGCGCCGGCGTTCGGGCGATAATACGCTTACGGCCCGTTCCCGACGGCCGCCACGGAGGGACTGCTGCACATTCCGCGCCGATGGATTCCGGTTGTCCTGTTGCCGATTGCGGCTTCCGCGCAGACGGTTGCGGCGGACGCCCCGGCGGCGGACGTGGCGTGTGTTCGTTGCCACGCGCCGGCCGCGGGCTGGCTGAAGAGTCCGGTGGTGCACCCGGGAGGCTGTCTCGCCTGTCACATTGAGCACCGGGCGGCGCGCCCGGCGAAGGCGGGGTACTTGAAGGACGCCCAGCCGGCATTGTGCCTGGGCTGCCATGAGGCGGGTTCCGGGAAACTGGCCGCCGCGCACCGCGGCCAGCCGTTCGGGAAGGCGGTCTGCACGGGCTGCCACGATCCGCACGCCTCGCGCGCCCCCAAGCTCATCTATGCGAGCCAGCACGGGCCGTTCGGCGGGCGCCACTGCGACGAATGCCATGCCGAACCGGTAGCCGGGGAGATCCGGCTGAACGGCGGCAACGTCCGCGTCCTGTGCCTCACCTGCCACGTGAAAGTGGGCAACCAGGTGGCGGACAGCAAGTCTCCTCACGCTGCGTTCGTTTGCACGGACTGCCACACTCCGCACGCCAGCGATTATCACCCGCACTTGAAGGAACCACGCGAGGCGTTGTGCGGTTCCTGTCACGAGCCCGTGGAAGGGAGGTTCGAGCACTGAGGGGCGCGGCCGTGGCGGGGCGAGCTCGTGGGATGAGGGAACGGCCGCCACGGATGTATACTGAGAGCCTACGCCGAATGTGACATTTGCATGAAAGATCACAAGAACCCACCCGGGTGCGAGCCGCTGACAAGTGCGTCCGGCGCCCGCTTCGACGACTTCTTTACCGGCGGCGCCAGCCGGAGCTACCCGCGCGAGAGCCTGTTGGACGCGCGGGCGCGCCGCATCTTCGAGATGACGGCGACGGCCTGCGCGGCCGGGGTCTACCCGTACCAGGTAGCGCTCCAGGGCCGGTCTGGCCCCTGGGTGCGGGTGGAGGGCCGGCGAATGCTGTCGCTTTCGGCCTACGATTACCTCGGGCTGATCGGGGATCCCCGCATCGACGAAGCGGCCAAGGACGCCATCGGCAAGTACGGCACCGGAACGGGCGGCGCGCGCATGCTGACCGGGACCATCGATCTGCATCAGCGGATGGAAGACGAACTGGCGGCTTTCAAGGGGATGCCCGAGGCGGTCACGTTCGGCTCGGGATACCTGGCCAACCTGGCGGTGGTTGCGGCGCTGCTCGGACCGCAGGACCGCGTGATCCTGGACGCTCTTTCGCACCGCAGCCTGGTGGATGCGTGCCGTCTGGCCGGCGTGCAACTCCAGCGTTTCCGCCACAACGATCCGGCTTCCCTGCGGCATGAACTCGAACACGGAGCGCCCGCCAACCGGACGCTGATCGTCGCGGATGGCGTCTTCTCGATGGATGGCGACATCTGCCGGCTGCCGGAGCTGATCGAGCTCAAGAGAGAGTTCCGCTGCTTCCTGATGTTGGACGACGCGCATGCGACGGGCGTTCTGGGCAAGTACGGGCGCGGGACCGACGAGCACTTCGGAGTGCCGGCGGGCGAGGTGGATATCTGGACCGGCTCGCTTGGAAAGTCCATCCCGGCCTCGGGCGGTTTCGCCTGCGTCTCGCAGGAGCTCGCGATCTACCTGCAACATGCCGCGGCCCCCTTCATCTTCTCGGGTGCGCTATGCCCTTCGGCGGCCGCGGCCGTCTGTGCGGCGCTGGCGATTATGAGCCAGGAGCCGGAGCGGGTGGCGCGGCTTAAGACCAACGCGAACTTCCTGCGAGACGGGCTGCGCGAGCTGGGCTACGACCTGGGCGCCTCCGAGACGCCGATCATCCCGGTGATCCTCCATGACGAGGCGACGGCGGCGTACTTTGCCGGGCACCTGCGGGATCGGGGCATTTTCATCACGCCGGTGATGTTCCCGGCCGTTCCGCAGGGGGCGGCGCGGCTGCGGCTCTGCGCCACGGCGGCGCACTCGCTCGAAGACCTGCAGTTTGCGCTGGATGCGTTCAAGGAACTGCGGTAGAGCCCCGGCAGGCGGAAGCGCCTGCCCCACGAGGGGGACTCCATGGTCCTCATAACGGGCGCGAGCGGCTTCCTCGGCGGCAGGCTGGCGCAGATTCTGGCGGGCCGCGGCGAGGCGGTGCGCGTCCTGGCGCGCGAGAACAGCGACCTGCGGCACCTGGCGGGTCTTCCGATTGAGGTGATGCGGGGAGACGCGGCCAGCGCGGTCCGGGGCATCACCGACATCTACCATTGCGCCGGGTGTTCGACCGACTGGGCTTCCTGGAGCACTTATTACGCAGCCAACGTCGCGGGAACGGAGAATCTGCTGCGCGCCGCCGCTGGCGCCAAGGGCGTGCGGCGGTTTCTGCACGTAAGCACCAGCGACGTTTACGGCTACCCCCGCGTTCCGTGCGACGAATCGCGCCCGCCCGCCGATACCGGGCTGCCCTACAACCGTTCCAAGCTGCTGGGCGAGCGGAAGGTGTGGGAGGCGGCGAGCGGCGCGGGCCTGCCGGTGACGGTCGTGCGGCCGGCGACGATCTACGGGCCGCGCGGGAAGGCGTTCGTCACAGACATAGCGAAGCTGATCCGGCAGGGGCTGATGGCGGTGATTGGAGGCGGGCGCACCGCGGGCGGATTCTGCTACGTGGACAACGCCGCCGAGGCCATGATCCAGGCGGCCACGGCGAGTGAGACCATCGGGCGCGCTTATAACCTGGCGGACGGAACCGGCGCCACGTGGCGGCAATACGTGGATGCGCTGGCCGACGGGCTGGGCTGCCGGCGCCCCTGGATCGATATCCCCGCCGCGGCAGCCTGGGGGCTGGCCAGCGTCATGGAAGCTCCGCACCGGTACCTGCGGATCCCCGGGCGGCCTCTGCTGACGCGACACGCGGTCCTGCTGCTGTCGCGCAACCAGGAGTTCCCCACCGAGCGGGCGCGGCGGGAATTCGGGTTCGCCCCCGCGGTCGGGTTCGAGGAGGGGATGCGGCGGTCGGTGGCCTGGGCGCTCGGGGTGGGCTGCTGAAGACGCGGCGGCTCGGGTTTCGTGCCGGCGAGGGCTGCGCGGGGAGCCCTACCCCAGCCGCTCCTTCAGCAACTGGTTCACGGTTCCCGGGTTCGCCTGCCCACGGCTGGCCTTCATCACCTGGCCCACGAAGAACCCGAACACGCTGGCCTTGCCGCCCTTGTACTGTTCGACCTGTTTGGGGTTCGCGGCCAGCACTTCGTCGACGATCTTTGCCAGCGCTCCGGTGTCGCTGATCTGCTTGAGCCCTTCGCGCTCGACGATCGCGCCGGCCGATTCGCCGCTCGCGAACATCTTTGCGAACACATCCTTGGCTAGCTTGCCCGAGATCTCGCCCTTCGCGATGAGCGCGATCAGTTCGCCGAGCTGAGCCGCGGAAACCGGAGCGGCGGAGATCTCGATGCCGGCTTCCTTCAGCGCCGCGGCCAGATCGCCCATCACCCAGTTCGCCGCCGCGCGCGGATCGCCCGAGGTCGCCGCTGCCTTCTCGAAGTAGTCGCCGGTCTCGCGGGTCGCCGTGAGCACCTCGGCGTCGTATTCGCGCAGCCCGTAGCTCTGGATGAAGCGCGCCCGCCTCGATCCCGGCAATTCCGGCATCTGGCGCCGCACGCGCTCGCGCCACTCCGCGCCGATGCGCAGCGGCACCAGGTCCGGCTCGGGGAAGTAGCGATAGTCGTGCGCGTGCTCCTTCGAGCGCATGCCCACGGTCTCGCCGGTATCGGGATTGTAGAGACGCGTCTCCTGCTCGACGCGGCCCCCGCTCTCGATCAGCTCCACCTGCCGCCCAATCTCGTAATCGAGCGCCATTCTCAGGAACCGGAACGAGTTCAGGTTCTTCACCTCGGCCTTGGTGCCGAGTTCCCGCTGCCCGCGCGGGCGAACCGACACATTGGCGTCGCAGCGCAGGTGGCCCTTCTCCATGTCGCAGGTCGATACCTCGACGTACTGCAGGCGCTGCTTCAGCTCCGTCAGGTACGCGTACGCCTCTTCCGAGCTGCGCATGTCCGGGTCGCTGACGATTTCGATCAGCGGCGTGCCGCAGCGGTTCAGATCCATGTAGGTGTAGTGCTCGGAGTCGCGAAAGCCCTCGTGCAGGCTCTTGCCGGCGTCGTCCTCGAGATGAACGCGCGTCACGCCGATGACCTTCCTCGCCCCGTCCAGGCGGATCTCGACGATGCCGTGCTCGGCCACCGGCTGATCGTACTGGCTGATCTGGTAGCCCTTGGGCAGGTCCGGGTAAAAGTAGTTCTTGCGCGCGAACCGCGAGAACGGCCGGATTTCGCAATCGAGCGCCATCGCCGCTTTCATCGCCATTTCGACCACCGTGCGATTCAGCACCGGCAGCGCGCCAGGCACGCCCAGGCACACCGGGCAGACGTTGGTGTTTGGCACCGCCCCGAAGCCCGCCGGGCAGCGGCAGAAGATTTTCGAGCGCGTCGCCAGTTGAACGTGGACCTCGAGGCCGATGACGGCTTCGTACTTCGCAAGAGCGGCTGTGGCGGCAGACATTGTCCCATTATCCACCAGCGTCCGCGAGGCCTGTGGCAGTCGCCGTGGCTGGGGCGCCCGGCCGTTCCGGGGCGGCACCGCGCTTCATGACGCCTCCCGCAGTCGACCGCTGAATTGTGGACCGCCGATCGAAGCCGGCCGGTCGTTTGTCCGCATGCCTGGGACGCTGCGCTAGTGCGTACGCGTCACCGTCACCGAACGCCAGGCGCTGTTTCCCACCGCGTCGTAAGCGCGGATGGTGATGGTGTTCGTCCCCACCAGCATCGGGATTGGCGCCGTTTGCCACGCGGTCGTGCCGGTCGCGGTTCCCGTGTCGCCGAGCGAATCGGTCCAGGTGACCTTCACCACGCCCACGTTGTCCGAGGCGGTTCCCGCGAAGATCATGGACGGGCTGCCGGTCGCCACGCTGGTGCTCGTGGGCGAGGAGATGGTGAGCGATGGCGGTACGGTGTCCGGCGGTGCCGGAGTCGGAGTGGGCGTCGGCTTGGGAGCCGGCGTCGGGGTCGGGGTTGGTTTAGGCGTTGGGGTTGGCGTTGGAGCCGGCGTCGGAGTAGGAGTCGGCTTGGGAGTAGGCGTCGGCGTCGGTGTGGGAGTCGGCTTGGGAGTTGGCGTTGGCGTCGGAGTAGGAGTCGGTGTTGGCGTTGGCGTCGGCGTAGGGCTTGCCGGCCCGCGCGCGGCGTACAGCCCCCGGATGGCCGCAATGTCGGACGGGGTGAGCCCGGCCACCACTTGGTAATACGGGTACATCACGGCGCCCGGCTGGTCGGTGTGAGGGAGCCCGAGGGCGTGTCCCGCCTCGTGCAACGCCACGCTGAACAGGTCCGTTCCCGTGCCGATTCCCCAGCTCTCGGATGCGTCGAAGTGCATGTCGCCGGCGATCGGCTCCGTGTTCGCCGGAACGGGATAGAACGTGTGCGCCAGCACTCCTCCCGGACCGTCGAACGGGTATCCATCGCCGTGGTCTCCGCTGGCAAACAGGATCGAGACGGTGCGCGCCGATGCCGCGCTCGCCGCGGGCACGTAGTTCACCTGCACATACTGGCCCCAGGTCGCCAGCGCCTGCAGGATCACCGCCTGCACCTGCGCCGCCGGCAGCTTGTTGGTGAGCGTCCCGAAATAATAGCCCAGCGTGGCCGGGCCGATCGTGGCGCCGTTCCATCCGGCCGCCACGGTGGCGTTCTGCCCGATGACTCCGTTGGTCGTCAGTGCGCCGGCGCAAGCATTGACATGCACTCCCGCCACCAATTCCGGGGAGGCGGGAAACACATAGGCCACCTCGTCAAAGCCGGCGAGGCGCGTAGCGCGCTCCAGGTCGCCGTAGACCAGCATGTGCCGCGCCACCAGGTCGCGGTGATAGTGCGGCTCCATCCGGTTGTCGCGCAGGACGGCATAGGCGTCCTGCTGCCTGACGTCGGGATGAAACTCGACCACGAACCAGGTGGCGTCGTCCGCCAGGTCCGCGCTGATCTTGTGCTCGAGGCGCAGCGGCCCGGCCGCGACAACGTTCAGGTCGTCGAAGCCGGTGCCCTCCTCGGCCGCCACGATGAGGCCGGTATCCGGGACCGCGCCCACCACCGAGGCGCCGCGCGCCTCGAGCGCAGCCAAGTCCGCCGGCCCTGGGACCGTCGCAAACTCGAGCAGGAAGTGGGGGCGGCCATAAGGGTGTCGCGGGACGTGTTGCGCCGCTGTTGAAGATCGGGTCTTTAAATGCAAACGCGGTCGGGGTCCGGAGACCGCCGAGCCGATCAGAACCAATAGAAGGGCCGAAAGCCAACGGGTGTTCACATCTTGTCTTATCGAGCGGCGGTGGCTCTTCTTGACCGGAACTTGCCGCCCCCGGCCGCCCCGCTATCGCTTGTGGCGCTCTCCCGCGACCGCCCCATCGCCTGCCCGCGCCGCCTCCTCTTGACCGGAACTTGCCGCCCCCGGCCGCCCCACCATTGCTTGTGGCGCTCTCCCGCCGCTGCCCCATCGCCCGCCCGCGCCGCCTGCCCTTGACCGGAACTTGCCGCCTCCGGCCGCCCCGCTATCGCTCCTGGCGCTCCCCCGCGACCGCCCCATCGCCTGCCCGCGCCGCCTCCTCACCCCCACTTGCTTGCACCCTCCCGGCGTGCGTATACTGCTATTTCGTTGCCTCTGGGATGGGGTCTTATGCCGGCCAAGGATGAATTCGATCCTTCCGCTCCGCAGAAGGAAGCCGCCGTGTTTTACGGCCTTTTTCTCCGCGGACATTCACCGGAACGTCTGCGCCAGGACATCGACGTGCCCCGGGGACTGCTCGCCAAGTGGCTGAAATCCCCCGTCTACGAATCTCCCTTCCGCGAGAACCTCGAGCGCGTCTACCGCTACCGCAAGCAGGTGCTGGCCATTTTCGAAGAGCTGGTGTCGAGCGAGCGCATCCGCGCGCGCGTGCAGTAGCGCCACGCCTGGGCCCCACGCCCCTCTGCTACCCTCGGTTTGTATGAGTTCCCCCAACCACCAGCCCGAAATGACCGTGAAAGCCGTGGGACTCGGCCTGATTCTCGCCTTC
>Ga0182021_10005457_pt1 | contig 15060 bp, 14 predicted proteins | sample 612E3MmetaG_FD_120493 | JGI IMG/M metagenome (GOLD analysis project Ga0182021, IMG submission 120493) | Permafrost microbial communities from Stordalen Mire, Sweden - 612E3M metaG (Illumina Assembly) | ecosystem: Environmental > Terrestrial > Soil > Wetlands > Permafrost | place: Sweden... | reverse complement strand
TGTATCGGACAATTCTGCCAGGTTCGCCATCCCTCCGAGTGGCAGCGTGACGAGCCCCAACGCGCCGAGCGCTGCTAGCCCAAAGGCCAGTTCATGACGGGTGGGCGCAGAGGGACTCGAACCCCCGACCCCTTCCTTGTAAGGGAAGTGCTCTAACCAACTGAGCTATGCGCCCGTATCGCGCCTCACGGCGCCTGGACAAGTCTGCCAGACCCTCGCACCCACAGTGACCCAGGCTCTAGACGATTGAGATCCGTGTTGCGTGGGTTATGACCGGCGTCGAAGGGCCGCGCTCTCGTCACTTCTGTGTACGGGGGGTTATGAGGCCTCACAGCCTGCCGATAACCCACCCAACACGGAAACGAGGTGACGGGAGCGGTACCGGCGCCCTGATAACCCGCCGAACACGGAGGTCACGGAGCCCATCCAGCCGGATCAGCGACGGACACCCTTGGGACGTACGAGCTTGTGGCAGGACCAGTACTTCGACACCGAGACGGAGCTCGTCAGTGCAAGGCCCGCCGTGACCGCCCCCTCCTGAAGGTCGGCCTGAGCCACGTGACCGGGCTTGCCGACCCGGGGGGTCAGCAGCCAGAGGACGCCGCTGCTGGAGAGGTCCCGCAGCGCGTCGAACAACCCGTCGACCACGTCGCCGTCCTCCGAGCGCCACCACAGCAGGACCACGTCGACGGCATCGTCGGTCTCTTCGACCAGATCACCATCGACGGCGTCCATGACTCCGCTGCGGAAGTCCTCGTCGACGTCGGCATCCCACCCGAGCTCCTGGACGACAAGCCCAGGAGCCAGGTTGAGGATCCCCTTCACCGAAGTGTTTTCCGTGACCATGATGGTATCTAAGCGTCGCCGCCCACCGAGCCAGAGCTGCCGGCGGTGACGTTATCGATCTGGTACTTGGCGTAGGCCTCGTTTGCGAGCTCACGAGGCACGTCACCGACCTCGGCGAGCTCCCGCAGCACAGCCACAGCGATCGACGGACCGTCGATCTTGAGGAAACGACGAGCCGCTGCGCGGGTGTCGGAGAAGCCGAAGCCGTCCGCGCCGAGCGCACGGAACGAGCCGGGCACGTAGTTGGCGATCTGGTTCTGCACCTCGGTCGCATAGTCGGACACGGCGACGACGACACCGGGGCGTCCGGTGAGCTTCGCCGTGACGAACGGCACTCGGTCACCGCCGTCGTCGTAGTTGGCCTTCTCCGTCGCGATGGCGTCGCGGCCGAGCTCGTTCCAGCTCGTCACACTCCACACGTCGGCCACGATCCCGAAGTCCGTGCGCAGCAACTCCTGAGCCTCGAGGACCCACGGGACACCCACTCCGGAGGCCAGCAGCTGAGCGCGCGGTGCGTTCGCGCCGACACCCTCCGACGACCCCTCCTGCAGCAGGTACATCCCCTTGCGGATGCCCTCGACGTCGACGTTCTCCGGTTCCGCAGGCTGGGCCTTCGGCTCGTTGTAGACCGTCAGGTAGAAGATCACGTTCTCGGGGTTGTCCCCGTACATCCGCTCCAGCCCGTACGACATGATGTGCGCCATCTCGTACGCGTACGCCGGGTCGTAGTGCTTCACCGCCGGGTTGCTCAGCGCCAGGAGCGGCGAATGGCCGTCCATGTGCTGGGTGCCCTCGCCGGTCAGCGTCGTCTTGCCCGCCGTGGCGCCGATGAGGAAGCCACGCGCCAGCTGGTCGGCAGCCGCCCAGATGAAGTCGGCGGTGCGCTGGAACCCGAACATCGAGTAGAAGACGTACACGGGGACCATCGGCACGCCGTGCGTCGCGTAGGCGCTGCCGGCTGCGGAGAACGCCGCGACCGAACCCGCCTCGTTGATGCCCGTGTGGTAGATCTGCCCGGCGGTCGACTCCCGGTAGGCGAGCATGAGCTCGTCGTCGACCGGGGTGTAGTTCTGGCCGTGGGGGTTGTAGATCTTCAGGGTCGGGAAGAACGAGTCCATGCCGAACGTACGGGCCTCGTCGGGGATGATCGGCACGACGTGCGCGCCGAACTCCTTGTCGCGGATGAGGTCCTTGAGGAGTCGGACGAACGCCATCGTCGTGGCGACGGGCTGGTTGCCCGAGCCCTTCTTGACGCCCTCGTACGCGCTCTCGTCGGGCAGCTTCAACCTCGCCGGCTTGTTGCGACGCTCGGGGACGCTGCCGCCGAGAGCCTTGCGGCGCTCGTTGGCGTACTTGACGCGCTCGTCGTCGGGCCCCGGGTTGAAGTACGGCGGCAGGTACGGGTTCTCCTCGAGTACCGCCGAGCTGATCGGGATCTGGAGACGGTCGCGGAAGGTCAGCAGGTCGTCGATCGCCATCTTCTTCATCTGGTGGGTCGCATTGCGTCCCGCGAAGTGGCTGCCGAGGAAGTAGCCCTTGATGGTGTGGGCCAGGATCACGGTCGGCGCGCCGGTGAACGTCGTGGCCGACTTGTACGCGGCGTAGACCTTCCGGTAGTCGTGGCCGCCGCGGCGCAATGCCCAGATCTCGTCGTCGCTCCAGTCGGCGACCATCTTCGCGGTGCGGGGATCGCGGCCGAAGAAGTTGTCGCGCACGTACTTGCCGTCGTTCGCCTTGAACGTCTGGAAGTCGCCGTCGGTGGTGGTGTTCATGAGGTTGACGAGGGCTCCCTCGTCGTCGTCCTCGAGGAGGCGGTCCCAGTTGGAGCCCCAGACGACCTTGATGACGTTCCAGCCGGCGCCGCGGAAGAACGCCTCGAGCTCCTGGATGATCTTGCCGTTGCCACGTACAGGGCCGTCGAGGCGCTGCAGGTTGCAGTTGACGACGAACGTGAGGTTGTCGAGCGCCTCGTACGCCGCCCACTGCAGGAATCCGCGCGACTCCGGCTCGTCCATCTCGCCGTCGCCGAGGAACGCCCACACGTGCTGGTCGGACGTGTCCTTGAGACCACGGTTGTGGAGGTAGCGGTTGAAGGACGCCTGATAGATCGCGTTCATCGGGCCGATGCCCATCGACACGGTCGGGAACTCCCAGAAGTCGGGCATCTGGCGCGGGTGCGGGTAGCTCGGCAGCGCCTCGACCTTGCCGTTGACGACGTGGCTGTGCTCCTGGCGGAAGCCGTCCAGCTGGTCCTCGCTGAGACGTCCCTCGAGGAACGCCCTCGCGTACATGCCGGGGGACGCATGGCCCTGGAAGAAGACCTGGTCGCCGCCGCCGGGGGCGTCCTTACCCCGGAAGAAGTGGTTGAAGCCGACCTCGTACAGACTGGCGCTCGACGCGTACGTGGAGATGTGTCCGCCGACGCCGACGCCGGGGCGCTGCGCGCGGTGCACCATCATGGCCGCGTTCCAGCGGAGCAGCCGACGGTAGCCGCGCTCCAGCCCCTCGTCACCGGGGTACGCCGGCTCGATCGACTTCGGGATCGTGTTCACGTAGTCGGTCGCCGTGAGAGACGGCACGCCGATCTGCTTCTCACGCGCACGATCCAGCAGGCGCAGCATCACGTACCGGGCGCGGTTACGACCACCCTTTTCGATGAGCCCGTCCAGGCTCTCGATCCACTCGCCCGTCTCGTCCGGGTCCGTGTCGGGGAGGTTCGTGGGCAGTCCGTTGAGTACGGGGCCGCCCTCGTCGCGTGGGATCACCAGATACCTTTCGTCGCTCTAACTCTCGGGCCAATCTTGTCATGTCTCGCGCCTGAGCCCCAGCCCGTGAGGTCGAAGCGGACGTCGTCTTTCAACTCTTCGCCCATGCCATCAACTCCTCCACTGGCCAGGTGTTGACGATGCGTGCGGCCGGGATCCCCATCTTCTGTGCGCGCTCGCAACCGTAGTCGAGGAACTCCAGCTGGCCGGGGGCGTGGGCGTCAGTGTCAATACTGAACAGGCAGCCGATATTCCTTGCCAGCTCCATCAGGCGGCTCGGCGGGTCCCTCCGTTCCGGGCGAGAGTTGATCTCGACGGCCACGTTGAGCTGCCGGCACGCCTCGAACACGACCTCCGCGTCGAACCTCGACTCGTTGCGCAGGCCGCGCTCCCCCTCGACGAGCCTTCCGGTGCAGTGCCCGAGCACGTTGGTGCGCGGGTTCGCGATCGCGGCGATCATCCGGTGCGTCATCGACTCAGCGTCCTGGCTGAGCTTCGAGTGGACGCTCGCGACGACGAGGTCGAGGGCGGCGAGGGCGGCCGGCGACTGGTCGAGGGCTCCCGTGTCCAGGATGTCGACCTCGATGCCCTTGAGGACGCGCACGGGTGAGACCTCGTTGACGGCATCGATCCGTAGGCCCTGATCGGCGAGGCGCTCCGCCGTGAGGCCGTGCGCCACCGTCAGACGCGGCGAGTGGTCGGTGATGAGGAGGTACTCGTGACCGAGCATCGCCGCCGTTGCGACCATCTCCTCGAGCGGTGCGCTCCCGTCCGACTCGTCGGTGTGGCAGTGGAGGTCTCCGCGCACGCGGCTCCGCAGCTCCTGGCCCGACGTTGCGAGGGGCCGGGCAGTGGCCCGTACCTTCGCGAGGTAGTCAGGGACCCGGCCGGCGAGGGTCGCCTGGATGACCCCGGCCGAGCTCGGTCCGATGCCGGGGATGTCGGACCAGCTCGAGGCCTCGCCGCGCAGGGCGTACTCCTCCGGATCCATGGCGTCGAGGATCTTGGCGGAGGTACGGAAGGCCATCGACCGCCGGGAGTCGCTGCGGGATCGGTCCAGCCAGTAGGAGATCTCGCGAAGCGCAGCCGCAGGCGAGGCTGGTACGCGATCATTCACCACGCTTTTCACCCTACGCTGTGGCTCATGGCGAAGGGCTCTCCGACAGGACCGGTACGGGTCAGTGGTCGGACGCTCATCCCGTCCTCCCGATCCCGTACCGCGATGGTGCGCCGTCTCTCGTCGCAGGCCGCGGTGATGACGACTGCGGTACTCGCGGAGATGGACGCCCGCCACGACTGGTTCGGCAACATGGAGGCCGAGCACCGGTCGTGGATCGGCATCGTTGCGCGGGCCGGCATCGACCTGTTCGTCGACTGGCTGGCCGACGAGGGCGAAGAGCCTGTGACGCCCGCAGGACTGTTCGATGCGGCCCCTCGGTCCGTGATGCGCCGCATCTCGCTCAAGCAGACCGTCGAGCTCGTACGGACGACCGTCGAGGTCGTGGAGCAGACCGTCGCCCAGATGCCACGCGGCGACAGGGCTGTACTGTCCGCGGCGATCGTGTACTTCAGCCGCGAGGTCGCGTTCGCCGCAGCCGAGCTCTACGCGACGGCTGCCGAAAGCCGGGGCGCCTGGGACGCGCGGTTGGAGAGCCTCGTCGTCGACGCCGTCGTGCGCGGCGAGGCCGACGAGAACCTCGTCTCGCGAGCCTCGACCCTCGGCTGGCACTCCCCCGAGGCGGTCGTCGTCGCCGTCGGACTCGCCCCCGAGGGACACGAGTCCGCCGTCGAGCAGCTGCGCAAGGCCGCGACCCGGGCAGGGCTGGACGCCCTTGTCGCCACGCAGGGTGAGCGCCTGGTCGTCGTCCTTGGCGGTGCCCCCCTCGCTGACGCCGAAGGCCCGGTCGCCGTCGTCGCACAGCTGCAGAGCTTCTTCGGGGATGCCCCGATCGTCGTCGGACCCGTTGTCGAGCAGCTCGTCGACGCCGGGCTGTCCGCACGGGCCGCGTTCTCCGGCATCAGAAGTTCTGCCGCCTGGCCGGAGGCGCCACGGCCCGTCTCGGCGGTCGACCTGCTGCCGGAACGGGCGCTTGCCGGAGACGGCCACGCACGCCGGGCGCTCGCCCATGACATCTACCAGCCGCTGGAGCAGTCCGGCGGCGAGCTGTTGACCACGCTCATCGCCTTCCTCGACCATGGCGGCTCCATCGAGGCGTCCGCCCGCGCCCTGTACGTGCATCCCAACACCGTCCGGTACCGCCTGAGGCGGATACAGGAGGTCAGCGGCTACAACCCGTCGGCAGCGCGCGACGCGTACGTACTACGACTCGCGGTCACTGTGGGCCGGCTCTTCGCTTCCTGACGTTGAAACGGTGCGGTTTGTAGTATTCCTACAAAGACACGCGCAGGAACTTCGTCGTGTCCGGCACCGAGTTTGCTGCTTATTCACGAAACGATGTTCCTGTGCTCGCAATAGTCGCCCCAGGCCAAGGTGCCCAGACACCCGGATTCCTCGCCCCCTGGCTGGAACTCCCTACGTTCGCCACACGCCTCGCGTGGCTGTCGGCCGTGTCCGGCCTCGACCTCGCGTACTACGGCACCGAGGCTGACGCTGAGACGATCCGTGACACTGCGGTGGCTCAGCCCCTCCTTGTCGCGGCCGGCCTCACCGCCGTGCTCGAGCTGCTGCCGTCGCCGTCCGAGGCGTTCCGCAAGGTTGGTGTCGTCGCCGGCCACAGCGTCGGAGAGATCACCGCCGCCGCGGGCACCAACGTCATGAGCGTCGAAGCCGCGATGGTGCTCGTCCGCGAGCGGGGCAAGGCGATGGCCGCGGCCAGCGCCTCCTGGCCCACGTCGATGTCCGCCGTGATCGGCGGAGACCGCGACGAGGTGATGGCCGCGCTCGAGAAGTACGGGCTCACCGCCGCCAACGACAACGGCTCCGGCCAGGTCGTCGCGGGCGGTACGGCCGAGCAGCTCGCCGAGCTCGCCGCGAACCCGCCGCACCGTACGAGGATCGTGCCCCTCAGCGTGGCCGGCGCGTTCCACACCGTCCACATGGAGCCTGCCGTCTCGACGATGCAGTCGCTCGCCAAGGCCGTCTCCACCAAGGACCCGCGCACCCGTCTCCTCTCCAATGCGGACGGTCAGGTCGTACAGAGCGGCGCCGAGTACCTGAAGCGCATCGTCCGCCAGATCGCCAACCCCGTCCGCTGGGACCTCTGCATGGCGACGATGGCCGAGCTGGGCGTCACCGGCCTGCTCGAGCTGCCCCCGGCAGGCACACTCACCGGCATCGCCAAGCGGAACCTCAAGGGCGTGGAGCTCTTCAGCCTCAACACCCCCGACCAGCTCGACGACGCGCGCGACTTCGTCGACCGGCACGCCGACGACTCCCACTACGATCTGTCGACCACGCCCAGCTGGCGCCTCGTGGTGTCGCCGGGCAAGGGCCGCTTCACCCGCGACGCCTCGATCAACGTGGACGACAGGCTGGCCGCTCACACGTCGATCGGCTCGGTCAAGAACCTCCGCGACGAGATCGCCGTGTCCGCCACCTATGGTGGCGTGGTCCTGGAGTGGCTCGTCGAGGACGACGACCCGGTCGCTCCTGGCCAGCCGCTGCTTCGCCTTCATCCGTCCCCGTCCAGCATCCAGGAGAACCTCGCGTGACCGCTCCCCTCACCATCCGTACCGGCCCCGCCGGTTCGCGGATCGCCGGCGTCGGCTCCTTCCTCCCCCGTCGCATCGTCACCAACGAAGAGATGTGCACGATGATCGACTCGAGCGACGAGTGGATCCAGCAGCGCACGGGCATCATCGAGCGCCGCTGGGCCAGCGACGACGAGCCCCTGTCGTACATGGTGGCCGAGGCCTCGCGCCGGGCCATCGAGCATGCGAAGGTGGACACCGACGACATCGACGCCGTCATCGTCGCGTCCGTCACCCATCTCAAGGCGACACCGGCACTCGCGCCGATCCTCGCCGCCGAGCTGGGACTCAAGGACCCGGCCGCGTACGACATCTCGGCGGCGTGCGCCGGCTTCTGCTACGCCCTCGCACAGGCCGACGCCCTCATCCGCGCAGGCTCGGCGAAGAGCGTGCTCATCGTCGGGGCCGAGCGCCTGAGCGACCTCACCGACAAGACGGACCGCTCCACCGCATTCCTCTTCGCCGACGGTGCCGGCGCGGCGGTCGTCGTGGGTAGTGACACGCCCGGTGTCGGACCGGTCGTCTGGGGCTCCGACGGCACGCAGGCGGACGTCATCACGCAGACGGAGGACTTCCGCGATGCGGTGCCGGCGGGCAGGATGCCCACCCTCTACATGGACGGCAAGCCCGTGTTCCGCTGGGCGACGACGTTCATCGCCGACGCGGCCAAGGACATCCTCAAGCAGACCGGGATCGAGCCCGAGCAGCTCGACGTGTTCATCCCCCACCAGGCGAACAACCGGATCACCGACTCGATGCTCCGCCACCTCAAGCTGCCCGAGCACGTCGTCGTGGCACGCTCGATCACTCACATCGGCAACACGTCGGCGTCGACCATCCCCATCGCGATGGACGAGCTGCTGACCAGCGGCGAGGCCAAGTCCGGGCAGACCGCCCTCATCATCGGCTTCGGCGCAGGGCTCGTGTACGCGGGCCAGGTCGTCGTCCTTCCGTAACCCCATCAGCTTCGTACAGAAGACCCAACCAAGGAGAGGTAACCATGGCCACCACCGAAGAGATCCGCGAGCAGCTCGCTGAGATCGTCAACGACGTCGCGGGTGTCGCGGTCGAGGACGTGCAGCTCGACAAGTCGTTCACCGAGGACCTGGACGTCGACTCGCTGTCGATGGTCGAGATCATCTACGCCTGCGAGGACAAGTTCAGCGTCTCCATCCCCGATGACGACGCGAAGAACCTCCGTACCGTCGGCGACGCCGTCGCCTACATCGAGCGCGCTCAGGCCTGACGCCTGACTGCTGCGGTGGCAGTCCTATGGCTGCCACCGCAGCCCTCGACCCCGTCTCACCCCGATCGACCCCCCTGCGAAGGATTCATTCATGCGCACCGTCGTCATCACCGGCCTTGGAGCAAGCACTCCACTGGGAGGTGACCTGCCCACCACCTGGTCGGCCCTTCTCGCCGGCACCAGCGGCGTCAGTGTCATCGAGGCCGACTGGGCCCAGGAGCTCTCCACGAGGATCGCGGCACAAGCCGCTGTCGACCCCGCCTCCGTGATGGACCGCGTCGCGGCCCGCAAGCTGGACCGCTCGTCGCAGTTCGCCATGGTCGCCGCCCTCGAGGCCTGGGCTGACGCCGGCCTCGGCCTGGACGAGGAGTCGACCGTCGACCCCGATCGGCTGCTCACGTCGATCGGCACGGGTATCGGTGGTCTGCACTCCCTGCTCGGGAACTGGGACGTCCAGAAGGAGAAGGGCGCACGCCGCGTCTCTCCGCTGACCATCCCCATGCTCATGGCGAACGCGCCTGCCGCGAACGTGAGCCTGCGCATCGGCTCCCGCGCCGGTGTCCACGCCCCAGTCTCCGCCTGCGCGTCCTCCAACGAGGCCATCGCGCTCGCCTTCGACCTCATCCGCCTCGGACGGGCAGACATCGCCGTCGTGGGCGGTACGGAAGCTGTCATCCATCCCCTGCCCATGGCCGCGTTCGGCCAGATGCAGGCGCTGTCCAAGCGCAACGACGAGCCGACCAAGGCCTCGCGCCCGTTCGACGTCGACCACGACGGGTTCGTCCTCGGCGAGGGCGGCGCATGCATGGTCATCGAGACCCTCGAGCACGCACAGGCCCGCGGAGCCCACATCTACGGCACGCTCGCCGGCGCAGGCACCACGGCGGACGCCCAGGACATGGTGGCTCCCAGCCAGCGCGGCCAGGTGCTCGCGATGCGCAAGGCGCTGTACGAGGCGGGCCTGACCCCCGCAGACATCAAGCACGTCAACGCCCACGGCACGTCGACCCCGACGGGCGACCCTATCGAGGCGGCATCGGTCGCCGAGGTGCTGGGCGAGGCCGTCGACGGATGCGTCGTCACCTCGACGAAGTCGATGACGGGCCACCTCCTCGGTGCGGCAGGCGCGCTGGAGACCATCGCGTCGGTCAAGGCGCTGTACCACCGCGTCGTACCGCCGACGATCAACCTCGACAACCCGGAGCCCGACCTCCTCATCGACATCGCCGCCAACGTCTCGCGCCCTCTTCCGTCCGGTGACCTGGCTGCCATCAACAACTCCTTCGGCTTCGGCGGCCACAACGTGTCCGTCCTCGTCACGACGGAGAACACGACCGCCGGGAGCGCCTCATGACCTCGACCAAGGAGAAGCTCCCCCGCGAGCTCGACCCCCGCAACCCGAACCACCGCCTGGCCGCACTGTTCGACGACGGTCAGATGCAGCTGATCACCGATGACGACGACTCCGGCATCCTCGCCGCGGTCGGCCTCATCCACGGCGCTCGTACGGTCGCCTTCTGCTCCGACCCCACGGTCATGGGCGGGGCGATGGGCGTCCAGGGCTGCGACGCGATCGTGCGTGCGTACGCGACGGCGATGAAGAACAAGCTCCCGATCGTCGGCATCTGGCACTCGGGTGGCGCGCGTCTCGCCGAGGGCGTGCTGTCACTCCACGCGGTGGGCCTCGTCTTCAACGCGATGACGAAGGCGTCCGGCAAGATCCCGCAGATCTCCATCGTGCTCGGCGCTGCCGCTGGCGGCGCCGCGTACGGTCCGGCGCTGACCGACATCGTCATCCTGGCGCCCGAGGGCCGGATCTTCGTGACCGGCCCCGATGTCGTACGTTCCGTGACCGGCGAGGACGTCGACCAGCTCCGCCTCGGCGGCCCCGATGTCCATGGCCGTCGCTCCGGCGTCGTCCACATCGCCGCCGACGACGAGGCCGACGCCATCGAGCAGGGACGGAAACTCGTCTGGCTGTTCGCCGACCAGGGCGAGGTGCTGGCCAAGGTCCCCGACATCGACCTCAACCACTTCTTGCCCGACTCCAAGAAGCGCGCGTACGACGTCCACCCGCTCATCACCGGCCTGCTCGACGAAGGCTCGATGGTAGAGCTCCACGCGAAGTGGGCGCCGAACCTCGTGGTCGGCCTGGGGAGGCTCGGCGGTCGTACCGTCGGAGTCGTCGCGAACAACCCGCTCCGTCTGGGCGGCTGCCTCGACTCGTTCAGCGCCGAGAAGGCCGCACGCTTCGTACGGATGTGCGACGCGTTCGGCGTGCCGCTCGTCGTCGTGGTCGACGTCCCCGGCTACCTCCCGGGTGTCGGCCAGGAGTGGGACGGGGTCGTACGTCGCGGCGCGAAGCTCCTCCACGCGTTCGCCGAGGCCGTCGTGCCGCGCGTGACGCTCGTCACCCGCAAGGCGTACGGCGGCGCGTACATCGCCATGAACTCCCGCTCCCTGGGCGCGACCGAGGTGTTCGCCTGGCCGGGCGCCGAGGTGGCGGTCATGGGCGCGGTCGCAGCCATACGAATCCTGCACCGGCGCAAGCTCGCCGAGGTGCCCAGCGACCTGCTGGCCACCGTCGAGGCCGAGCTCGCGAGCGAGCACGAGCGCATCGCAGGCGGCGTCGACAAGGCCGTACAGATCGGTGTCGTCGATGAGATCATCTCCCCGGACGTGACGCGGTCGCGCCTCGCGAAGGTCATTCGCGACAACGACCACGGCTACCGCGGTGAGCACACCAACATCCCGCTCTGACGACGGAGTCCGTCGGGCCGCAGCGGCAGACGCCGTGGCGGTCGCGACGATCCACCACCTCGGTTGGACGCGGTCCTACCGGGGCGTCCTGCCCGAGGCGTACCTCGACACCCTCTCGTACGACGCCTGCCTCGCCCGCTGGACGAGCGCCCTGACAGAGGGCTCGGCGGTGGACGTGTTCGTCGCCGACGCCGGGGGCCGGGTCCTCGGGTTCGTCGCAGCCGGTCCGTCGGCGAATCCCGACGCGACGGCCGCCGGCGAGATCTGGGACCTCTGGGTCGACGAGTCGGCGCGCTCGCAGGGAGTCGGTGGCCGGTTGCTGGCCTCGGCACTCGATGCACTGGCCCTACGACACCGCGCCGCGCTGATATGGGTGCTCGCGGCGAACGACCGCGGCCGGGCCTTCTATGCGCGCGAAGGAGCTGTACGGGACGGGTTCAGCCGGACCACGGAGATCGCGGGCGGTCAGATGACCGACGTCAGATACCTGTGGGACCTGCGTGCACGCCTCACCGGCCAAGCGAGCAAGACGGGATAGCCTCATCCCTGCCGACGGAAGGACTTGAACATGGCATGGTGGCACGCGATTCTGCTGGGCATCGTCGAGGGACTCTCGGAGTTCCTGCCGATCTCCAGCACCGGTCACCTGACCGTCGTCGAGAAGCTGCTGGGCTACCAGATCGACGACGCGGGGGTCACGGCCTTCACGGCGATCATCCAGGTCGGCGCCATCCTGGCTGCCGTCCTCTACTTCCTCAAGGACATCGTCCGGTTGGCGGTCGCCTGGTTCAAGGGGTTGTTCTCCAAAGAGGCGCGCTCCGACCCCGACTACCGCCTCGGCTGGGGAGTGATCGTGGGCTCCATCCCGATCGCGATCGTCGGCCTCGCCCTGCAGAAGGTCATCGAGGGCGGCCTCCGAAACCTCTGGGTCGTCGCTGCCGCGCTGATCGGTTGGTCGGTGGTCCTTTTCCTCGCCGACCGTGCGTCGGTCAAGCAGACCGGCCGCCGCAGCACCCCCCGCGGCGAGGAGTCGATGACGATCGTCGACGCTCTGATCCTCGGCCTGTGGCAGTGCGTCGCGCTCATCCCGGGAGTCTCCCGGTCGGGCGCGACGATCTCCGGCGGGCTCTTCCGCGGGATCGACCGCGTCACCGCGACGCGCTGGAGCTTCTTCCTCGGCATCCCGGCGCTGCTGGCAGCCGGCGGGCTGCAGGCGGTGAAGGCGTCCAAGAGCATCTCAGCCACCGTGGGGTGGGCCCCGACGGCGATCGGCACGGTCGTGGCGTTCGTCGTGGCGTACGCATCGATCGCCTGGCTGCTGCGCTTCGTGGCCACCAACCGCTTCACCGTCTTCGTCATCTACCGCGTCGTCGCAGGCCTCGCCGTCATCGGCCTGCTGCTCGCCAGCGTCGTCACCGCACGCTGAGGGGGCTCTCGATAGGGTCGAGCCATGAGAACCCGCCAGGTCGGTACGTCGGGACTGCGTGTGTCCCGTCTCGGCCTGGGGACGATGACCTGGGGCCGCGACACCTCCGCACGAGACGCTGACGCCCTGTTCGGCGCCTTCCGGGCAGGGGGCGGCACGCTCATCGACACCGCGGCCGCGTACGGGCACGGCGAGGTCGAACGGTTGCTCGGCGCGATCGTGGCGAAGGCCGGCTGCCGCGACGACATCGTGCTGGCCACCAAGGCGGGGTTCGTCCTGCGTGACGGGGCACGCGTCGTCGACACCTCGCGCCGCACGCTGCTCGACGATCTCACGGCCTCCCTGAAGCGGCTCCGTACCGACTCGGTCGACCTGTGGCAGGTGCACGCGTGGGGCGAGGCGCCGATCGAGGAGACGCTGTCGGCGATCGACCATGCAGTGAGCTCCGGCATGGCCCAGTACGCGGGGGTGTCGAACTTCGTCGGCTGGCAGACGGCACAGGCCGCCACCTGGCAACGGGCCGTACCCGGGCGCGTACCGCTTGCCTCCACGCAGGTCGAGTACAGCCTGCTGGCGCGTCGGGCCGAGGTCGAGATCCTGCCGGCCGTACGAGCGTTGGGGCTCGGCTTCTTCGCGTGGTCCCCCCTCGGTCGCGGCGTCCTCACGGGCGCGTACCGCACAGGCACGCCCCGCAACTCCCGCGGCGCCTCGGACCACCTCGGCTGGTTCGTCGAGCCGTACCTCGAGCCCCGCGCGTCGGGCGTCGTCGAGGCGGTCATCAAGGCGGCCGAAGGCCTCGACCTGACTCCGGCGCAGGTGGCGCTGCTGTGGGTACGCGACGCGCCGGGCGTCACCGCTCCCCTGCTGGGCGCGCGTACAGTCGGGCAGCTCCAGCCGTACCTCGACGTCGAGGACGTCGACCTTCCGCTCCAGATCGCCCAGGCGCTCGACGACGTGTCCGGCGGCCCGCACTACGGGCGGGTCGAGGCGGTCGCGACCGAGTAACCCGCTCGGAAATGTCGGTGCGGCATGGCAGGCTCGGGCCATGGCAGACACCAAGGAGATCCTGGCTCGCTACCTGTCCGCGGCGCGTGACGCGCTCACGTGGAAGCTCGAGGGGCTGAGCGACTACGACGTGCGGCGGCCGATGACGCCGACGGGCACCAACCTGCTGGGCCTGGTGAAGCACGCGGCGGTCGTCCAGGCCGGTTACCTCGGCGACTGCATGGGCCGTCCGTTCCCCGACCCGCCCGCCTGCTTCGGCGATGACGCCGAGGACAACGACGACATGTGGGCGCTACCCAACGAGACCCGCGCCGACATCGAGGCGCTGTGGGCCCGCTCCTGCGCCCATGCCGACGCCACCATCGCGGCCCTGGCCATCGACGCCCAAGGACACGTACCGTGGTGGCCGCCTGAGCGGAACCCGGTGACGCTGGAGTACGTCCTCGTTCACCTCCAGTACGACCTCTCTCGTCACGCCGGCCACGCGGACATCGTGCGTGAGCTGATTGACGGTTCGGCGGGTCTGACCGCCACGAACAGCAACCTTCCCGACCACGACGCCGACTGGTGGCGCGCCTATGTGGAGCGCCTCGAAGAGACCGCTCGCCACGTACGGGGCTGAATCGCATCCCCGCTGCGAGGTTGCTATAGTCATGCGGGCCGGTGGAGACACCGGAGCACTCGTCCGGGTGGCGGAATAGGTAGACGCGCTAGCTTGAGGTGCTAGTGCCCGTAAAGGGCATGGAGGTTCAAGTCCTCTCTCGGACACTGTACGAATGTGGCTCTGACTAGGGTAAATAGTCAGAGCCACTGTCGTTCCCGGGGTCTTGCACAACTAGCGCACAACATCGCTGGAGCCAGATCTGTCCCTGGTGGGCAGGTGTGGGCAGGAGTCGGCTGCTGCGCTTCAGGAGAAGAAGCCGAGGTTCGGCAGCAACTGCTCGGCCGCCTGCACGATGCTTCGTGACTGGGCTACCGCGTCGTTCGCCTCGTCGACATCCGAAGCAGCGGTGCCGGCGGTGGGGTACTCGAGCTCGTTGCGACGTCGGCGCAGGTAGCCGAACCCGCGGAAGCCGTCCCCGAACTGCGCACGGATCGCTGAGTCGACCGCGACATGGCCGCCGGCTGTCGTTGGCCGCAGCCCCTGCTGGGCAAGGAGTGCTGTTGTGGCGTAGCGAGCGGCGTCGTAGGCAAGGACGAGAGCGCTGTCGGGATCGGAGCTGGTGATGGAGGCGGCGGTCGCCAGCGTACGGCCGGCTTTGGCCAGCAGCGGCTCCCCGTCGGCGGCAACGCCTGTGATA
>Ga0182021_10005456_pt1 | contig 15063 bp, 9 predicted proteins | sample 612E3MmetaG_FD_120493 | JGI IMG/M metagenome (GOLD analysis project Ga0182021, IMG submission 120493) | Permafrost microbial communities from Stordalen Mire, Sweden - 612E3M metaG (Illumina Assembly) | ecosystem: Environmental > Terrestrial > Soil > Wetlands > Permafrost | place: Sweden... | reverse complement strand
GGACATGACCGTGATCCCGATGCTGGTGCAGGGACTCGACAACACCGACTCGTTCACCCGGTATAGCGTGATCACGACGCTGGAAGAAGTGGACCACGCGGACACGATCCCGGCGCTCATCCACGCGCTCTCGGATCTGCTGGTGAGCAACGGGAACCGGGCGGAGAGCGCCCTGGCGAGGAAGACGGGGGTGCGGTTCGGGCTGAGCGCGGCGACGGACCCGGCCGAGCGGCGGAAAATCGTTGCCAGTTGGGAGGAATGGTGGAAGAATAACCGGGAGAAGTTCGGGAGCGTCCCGGACATTTCGGGCTCGGTGGTGGCGGCGCGAGGCACCGGGGGGCAGGTGCTGGTGAAGGTGAACCCGGAGGACCCCATCCAGGGGGGGATGCAATTCCGGGTGTACCGCGAGGGAAAACTGGTGGGACACGTGACGATCACCGAAGTGCTGCGCGGGGGAATGGCGGAGGGGATGATCACGCACTGGGACCTGCCGGGGCAATCGGCGCGGCAGGGGGACCGGATCGCGACGCGACATGCACCCGGGGAGAGCAATGACAAATGACGTGATGGAGCGCGTGGTCGCGCGGATGCGGGAGGGGAAAGGGTTCGTGGTGTCGTCGCACGTGCGGCTGGACGGAGACGGCATCGCGAGCGCCTTGGCCGTGGAATTGATGCTCCGGGGCATAGGGAAGGAAAGCCTGGTGGTGACGCCGGGGGCGATCCCGCATGCTTTCCGGTGGCTGCCCGGGGCGGAACGCGCGGTGAACGTGGAAGGGTCGAGCGGCGCGGGGGCGCGCAGCGTGAGCCTGCCGAAACAACTGGACACGCTGATCGTGGTGGACGTTGCCGACCGCGCGAGGCTGGGGGGCGTGCTGCCCATCCTGCCGAAGGGCATCTTCATTCTCAACATCGACCACCACAAGACGGGGGACATCGCCGCGGACATCGGCTACTCCGACCCGGAGGCGAGCTCGACGGGGGAACTCGTCCGGAACGTCGCGCGGGTGGGGGGCTTCCCCATCACGCCCGAGATCGCAACCAACCTCTACACGGCCATCATGACGGACACGCAACGGTTCACGCTGCCGAACACGACGCCGGCGGCCCTGCGGATCGCGGCGGAGATGATGGAGTTGGGGGCGGAGGCAGGCGCCATCGGCGACCGGGTCTACCGGAGCTTCCCGCGCGGAGAGCTCGCGCTCTGGGGCGAGGTGACGCAACAGGTGCAGGTGGACGCGTCGGGACGACTGGCGTGGACGTGGCTGACGGAGGAGATGCTTAAGAGACACGGCGTCCGCCCGGACGACACGCAGGAGTTCGCGGACATCCCGCGAATGCTGGAGGGGGTGGAAGTGGGGGTGCTTTTCCGGGAGTGCGTGCCGGGGGCCGGGGTGCGGGTGAGCCTGCGGTCGAACCGCGTCTCAGTCCTTCCGGTGGCGGAACGCTTCGGCGGCGGCGGACACGAACTCGCCTGCGGGTGCGAACTGGAGGGGACGCTGGAGGAGGCCAAGCGGCGGGTGCTGGAGGCGCTGCGCGAACTGATAACCCCAAAGGACAAAAAGGCCTAAGGTCGAAGGCCGCGGGAGAAACGAGAATCAAATCTCCCTCACCCTGACCCTCTCCCGGAGGGAGAGGGAATTGAAGATCGAAATGACGAAACGGAAATGACGAAGGCGGAGGGACGCATGGGCAGAAAACGATTCGTTCTTGCGGCGGCGCTAGCGGGGGCCGCGGTCTTTTCATGGACGGCATTTGGGCAGGAGACGGTGGCGCCACAGACGACCGAGCGCTCCACAAGTTCGAACAGACTATGAAGGGAAAACCGGCCTATTACTGGGTGAGCGAGGACCATCAACTGATCCGAATCGTGGGAGACGAGGGTAAATCCGAGTTGTTGAGGACGACGAAGGAAAAGGCGCTAGCGGCATTCAAGGCGGAATAGTCCGGCGAGACGGACAGAAAAGAGGGAGGTTCGATGGCGGGGAAGGGCGGGACGCGAAAAGACGACACCGGAATGCTATTCCGGATGCTCGAAAACAAGGTGGAACTCGAACGCAAGTTCGGGGTGGAGGTGGTGCCGAGGGCGTCCTCTGAGAAAGGGCCTCATGTAACCACAGAGGTCACAGAGGTCACAGAGAGAAACAGCGAGAACTTGGGTTCAACAACGACAACAAGAAGAAGCGGATCGGAAGCCGGAATTGCGAAGGCTGAAACCGTCAAGGAGCCGACGACAAAGAGCGAAAAGAGCGAGACGAAGGCGGAGCGGTTAGCGGCGCTCGAGAAGGAGATGGCGGAGTGTCACGAGTGTCCGCTGGGGGCGACGCGGACGAAGCTCGTGTTCGGCGTGGGAAACCCGGAAGCGGAGCTGATGTTCGTGGGGGAGGCGCCGGGGGCGGACGAGGACGCGCAGGGGATCCCGTTTGTCGGCCGGGCGGGACAACTGCTCACCAAGATCATCGAGGGGATGGGACTATCGCGGTCGGAGGTCTATATCGCGAACATCCTCAAGTGCCGGCCTCCCGAAAACCGACCCCCCAGACCCACCGAGGTCGCCTGCTGCATCCCTTACCTCTGCCGACAGATCGAGATCATCCACCCGAAGGTCATGGTGTGCCTGGGGGGCGTGGCGGCGAAGACGCTGCTCGTGAGCGACATGCCCGTGGGAAGGATGCGCGGGACGTTCTTAGAGTATGAGGGAATCCCGCTTTTGGTGACCTTCCACCCTGCGTATCTTTTGAGAAATCCCGCCGACAAGAACCTGGTGTGGGAGGACATGAAGATGGTCCTCCACAGGCTGGGACGACCCATACCCAATAAGGCCTAACAGGCTGCTAAAAAAGTGTTGTCATCCTGAGCGAAGCGAAGGATCTGGCTGTGAAGTTGAAAGAAAGCCCGCGTTTTCCGCGGAAATCGCCACCTGTTTCCGAGGGGGTGCCAGATTCTTCGGCGCAAGGCGCCTCAGAATGACATTTGTGGGACTTTTTTAGCACCCTGCTATAGTCCGAGCTCGGCGCGTGTGCGGAGGAACGTCAGGATATCGGCCCGGGTGAGCAGACCCTCGAGCCGGCCGTCCCGGACCACGGGAAGCTGATTCACCTCCTCGGTGGTCATCAGGACCATGGCGTCCCAGAGGTTGGCGTCGGAACGGACGGTCTTCACCTTTTCCATGGGAATCATGGCGGCGCCGGCGAGGGTATTGGGCCAGGCATGATGACCGAGGCTGTTGATGTCGCGGATGGTGAGGAGTCCGACCATCCGGTCGTGATCGACCACCGGGAGACAGCGGAGTTTGAGGGGGAGGAGGTAGTCGGCTACGACGGAATTCACAGAGGCGTCGGGTGCGACGGCTGGATACGGGCGGGTCATGACTTCGTCCACGAGGTGTCCGGCGAGGGCCTGCCGGAGTTGGACCTGGCGGTAACTCGACAGGGCGGCGTTTTCGAGGAACCACCCGATGAAGGCCATCCAGAGCCCGCCGATCTGGTCCCCCCCGAAGAAAAAGGAGTAAATGCCGTAGAAGATGAAGAGGTAGGCGACGAACTGTCCAATCCGCGCGGCCCACTTGGTGGAGTCGTCCATGTTGCCGGTGACTTTCCAGAGGATGCCTCGCAGGACGCGGCCGCCGTCGAGCGGGTAGCCCGGGATCATGTTGAACACCGCGAGGACGAGGTTGATGAATCCGAGGTAGCGACAGACGGCGGCGACGGGCGGGGAGGGGTCAGCGGTGACCATGGAGAGAAGGAGGAAGAAGGCGCCGATGACGACACTGGTGAGCGGTCCGACGACGGCGACGAGGAACTCGGTGCCGGGGGTCTTGGACTCGTCGGTGATCTCGGAGACGCCGCCGAAGATAAAGAGGACGATGTCGCGGACGTGCAAACCGCGGGAGCGGGCGAGCAGGGAGTGGGCCAACTCGTGTGCCAGCACCGAGGCGAAGAACAGGAGCGACGCAACGACCCCCATGACCCACAAGAGGTGCGTCGGCCAGTCCTTGTGCAGGGATCCAAAGTGTCCCGCGAAGGTGAGGGTAAACAGAACAAAGACGATGAGCCAGCTGATGTGGACCCTGATCGGAATGCCGAAAACTTTGCCGATGTAGAATGTGGTCTTGAGCATATAGGCTCCTTGCCAAGCGTCTGATTCTACCATCCGATCGCGAGTCGTTCCACCGGGAAATGACGTGGAGGAGGAAGGGGACGCCTCTAAGTGATTGGGACGTTTGGTGATAGGGAAGAAGAGGCGCGACGGCGGAAGTACGACAATCGGACGAGTTTTTCTCTTGACTGGACCCTAACGGTTAATAGAATTCGTTGGCGAGCGGGGCCGGAGTGCGCCGTTCGACACGCAGGAACCCTGTCAAGTGCCTAGGGGGAGAGCAGAGTATGGCGCGGAAGGTCGTGTGGGGAATCGACATCGGTCAAACGGCGCTGCGTGCGGTCAAAGGTTCCCTATCGGGAGACCGCATCGAGGTGCTGGCGTTCGACACGGTGGAGTATGAAGAGACCCTTTCCGCTCCGGACGTGGACAAGGACAACGCGATCCAGCGAGCGTTGAGGACGTTCCTGACGCGCAACCACATCAGCAGCAACGACGTGGTACTCGCCTGCATCCCGGGCCAGTCGGCACTGATCCGGTTCATCAAACTCCCGCCGGTCGAGAAGAAACGCATTCCGGACATCGTGAGGTATGAAGCCCACCAGCAGATTCCGTTCCCGTTGGAAGAAGTGGTGTGGGACTATAAGCCGCTGGAGAAGGTGTATGGGCCGGGAGAGCAGGTGGAGGTGGGGATTTTCGCGATGCGTCGGGACATCGTGCACGGGTTCCTGTCGAACCTGATGGTGTGCGGGCTGGACGTGGACATGCTGCAGCTGGCGCCGATGGCGCTTTATAACTTTGTGGCGTACGACCGTCCCGGGGGGACGGAAGCGACGATCGTGATCGACATGGGGGCGGAGAACACGGAGCTGTTGATCTACACGGGGACGTCGGTGTGGCCGCGGAGTCTTCCGATCAGCGGGAACGACTTCACCGAAGCGATCATGGAGAAGTTCAAGGTCCCGTTCGGCAAGGCTGAAACGCTGAAACATATGGCGATGCAGAGCAAGTATTCGAAGCAGATTTACCAGGCGATCGAGCCGGCGCTGAGGCGGCTGGTGGAGGAGGTCCAGCGGTCGGTCGGGTATTACAAGTCGATCAATCCCGGGACGCGGATCTCCGGGATCCTGGCGCTGGGCGGGTCGTTCAAGCTGCCCGGGCTGGGGAAGTACGTCTCGGAGAACCTGCAGCACATGCCGATCCGGAACCTCACGGACCCGCAGAACTTCGACATGAGCGTGGCGCGAAACCCGCGGGTGTTCGAGGAGTCGGCGCTGAGCTTCGGGGTGGCCCTGGGACTCCTGGTGCAGGGGTGCGGGCTGGCGGGGATGGGCATTTCGCTGCTGCCGCAGGAGCTCCTGCAGCGGAAGATCATCGCGCGGAAGAAGCCGTGGGCGGCCGCCGTTGCGGTCTGCGCACTGGTCATGTTCGGCACCGCCTACACCAGCACGTGGCGAAGGGGCAAGGAACTGTCGGAGGCCAACTCGGATGTCGCAAAGAAGTTCGTGGACAACGCGGACAAACTGCAGGACCGCTACACGGATTTGACGAACGTCACCGTCACGAAAGAGAAACTGGAGCAGATCGAGAAGCTGTGGACGGGACGAGATTTCTGGCTGTATGGCCTGAGGAAGATCTTTGCCCCGGTTCCGCCCGAACCCGAGAATGAGAAGGGGGTGTGGTACCGGAAGGTGGTTTCGGATACGGTGGACTTCGAGACGGTGGCCGAGGCGATGGCCCAGGGAGTCACGGATGCGTTTCCCTCGCTGGGGTTCAGGGCGAAAGGGATGGAGCTGGAGGCGGGGTGGCGGGAGAAGGTGACATCGCGGGTGCGCAAGCCGGACCTGCAACTGATCGAATTCAACCCGGCGCTGGGTCAGCCCGCGAAGCGCACGGCGCCCGTGCAGAAAATTCAGCGCCCGGACGTGATCTACATGGTGATCCAAGGGGAGACGACGGACCTCGGCGCGGGGGTCTACGTCACCAATACCCTGGTCAAGAACCTGACGAACGTCTGGCAGTGCACGAAGTGCAAGGTGGTATTGAGAGGGATGGAGCCCCCGGAGAAATGTCCGACGCCGGATTGCACCGGGACGCGGGGCGACTTCAAGCTGGAGGAGCATTCACGTCCGCTGATCCAGGACGTGAGGTTCGTGGCCAGTCAGCAGGAAGAGCGGTTCGTGGACCACATGGACCGAGTGGTGGGGATCGAGACGCTGGGGGAGGACACGCGCAAGACGTGGGAGAACATCCTGCATCGGGAGGTGGAAATCAAGGCCGGGGCCCTGGCCAACTGGACCGCGGCGGAGAAGCCGGGGGAGGAGCCGCTGCCGAAACGGGAGAAGTTCCTTGCGAAGCTGGAGCAGGAGCGAGGCGTGCGGGTGGAACTGTTCACCGATTTCGAGATCACGTTCTTCCTGGATCCTTCGGGGGACCTGATGGACGAAGCGGCGAAACGGAAGAAGGCGGTGGTGTTGAAGGCGGGGACGGGTCTGCAGAAGACGGGACAGAACTAGACAGGGGCGGCTTGTGAACATCATCAAGGAAAACATGTTCTTCGTCGTGATGGGAGCGGTGGTGCTCCTGGCGCTGGTGCTGTTCCTGGTGCTGGTGCAGCCGATCAAGTCGGAGAACGCGGCCCGGGAGAAGGACGTCCAGAACCTGCTGGCGAGGCTGACCCGGCTGCGGGACAAGAACGAGGTGCCGAACGAAGTGGCGATCCGCGCGGGCGGGGAATACAGCAAGAAGTACGAGGATCAGCTCCGGGCGTTGATCGACGAGTCTTCCGACGCTCTGTCGAAGAAGCAGCTGAGCACCGACCTGCCGAGTCTGGCCCCCGAGGAGAAGGAGGCTCCCGGGGCGTTCAAGACGGTCTACCAGAAGGACGTGGAGCTTCTCAAGCGACGGCTGGACGAGAAGCGCATCACGACGGGGAGCAAGGACGTCTGGTATTTCTGGGACTGGGGGGACGGCGTTCCGAAACAGGCGGAACAGCGGGAACTGGCGACCAAAGAGTACTCGCTGATGCACGAGCTCATCGAGATCATCGCTTCGCCCGAGCTCAGCGTGATGCAGCTGGATTGCCTGGAGGTCAACCCGGGTGAGGTGCGAACAGGGGAATACGCCATGGGTCGGGGGCCGACCGTTCGGAGTCGGGTGGAACCCTACTTCGACGTGTACCCGTTTGTGCTCGAAATCCGGATGCCGTTCCAGAAGTATGAACTGCTGCTGAGGGATCTCCTGACGGCCAGGAGGGAAATCCCGATTTACATCCGAACCGTGAGCATGATGAGATTGGAAGACGATCCGCGCGTGTACAAGCACATGCCGACGACACTGTACATCGGCGTGCGGGTGACGGGATGGGCCCTGGATTACCGGGAGGACAAGAGGGCGACGGCGCTCGGAGGGCAGCCCGGCGCGCCCACGCCCGGTGTACGCTCGGGCTTCCGCGGACGGACCCGGGAGTAGAGTCACGGAGAACAGTCTATGTTCAGGGATCCAAGACAATTCCTTCTTCTCCACGCGGAGAAAGTCGTATTCGTCGTGATCCTGCTCCTGGTGGTGCTGGTTGCCGCCGTATACCACCCCTGGAGAATCGAGGTCCCGGAAAAAGCCAGGATCACGACCGCCATGAAGGAATGCGAAGAAAAGATGGGTGTCCGGGTTTGGACCAACCTGCCGCCCGTTTCCGATTACGTAGGGAAGGTGAACGCGGCGTACGAGCGTCCGTGGCCTGAGGACAGTCCGCCGATGCCTGTGCCGGCTTCGAAGATTGTGTTCATGAACGTGAGGAGATCCGGATGGAAGCCTGAGGCTCCGGGCGGTCCGCCGGTGGCCGCCGTGAAGACCGTATATGCCAAGGCCAACAAGGGACAGGTGGTGGCGGTGTTCAACATCGACGACCCGGGGGAACGTCGGGCGCTTGAGCTGAGCGGCGTTCCGGAGTACGGGGACGGTCTCGACTTCGATCACATCGAGATCTGGCGTCTGGACAAGAGCACGGGGGAGAACGTGCTGATCACGCCTGCGATGTGGCTGCCGAAAGGCCTCCCGCGACGGTACGGGGCGCCTCCGGGGTGGGTGGGGGAGGAGCCGGCTGGACCGCACGGGATGTTCGGCGAGCCGGTGTACATTTTCGCTCAGGCCGGGACGATGACTCCCGCACAGACGGAAGCACAGCGTCGTCTGGATGAGCAGCGCAAGCGGCTGATGGAGGAGGAGATCCGTCATCAGAAGGAGTTGCAGCAGCAATTGGAGGAGGCGCGGCGATTGCATGCGACACCGGGCGGTCCGGCCAAACTGGGACCAGCGCCGGGACCAGCGCCGGGACCGGTGAAGCCCGAACCGGGTGTCAAGCCGGGGGGGCCGGCGGCGGCCTTCGGCGCCCAGGCAGGGTGGTACTACTTTATCGATCCGAACGTGGACCCGGATGCCCGGTACGAGTACAGCGTGATCATCGTCTGCAGAAATCCGATCTTCGGAGCCAAGAAGCAGTATGAGACGGGGAGCATGCCGAAGACGGTCAGCAGCAGGCCGGTAAGCACGGCGACGTCGCTGGCACCGGTGGTCGTCGAGGAGTTCAAGAAGTGGTGGTTCCAGGGCGGGACCCCGGAACTGGAGACGGGGAGGTTCAAGGTAAGGTGTCTGGTGGGCGGCCAACGCGACATCACCGAGGATGACATCCGTGGTATCGTTGCGGAATTCAGCGCCACGACCGAGACGACGCCGGGAACTTCGAAGCCTGTGAAGAAACCCGGCGAGAAGGCGGAGCCGGAAGGGGTGTGGATCGAGCAGGAGTTCAGCGTCCGTCCGGGCGAGGAAATCGGAGGCAAGGCCACGGTGACCGTGAACGGGGAGAAGCGGGAGGTGGATTTCGCCACGGGATGCACGCTCGTGTCGATCTGGACCGACGTTCAGGTAACCGAGGACATTCGCCAAGTCATGATGACGGCGCCCGGGAAGGGAACGCCGGAGACGGTGGAGCGCATCAACCGTGTGGTGCATCCAGGGAAGTTGCGGATCGCCTACATGGACCACAAGGGTAAGATGAAAACACGGTGGCAAGAAGTGGCGCCGCCGATTGCAAAGAGCGGTGCGCCTGAATAAGCGTTCGACCCCCGGGCCGGGGGCTTTCAGTGCCGGAAGGGCGAACCCCGCCGAAGTTTTTCAATTTTCTTTGGGAAGGGCGTGAATCAAGTCCGTTATCCCCTGTCCCAAGGGGTAGGGTGACGGGCAAAGGCGTTTTTCGGGGCTTTCCGGGCCGGAATTTGCCCCAACAATTAATATTTCCCCTTGATTTTCGCCTGAGTGGGGCATAGCATCCTATGACTTCCGTTCAATCCCAAAAAACCGCCGACCGTGGTCGTGACGTGAAAGGAGGACCAGACTTGAAACCGCACAGGTACAGGTGGGTGCTAACGGCCAGTGTGCTCACAGCGTGTTTGGTGTTGGGCACGCTTAACGTGTGGGGGGAGGATGCGAAGCCATCGCTGGGTCAGAAGTACAAGATGGCGCTGAGTCTGTATGATCAGGGGGACCTGGCCGGCTCACGGGCACTCCTCCTGGAGATCAAGGACACGGTGCAGAAGGAGAACCTGCAGTTGAACCCTGCGACGCAGCAGGAGATCGACCGCAAGCTGGGGGAGATTGACAAGAAGATCGGAGCGAGCCCGGCGCCTGCGTCTGCGGTGGAGACGGCGAAAGGCAACCCGGTGAAGTTGGCGGCGATGAATGCGGCCATGGAGAAGTACAACACGGCTCAGGGACTGATGCGGGACAACAAGCCGGCGGAAGCCCTGAAGGCGTTCAACGAGGTGAAGACGGACCTCGCCACGGCCAACGTGACGATGGCGGATGCGGACCGTGCGACGCTGGAGTCGAACATCGCGGCGTGCAAGGACGCGGTGGCGGCTGCGACGGCGGCGCCGGTGGAGTCGACGCCTGCGCCGAAGATGGTGGCCCAGGCGGAGGCGGCGCCGGCTCCTGCGCCCGCGGCGACGACCGAGCCGAAGCCCGCGGCGGAACCCGCACCGATGCCTGCACCGGTGGAAGCGAAGAAGCCGGCGCCGATGGCAGAGGAGGCGGCGCCGGAGCGGAGCACGGAAGTGGGGCACTTTGATGAGGCGCTCACGGCCGACGCGGTTCGGATCCAGCTCGAAGAGCAGGAAATCCGGGCGAAGCTGAGCGACGGGATCGTTTTCCTGCGTGAGAACGACTTCCGAAGGGCGGAGCAGAAGTTTACGGCGGCGCAGCTTCAGGTGAAGTATGGGGAGTTCCCGACGGATTTCAAGAGGAAGTGGCTGGGGATCATCCAGGACCACCTGGACATGTGCGCGAAGCAGAAGGACGCCTACAACAAGACAAGCGAGGAAGGGAAGAACCGGGAGGCGACGGAGAAGCTGAAGGACGAGCTGATCCGGATGAAAGAACAGCAGATGCGGACGAAGGAGCGGCTCCAGGAGCAGTATGTGACGTTCTTCGGACGCGGGCAGTATGACGATGCGCTGCTGGTTCTCGAACGGATGAAGGAAGTGGATCCCGAAGATCCGGCGATCCCGGAGCAGATCGAGATGACCACGCGGAAGAAGCTGGAGGCGTGGCGTCACAAGTCCGAGAATGACATGCACCAGCAGGCGTCGTCGCAGTATACGAGCAACGTCGAGGAGATGATACCGTGGTATCCGATCACGAAGTATCCGGACAACTGGAAGGAGCTGTCGGACAAGCGTCTGAGGGCGGTGGAAAAGGAGCAGGTGAACGAGAAACCCGGAGACCGCAAGGTGCGGCAGCAGCTCGAGGAGACGGTGGTCAGTTTCACGTTCAACGAGCAGCCGGTGATGGAGGCGCTGGAGTTCCTGCAGACGCTGGGAAGCATCAACATCGTGCCGGACCGGAGCAAGTTCGAGGACCCGGCCAAGACGATCACGCTGAAGCTGAGCAACGTATCGCTGGAGACGGCGATCAAGCTGCTGACGGAGCAGTTGGGACTCAAGTGGGTGATCCGGGACGGGGTGGTGTTCATTTCGGACGCGGAAGGGATCAAGAGACCGCCTGAGACGAACACGTATGACGTGCGGGACCTTCTGTCGGACGTTCCGAACTTTTCGGGGCCCACGTTTGAGCTGCAGAACATGGCCGGTGCGAACGGCGGCCGCAGCGGGAGCAGCGGCAGTAGCGGGAGCAGCGGCGGGAGCATTTTTGGCGGCGCGAACGGGACTGGCGGGACGGGTGGCGGGGCGGGTGCGACGAACACGGAGACGGGAGGCAAGACCCAGGAAGAATCGCTCACCGACCTGATCGACCTGGTCAAGCAGGTGATTGAATCGGACACGTGGGCTGAGGGCAGCGGCAACGCGATCCGCGGCCGGGCAGGCAGCATCGTGGTGACGCACACCCCGGAGACGCAACAGAAAGTGACGAAACTGCTGGATGACCTGCGCAAGACGCGAGCGCTCCAGGTCAGCATCGACGTCCGGTTCATTACGCTGACCGACGACTTCCTTGAATCGGTCGGGTTCGACCTGACGGGCGCGGGGAACCCCGCGGCGTCGCCGCCTTTCTACATCAATTCGAGTGGGACTGCCGGTGCTGCTGCGGACACGGCCGAGGGATTCCAATACGACCGGACGGTCGTCGGGGGGAACTGGACGCTGCTGAGCACGGTCTCGAACGCGTTTGGGACCACCACGGGACTGGGCACCGCCAAGGGACTCTCGGGGACGGGCGGGCTGCACCTGACGGGGTCGTTCCTGGATGACTGGGAAGTGAACTTCGTCCTGGACGCGGTCCAGCAGTCACGACGCTCGACCCTGATGAACTGCCCGAAGTTGACCATGATGAACGGTCAGCGGGCCTACATCGCCGTGTCGCGTCAGCAGAACTTCGTGGCGAGCGTGGAGGCGACAACCGCCGAAACCGCCGTGGGCTACACCCCGGACATCGGGACGGTGCAGGACGGTATTGTGTTTGACGTGAGGCCGACGGTTTCGGCCGACCGTCGGTATGTGCAGATGGACCTGAGACCCTCCCTGGCGGTGGTCGAGCGGATCGACAACTTCCAGGTGATCACGGGAGGCGTATTCGGCGGGGTTACCATTCAGCTGCCGGTGATCGACGCGACGGTGGTTCGCTCGACGGTGAGCTGTCCGGACGGCGGGACGCTTCTTATCGGGGGACTCGACTTTGCCTTCGATAACGAGATGGAATCAGGAGTTCCGATTCTGAGCAAGATCCCGCTTCTTGGGAAACTCTTCAGCCGACGCGGGTTCACGACGGAACGACAGAACGTCATCATCCTGGTGAAGCCGACGATCATCATCCAGGAGGAGCAGGAAGAGGCGCTGAAGTAGTCGAGCGGATGTCGCGCTTTGCCGGTAGTCATGTGATGAACACTGTGGCCCCGTTCTGCGGGGCCACAGATTTTTGAGGGCTGAACGACCGTTCCTGAGGGCTGGATTTCATAAATTTTTGCAGGGTTAAGAAGCCGCCAAAGTGGAATGGTGGGACAGGCATTCTTGCCTGTCCGTGCGGGGACAGACAGGAATGCCTGTCCCGCCATCTCATCAGGGGCAACCCTGCAAGAGTTTGTGAAATCCGGCACTTAGAGCCTATCCTAATTGGCCCCGCGGCCGCGACGGGTCGAGTCACGTCGGAGTGCAAGGAGCGAGGAGAAATCGATGCAGGGGATAGACACGCTTTCGACGAGCGACACAGCAATCCGACGTGAGACGACCCGTCCCTGCGGGTTGCGGCGAGACCGGGGCGTCTGCTGTGTTGCGGCTCCTCGACGATGCTGTCTTTTGCATCGACTGCGTCGCCGCGCCTTGCATCCACCCCGGTCGCGCTCGCAACGCGGTTCGCGCGGCCAATTAGGATAGGCTCTTAGGGTGTCCACTCCGGGTGACGAACCGTGAACGAGACGGCGAAGCCAGACCGGCACGCTTCCACGAAACGATGGTTCGTCCTTGTCCCCGGGGTGCTTCTCGCGGTGCATTTCGGACTTCTGGCGGGCGGGGTGTGGAACAAGTCCGCAACGGTGGACGAGTTCGCGCACGTGCCGGCCGGGTGCTATTACTGGAAGACCGGGGACTTCTCCCTCTCGGGACTCAACCCGCCTCTCCTCAAGCTGTGGAGCACGGCTCCACTGCTCCTCGTGAAGCATTCGGTGCCTTTCGCCCATCCTCCGAGCCAGCGGTCCGACGATTATCCGTGGAAGTTCGGGGAATGGTTCATGGACAAGAACTGGGACCACTATGACCGGCTGATGATGCTGGCGAGAATTCCCGTGATGCTGCTGAGCGTGGTCACGGGATGGGTGGTCTTTGTCTGGGGACGAAGGCGTTACGGGGTCTGGGCGGGTCTCACGGCGCTGGGGCTCTTCGTCATCGAGCCCAACGTCCTTGCGCACGGGGGGCTGGCGACCCAGGACACGGGGATGATGCTCGCGTTTGTGCTGACGGTTTTCTTCCTGGACGGGTTCCTCCGGGGCGGCGCGTGGTGGCGCGTGCTGGCGATGGGGGGGTGTCTGGGGGCGGCGTGTCTCGTGAAGTTCTCGGGGCTTGTGGTTGCGGCGGGCGTCGCTACGGTGTTCCTCCTGATCGTGCTTCGCGGGGGCCGAGCGAGGTTCGAGGTCGACGTTCCCGGGGAGAGCCGGTTTCGAGAGGGACGGCGACGCCTCCTCTACCAGAGCGCCGGGATCCTGGCGGCGGTCACGGTCGTGGTCCTGACGGTCATCAACGTGGAGTACGGGTTTGCCGGGAGCTTTCAGCCGCTGTGCCGCTCGGAGTTCAGGAGCGCGGAGATGCAGGGGCTTGCCCGCTCACCTCTCGGACTTCTTCCCGTGCCGCTCCCTCGCGAATTCATCCGGGGGTTCGACGGCCAACAACTGAGCGTGGAGCAGGGCGAAACCGTCAACTACCTGAACGGCCGGTGGTCGCGGACCGGATGGTGGTACTACTACGTCGAGGCGTTCCTGCTCAAGGCGCCGCTGCCGCACCTGCTGCTGATGGGGCTCGGCGCGGTCTCGGTGCTGTTGGTTCGGGGCGAGCGGCGCGGCGGGGCGTGGATGATGGTGACGATGGGCGTCGTGTTCTGGGCGCTGCATTCCTTCGGCAGCAACAAGGACATCGGTCTTCGATACATGCTGCCGGTCTTTCCGCTGTGCTGCATCCTTGCGGGACGGTCGGTGCTGCTTGCGGCGAGGTTCCGGGGTATGGCGCGGAAAGCGTGCGTCGGAGCGATCGTGCTCCTTGTGGCGTGGGGCGCGACGGAGTCGCTGCGCATCTTTCCGGATTACCTGGCCTACTTCAATCAGGCGGCCGGCGGGCCGGAAGGCGGCCCACGCTACCTCCTCGACAGCAATATCGATTGGGGGCAGGACCTAAAAGGGTTCGCCGATTACCTGAAGACGCATGAGCGGTTCCGCAACACGCCGGTCTACCTCGCGTACTTCGGGTACGTCTATCCGCAGTATTACGGCATCAAGGTCGACAAGCTTTACCCAGGCGCCCGGGGACTCATCGCCATCAGCGTGAACCTGCTGTACGGCCTTCCCCAGGGGGTGAATCTCTCCCTCGGAATGCCCTACGGCGTGGAAATATCGGGTGGGAAACTCTATGGTGAGGCGACGGATTACCTGCCGCAGCTCCTGCGGTCGAAACCCGTTGCAGTGATCGGTCATACGATCTACGTCTACAGGACGGACCAGCGATGACTCGGGCCATGGATGAAAGCCAGGAGGAACTTCAGGGTTTTCGGCGGGTGCTGGGGCGCGACCTGAAACCTGTCCTTGTGGTGGCGGTGCTCGCGGCCGTGGTGCGCGGACTTTATCTCGTGCAACTGTCGGGGACGCCGTTTCCGCACCACCTGATCATGGATGCGGCGGGGTACGATCGCTGGGCCCTCCAGATCGCCGCCGGCAACTGGCTGGGCGACAAGGTGTTCTACCTGGGCGAGAGCGGCATGGGC
>Ga0182021_10005454_pt1 | contig 15066 bp, 14 predicted proteins | sample 612E3MmetaG_FD_120493 | JGI IMG/M metagenome (GOLD analysis project Ga0182021, IMG submission 120493) | Permafrost microbial communities from Stordalen Mire, Sweden - 612E3M metaG (Illumina Assembly) | ecosystem: Environmental > Terrestrial > Soil > Wetlands > Permafrost | place: Sweden... | reverse complement strand
CCTCGGCTTCGCGCTGTTCTGGTGGAACTTCATCGGCGTCAACCTCGTCTTCGCCGGCCTCCACTCGTACGCAGGGATCTAGCCACCGAACCGTGGACTCCTGAGCGTCCGCGAGCGACGATGGGGCATGAGCCTCGCGGACTTCTACTCGCTCATGGCTGTGACGTGCTTCACGCTGGTCGGCCTGTGGTGGACCGTGGTGGAACGGCACCCCGAATGGAAGGGTGATCCGAGCCGGCGGTCGCTGGCCGGCGGTGTGTACCTGTCGTTCCTCCTCCCGGGGCTGATGAGCACCTTCGCGCAGGTCGATGCCGGGAACCCGCTGATCTGGCGGATCAGCTTCGGTCTCGCCGCAGTGATCGGAGGGATCGCCACCGTCCGCCTCGTCTCGATCGACCGCAACGTCATACGAGGACCGTTCCGCCGCTTCCGGTGGCTCGTTGTCGTGCTGTACGGGCTCATCCTGGTCCTCGCCATAGCGCCGGCCCTTGCTGAGCTGCTCGGCCTGACCCCGCTCCAGGCCGCCTCGATCGGCCTCATCCTGCTGATCGTCCTCGCCCACGGCATCACGTGGGAGTTCATGATGGAGACCCCGATCGCCCCGAAGGACGTGTAGGTCCTCTCCTGGCCCGTACAGGTGCTCTCCCCGCCCGTACAGGTGCTCTCCCCGCCGGTACAGGTGCTCTCCCCGCCGGTACAGGTGCTCTCCCCGCCCGCACAGGTGCTCTCCTCGGACTCAGCGGTGGGTGCTGGCGGCCAGGTGCTCGAGGGTGGCGACCGCTACGGTGACGCCGTCCTCGCCTGCGATCCTCGCGGCGAGGTCCTTCGCGGGGTCACGGGCCGGTACGGTCTCCCGCAGCGCCGCTTCGTACGCCTCCCAGCCCGACCGCGGGTCGACCGGGCGCGACGCGATGCCCAGCCGGTACAGCCGGTCGGCCCAGAACGGCTGGTCCAGGGCGAACGGAACCGGTACGGACGGCACCCCGGAGCGTGCCGCGGCATGTGCGGTGCCGGCTCCGGCCGCGTGCACGAGCGCGCCGCACCGTCGGAACAGCCACTCGTGCGGGAGCCGTCCGATCCGCAGCACCTCCTCACCGACATCCCCCGAGAACGGGCTCGCCAGGAGCACCCGGTGTCCGGCCAACGCCTGCAACGCCTGCTCGACCGCGTACGCGACCCGTGGTCCGCCGACCGACCCGAACCCCACGTACACCGGGCGCTCCTCGCCATCGAGGAACGCCGAGACGTCGTCCGGAGGAGTCCAGTCGGGATCGGGGGCCTGCCACCACTGGCCCGTGACGGAGGTTCCGGGGTCCCAGTCGCCGGGCGTGGGCACGAGCGTGCGCGACCAGGCTCCGAGGAAGGGAAGCCGGTAGTACGGGTACGCGAGCGGGCTCTCTCCGGCCGCCCTGCGCACACGGTTCACGCGCCGCATGATGACCTGCCCGCCCACGATGTCGACGGCGCGCCCGATCGGGCGGTTCAGCCACGCTGGTACGTGCGGGGCGCCGAGCGCCGACGGTACGAAGTCGCGCGTGGGCTCCATGGGCTGGAGGCCGGCCAGGATGCCGACGGCCCCTACTCGGTCGGCAGCTGCCATCGCGTGGACACTCACGACGGGCAGCCCGACCACGACGTCGGAACCTGCGGCCGCGGCCGAGATCTCGTCGATCCATTCGGCATCGTTCCAGCGGAACGTCACCATGCCCCGCAGAGAGACGCCGGTCTTCAGCGCCGTGGCGATGTCCCCTGTCAGGGACGCGAACGTCAACCCGTGCGAGGTCACGGACGCCTCCCCTGAGGCGTCGCCGGTCACCACCACCTCGTGGCCGGCTGCCCGCAACGCGCACCCCAGGGCGACCAGGGGCTGGACATCTCCTTCGGAGCCGTACCCGACGAGAGTGACCCTCATCGGTCGGGAGCCACCTGGAGCAGGGCGTTCTCGAGCACCTCCGTGAGCGCCGGGTGGATCCAGTACTGGCCGCGGGCCATGGTGCGGGCGTCGAGTCCGGTCGCCATCGCCTGGATGGCGGGCTGGATGAGCGTCGACGCCTGTGGGCCCAGGATGTGGCAGCCCAGCAGCTGCAGCGAGTCCGGATCCACGAGCACCTTCGCCACGTGGACGCCGCGGTCCTCGAGCGCCCATCCGTACGCGACGTCCGCGTACCGCTGCACGCCGACCAGATAGGGTGTCCTGTTCGCCCGCAGCTCCTGCTCCGTCACGCCCACGCTCGCCAGCTGCGGGTCGCAGAAGACCGCGTACGGGATCGTCGTGTGGTTGGCGCTCGTGAGGTCGTCCGGGTGCAGCAGGTTGTGCTGTACAGCCCGGGCGTCGGCGTTGGCTGCGTGCTTGAGCATCGAGTGGTTGGAGATGTCGCCGAGCGCGAAGATGCCCTCGGCGGTCGTGCGCTGGTGAGCGTCGACGACGACGTACCCCTCGTCGTCCACCTCGACCCCGGCAGCCTCCAGATTCAGCCGGTCCGAGTTCGGCACCCGACCGGTCGCGACGAGCAGGATCTCCGCGTCGTAGCTGTACTCGATGTCGTTGAGGTCGGTCGTGTACACGCCGATGCCGCCGCGACCAGCGCCGTCGACCTCGACGACCGTCTGGTTGAGCCGTACGACGACGCGCTGGCTGAGCTCGTCCGTGAGCGCCCGCGCGAGCTCGGCGTCGGCGTGGCGCAGAAGGTACGCGGATCGGTTGATGAGCGTCACGGCGACACCCAACGCCGAGAAGATGTGAGCGAACTCGACCGCCACGAAGCCACCGCCGAGGATGACCATCGTGTTGGGGAGCCTCTCGAGCCGCATGATCGTGTCGCTCGTGTGGACCTTGCCCTCGAGCTCGGGCGCGTCGAGCCCTGGGAAGCCCGGGATCATCGGCCGCGACCCTGCGGCGAGCACGATCCGGTCGGCGATCAGAGACTCCGACGTACGGTCCGGGTAGGACACCTTCAGCTCCCGAACGCCGATGAAGCGTGCCGTACCGCGCATCATCGCCACGTTCGGCTGGGACTCGCGCCAGCCGAGCCCGCCCAACGAGATGGGGTCGATGCGGCCGAAGATCCGGTCGCGGATGGCGGGCCAGTCGACGCTCGGCGCGGACGCGTGGAGCCCGTACCGCCCGGCTCTGCGGATCTCGTCCGCGACTTCGGCGGTGTGGGCGAACATCTTCGACGGGATGCAGCCGACGTTCAGACACGTACCGCCGAACGGGTCACCGTCGTCGATCAGGGCGACGTCGAGGCGTTCGAAATCTGAGTCGATGATCGAGTTGCCGCTGCCCGAGCCGATGACGGCGAGATCCACGTGACGCACACGACCATCCTTCCACGCAGGTCGTCCGGCTCCCCGTCACAGACCCCTCGCCGGGCCGTGGAGCAGGGCCGAATCAGGGTCGGCGGGCGATGAACCGGGCGACAGCCAGGGTGATCCGCGCCGGTACGACTGCCGCCGAGCGCGCGAGGACGGCATTCAGAACGCCGTCGATCGCGACTGGACTGCCCTTGGCGAGCGCGTCGAAGCAGGTGGTGACGACGTCGTCGATCGTGCGCCGCCTGCGGAAGCCGTCAGGGTTTCCGGCGACCTTCCAGAAGTCGGTCTCGGTAGCCCCTGGGCACAGCGCCAGCACCGTGACGCCCGACGGTCGCAGCTCGTGCCACATCGCCATGCTCAGCCGGAGCACGAACGCCTTCGTCGCCGCGTACGTCCCCATCGTCGGGATCGGCTGGAAGGCAGCCGTGGACGCGACGTTGACGATCGCACCGCGACCGCGGGCGATCATCCCCGGGACCACGGCGCGGGACAGCATCGTGAGCGCGAGGCAGTTGAGCGAGACCATCTCGGCGATCCGAGCGGGGTTCTCGTCGGCGAAGTCGCCCGAGGTCGCGAAGCCGGCGTTGTTGATGAGCACTTCGATGTCACGCGTCTCCAGCTCCGCGATCACCGGGCCGCGCGCGTCGGCGTCGGCCAGGTCTGCGACGATCACGTGGGCCTCGACGCCGTACGCCTCCCGCAGCTCGTCTGCGAGGTCCTGCAGCAGGCCGCCGCTCCTGGCCACCAGGACGAGAGACATCCCGTCGGCCGCCAGCTTGGTCGCGAACGCCCGGCCCAGGCCCGAGGAGGCGCCGGTCACCATGGCCCAGCCCGAGGTGTACGTCATGGGCCGAAGCGTAGGGGAATCCGCTGGTCGAACACGCCCCACTAGTTGCCCACGGTCAAAGCCGCCATGGCGTCGCGGGCCGGCTGCAGGTACTCCGGAGACGTGTCGGGGATCGACGCGTAGAACAGGCTGGAGGTGTCCGTGCTCGTCGCCACGATGAGGATGATGGCGGTCTCGCCCTTGGTCTTGAGGTTCGGGATGTTGAACGAGAGGTGGGTCTCCACGACCCAGGCGTCCTTGCCGCCGACCGTCATGGCCTTGTTGACCTTGTCGTCCCGGGTGACTGCGGCGTTGTCGTAGAACGCTCCGAGGAGGCACTTCACGACGATCTCCGAGCCCTCCTGCGGCGAGAAGAAGCCGTCACCCGCAGCCAGCTCGCCCACGAGCACGGACGCAACCCAGCTGCTGTTCCCTTTGTAGTTGGGTTCGATGACGACTTCCTGCTCGGCGATGTCGCGGCCGTAGGGCACGCGGATGTCGGTCGTCGGGGCGCTCCACGGGGTGCCGAGCCGCGGGTACGACAGCAGGCCGCCGTGGACCCGGCCGTCGGCGGTGTGGTTGACGGGCGCGAGGCTCTGGGTGTTCACAGGGCACGGGTTCGTCGTCGAGTTGCCACCCGCCGACGAGCCTCCTGACGCGAGGTTTCCCTGAGAGGCGAACCGGAAGATGACATATCCGAGCAGCGCGAGGACGACGACGCCGACGATGATGCCGATCCAGGGGCCGATGCGTCGCTTCTGTCGCGTCTGCGTGTAGCCCATCCCCGGTTGGTAGCCCGCCTGCCCGAACTGCGGCGACGACGATGACGGCTGACCGAGGCCGCTCGAGAAGGGTGGGGGAGCCGAGGCGGTGGGAGACAGCTGGGCCGACCACGTGGACCCGTTCCAGTAGCGGAACGCGCCACGCTGACCACCGGGATCGGGATACCAACCTGCTGGGCTACTCACCAGGCAAGAATAGGCGGCAGCGCGTTCACTACAGTCGACGTGTTCAGCGATCGCAGGCCAGGAGGACAGATGCCCGACTCCGAGGACGAGCAGTGGAGCAGGATCTCCGCCGAGTCAGAGCTGCGCCCTGAGCACGGCGTCGTCGCTGACGTCCCCGCAGCCCTGATCACCCCCCTTCCCGACGACGAGCCACTCTTCGACCCGATCGAGCTGAACGAGGTGCCGCTGCCGGCGTCGGCGGATGCGCCCGACAACGAGCCCGACACCGATGCCGCGCCGCCGATCCAGATCGTGCCGTTCCGGTCAGGGGCCGTGGCCGAGGTGGGCCCGGACGTGATCGTGGCCGCGCCTTTCGACGTACGAGCTGAGGATGCTCCCGTCGTCGTCGAGGAGACGCAGGAGATGATCACCGACGTACCGGCCCCGCATCCCGACCCCGTCGAGGTGGTCGCGGACCTCCCGGACGAGAAGGCTCAACCCGAGAAGACGCCGTGGTGGCGCCTCATGCTCGGTGGCGGGGAGTCACGTTCCGAGCGTCGGGCGCGGACCCCGGAGGCGGCAGAGCCTCAGCCACGTCCCGTACCGGCCGAGGACGCCGAGCAGCTCGAGGGCTGACGCCCGTCACATGACGGCGGCTCCGATCACCGGCGTTGCCGCCGTGAGGACTCAGCCGAAGCGGCCGGTGATGTAGTCCTCGGTCGCCTTCTTCGTCGGGTTCGAGAAGATCGTCTCGGTGTCGTCGATCTCGACCAGCTGGCCGGGCAGACCCTGCGCCTCGAGGTTGAAGAAGGCCGTCCGGTCGGAGACGCGGGACGCCTGCTGCATGTTGTGCGTGACGATGACGACCGTGTACTGCTCCTTGAGCTCGCCGATGAGGTCCTCGATCGCGAGGGTGGAGATCGGGTCCAGGGCCGAGCACGGCTCGTCCATGAGGATGACGTCCGGCTTCACCGCGATCGCCCGGGCGATGCAGAGCCGCTGCTGCTGGCCGCCGGACAGGGAGGTACCGGCGCGGCCGAGGCGGTCCTTGACCTCGTTCCAGAGGTTGGCGCTGATCAGGGACCTCTCGACGGTCTCGTCGAGCTCCTTCTTGTTGCGGGTGCCGTTGAGCTTCAGCCCTGCCGCGACGTTGTCGTAGATGGTCATCGAGGGGAACGGGTTGGGCCGCTGGAACACCATGCCGACCAGGCGGCGGACAGCGACCGGATCGACGCCCTGCCCGTACAGGTCGACTCCGTCCAAGGCGACCTTGCCGGTCGCGTACGCACCGGGGATGACCTCGTGCATGCGGTTCAGCGTGCGGAGCACCGTCGACTTGCCGCAGCCTGACGGTCCGATGAACGCGGTGACGGTGCGGGGCTCGACCACCAGCGAGACGCCGGCCACGGCCTGGAAGGACCCGTAGTAGACGTCGAGGTTCTCGACCTCGATGCGCTTGGCCATGTGTCATCGATCCTTGAGTCGGCTGGCGCGGGCGATCCCGCGCGCCAGGAGGTTGAGGCCCATCACCAGGATGATGAGCGTGAGTGCTGCGCCCCAGACGCGTTCGTAGCCCGGCAGGGTCTCCGCCACGTTCCGGCCGGAGTTGATCATCGTCGGCAGGGTGCCCATGTTGCTGGTCGCCGGTGAGAGGTACAGGTTGCGCGCGTACGCGACGAGGATGAGCAGGGGAGCCGTCTCGCCCATGACGCGCGCCAGGCCCAGGATGACGCCGGTCGCGATCCCCGAGAAGGCCGTGGGGATGACGACATCGACCACCGTCTTCCATTTGGGGATGCCGAGCGCGTACGACGCTTCTCGGAGCGAGTCCGGCACGAGCTTCAGCATCTCCTCGGTCGACCGCAGCACGGTCGGCAGCATGAGGAGCACAAGGGCGAGGGACGCGGCGATGGCACTGCGGCCCAGGCCGAGGAGCGTGATCATCAGCGTGTAGATGAACAGCGCCGCGACGATCGACGGGATGCCGGACAGGATGTCGACCATGAACGAGACGATGCGGGCCCATCGCGTGCCGCGTGCGTACTCGATGAGGAAGATCGCACCCATGACGGCGATCGGTACGGCGACCACCGCCGTGACCAGGCCGATCTCCAGCGTGCCGATGATCGCGTGGAGCGCACCGCCACCGGCCTTGCGGTCGGTCGTGCCGGCGAGGTCCTGCGTCCACCAGCTCGCGGAGAGGATCGCTGGAAGGCCGGTGGTGACGATGCTGACGAGGATCCAGACCAGAGGGATGATGGCGACGATCGCGCTGAGGTAGACGAGGCCGCGAATGATGGCGTCGGTCGCGCGCCGTCCGCCGCGAGGAGCGGCGAGCGTGGTGGTCGTGGAGCTCATCAGCTGACCTTCCGATCGGCAACGACTCGGGCGATCGCGTTGACCGCGAACGTCACCACGAACAGGATCAGGCCGGCCGCGATGTACGCACCGGTCTTCGCGGGGCTGTCGAACTCCTGGGCGTTGTTCGCGATCTTGGACGCGAACGTCTCGCCGCCGGCGAACAGGCTGACGTTGATCCCGGCCGAGTTGGTCTGCGACAGGATGATCATCACGGCGATGGTCTCGCCCAGCGCGCGGCCCAGACCGAGCATGGAGGCTGCGATGACGCCGGACCGGCCGTACGGGATCACGGCGATCCGGATCATCTCCCACTTGGTGGCGCCGAGAGCCAGGGCTGCCTCCATGTGGTCGCGGGGAGTCTGGGCGAACACGTCACGGGACATCGCGCTGACGATCGGCAAGATCATGATCGCCAGCACGATCGACGCCGTGAGGACGTTGCCGGTGGACTCGACGCCCTTGCCGAACAGCGGGATCCAGCCCAGCGTTCGCTGGAGCCAGTCGTAGAACGGGCCGAGGAAGGGGCCCAGCAGCTTGAGGCCCCACAGGCCGAAGATGATCGACGGTACGGCGGCGAGGAGGTCGATGACGAAGCCGATCGTCGACCCGATCCGTCCCGGTACGTACTGCGTGACGAGCAGCGCCGTACCGACCGCGATCGGCACCGCGAGGACCATCGCGACCACGCTCGTCAGGGCGGTGGTCCACAGCAGGCCGGCGATGCCGAACTGGAGCGGCGCATCGGCGCCGACGTTCCAGAGGGTCGACGTGAAGAAGTTGACCGTGTCGTGCCGAAGGCTCGGCGTGGCGATCACGGCGAGGAAGATGCCGACGAACAGAACCAGCAGTACGACGATGACGGCTGCCGCGATGGCACCGGCCCGGAAGCTGCGGTCTCCGCCATGCTTGATGTTGGCGAAGGTGAGGTTCGTCGTCGACACGGGCTTCCCGGTTGCGAGCGAGGCCGACGGTCCAGCCGCAGCCTCTAGGTCTGTGGTGGTCGCGACGTTAGCACCTGGTTCGTCCGCCATGATCTTCCCCTTCCAGGACTGGCCCCCGGCGACGCGGTGGTGCCGAGGGCCAGTGGATGAGCGCCGAGGCGCTCAGGTCACTTGATCGCCTGGATGGAGGTGTTCACCTTCGCCAGCAGCGAGGCGGGAAGTGGGGCGGAGCCCACGTCCTTCAGGCTGGCCTGGCCGGCGTCGCTCGCGAAGTACGTGAGGAAGTCCTTCACGATGGCTGTCTTGGCGGAGTCGAGACCCGCAGAGCAGACGATCTCGTACGTGACGAGGATGGCCGGGTACGCGCCGGCGGCCTTGGTCGCGTAGTCGAGCGAGAGCGTGAGGTCGTTGCCCGTACCGGTGATCTTCGCGGCCTCGAGGGCCTTGCCGACGCTGTCAGCGGTCAGCGTGACGGCGCCGCTGCCGGCGTCGAGCTGGGCGATGCCCAGCTTGTTGTCGGTCGCGAAGCCCCACTCGAGGTAGCCGAGCGCACCGTCCGTAGCAGCGACAGCCTGGGCGACACCGGCGGAACCGGTCTTGCCCTCGCCGCCCTTGCCCTTCCAGGTCTTGGAGTGGTCGGCGGTCCAAACCGTCGGAGCGTTCGCCTTCAGGTACTTCGAGACGTTGTCCGTGGTGCCGGAGTCGTCGGAGCGGTAGAAGACCTTGATCGCGCTGGTCGGGAGCGTGGCGCCCGAGTTCAGTGCGGCGATCGCCGGGTCGTTCCACGTCGTGATCTGGCCCTGGAAGATCTTGGCAAGCACGTCGCCACTGAGGACGAGCTTCGTGACGCCCTTGAGGTTGTACGAGAAGGCGACCGGGCCGACGACCATCGGGAGGTCCCAGGCCTCGTTGGCCTTGCAGCGGGCGGTGGCCGCCGTGTGCTCGGTGGCCGCGAGAGCCGAGTCCGAGCCGCCGAAGTCGACCAGGCCGGCGTTGAAGTTCTTGACGCCCGCGCCGGAGCCGGTCGCGTTGTACTCGATCTTCGCCTTGTTGGCGCACGCGTCGTTGTATCCGGCGATGATCTGCTGGATGGCGTTGGTCTGAGCCGTCGAGCCCTCACCGGTGATGGAGCCGGAGGGGCAGGCGAGGGCCGGGCCGGAGACGGTGGCGGAGGCCGCAGATCCGGTTGTCGTGGAGTTGCTCGAACAAGCAGCCAGGGCGATGGCGCTGAGTGCGGCGATGGCCGCAATCTTCGACGCGCGAGTCATACGCACAAGTAGTCCTTCAGTCAGCGGAGGTGACGGACCCAGTGTCCGCCTGCCTCGGAGGCTAGGGATATCAAGTGACCGGCTCGGTCGCCCCGAGTGAACGGTTCGTTAACGGCAGGCGTCGCCTCGCGGGATTCACGTGTTCATGCAGATCGCGAGAGAGCCCTCTCACCTGGCCACCGTACGCCGACGCGGCGATCCATGATCGCCTGGTGACCTCGCCCCCGGGACAAGACTCCCCTCAGGAGTCGGGGCCGAACGTCCCGTCGTCTCGGTCTCCGGTGCCCGCCGAAGCGCTGCCCCAGGCCCCTGTCACTCCTCGTGGCCGCCGGGATTCACTCGGGATGATCGCCGGTGTCTTGGCCCTCGTTCTCGCGGTCGGCGGCGTCGGCCTGTTCACGGCGGGCGAGCTGTCGAGAACCGCAGCACCCGTCACGGACTGGGGAGGCGCGACGCCCTCGTCGACGCCCTCGTCCATCACGAGCCAACCGGACAGCCAGCACCCCAGCGATCCCGAGGCACTGCCTGGGCAACCATCAGCAACAACCGGCGCACCGACGGTGTCGGCTCAGTCATCCGCGACGGTTCGCCCGGGATCTTCGTCGGGTGGTGCGACATCCAGCACCCAGCCGGGAGGATCGACGGCGCGAGCGTGCGACTCGCGTGGAGATACTGCCGAATGGTCGGCGACGGCACCTGCGGGATGGTGCATCACGAAGGCGGAGGGGAACGAACTCTGGGTGACCGCCGACAAGGGGGATGTGGTTGAGTCGGTGCCCTCGCTCGAAAGCGTGGATCCGGTCCAGGTGTGCATGCCCTCAGAGGCCGCCTCACAGGGCGTGACGCTCACCCGGCTGCCGGACTCGGTGTGGGGCGGTCGGCGCGCGGTCGTCGTCGAGGTCGGAGAGTGGGGTCGACACCTGCAGGCGTGGTGCGTCGTGGCGCCATATGGGTACGTCCAGGTGATGGGCATTTTCGAGCCAGGATCAGGCACCGACGAGGAGGACAACGCCGCGATGGCGGCGCTCGCCGCGAACTGGAGATGGAAGTAGCGCAGTTGCTACTGGGTTCGACGGTTGGACCCGGGGTGTGACGGACGCGATTCGTCCGCAACTCGGGCGAGTGAGGCCATTTCCGACCTCCCCTGACTGTCGACGGGAGGAACCGTCTCATCTCGACCGTGGGAAAGCGCTTGCCACCCCCACGGAGATGCGCAAAGATGTGAGCGGACCAAGGGAGGTACGCGCATGCCGGTGGCAATGGTGACGGGCGGCAGTCGGGGGATCGGGCGAGGGATCACCGAGCGACTGCTGCGGGATGGCTACCAGGTGTCGATCCTGGCCACGAGGGCGGCGCCCGAGGATGTCCTGGCGCCTCTGAGGGAGCTGGGCGACGTCTCGTACAGCGCAGGCAGCATCGCGGAGCCGAGCGATCATCGTCGCTACCTCGACGACACGCTCGCGGCGTTCGGTCGCGTCGACCTGCTGGTCAACAACGCAGGGGTCGCGCCGAGCGTGCGCAACGACGTACTGGTCGCCACGACCGACGAGTTCGACCGCGTCTTGTCCATCAACCTGCGCGGCCCGTACTTCCTCACCCAGCTCGTCGCCAACCAGCTCATCGCGCAGCGCGGGGAGGCCGTGCCGACCGACCGACCGGCAGGCACGATCATCAACGTCTCGAGCATCTCCGCGACGGTCGTCTCGACCAACCGCGGCGAGTACTGCGTCTCCAAGGCCGGCGTCGCGATGGCGACCCAGGTGTGGGCGGCAAGGCTCGCGCCTGAGGGGATCGTCGTGTACGAGGTGAGGCCGGGCGTGATTGCGACCGACATGACCTCGGGTGTGAAGGACAAGTACGACGCGCTGTTCGCGGACGGACTGGCGCCGATGCCGCGATGGGGCACGCCTGCCGACGTCGCCGGCGTCGTCGCCGTACTCGCCTCCGGCCAGATGCCCTACTCCACCGGCGACGTCATCGTCGTCGGCGGCGGCATGCAGATCCCGAGGCTGTGATCACGGTGCTCGCGATGCAGACGCTCGTCGTCGACGGCTACGAGGTGCCCGTGATGACCGCGAACACGGTGGTCGTCGGTACAGGCTCGGCGGGCTACTGCGCGGCCGACCGCCTGGCGATGTTCGGTCAGACCGACGTCATCGTGATCAGCGACAAGATCCGTGCCGGGGCCTCGCGCAATGCCGGCTCCGACAAGCAGACGTACTACAAGCTCACGCTCTCGGGCGTCGAGCCCGACTCCGTACGCGCCATGGCCGAGACGCTGTTCTCCGGCGGCGCCATGGACGGGGACATCGCGCTCGCGGAGGCCGCCTGGTCGGCGCGAGCGTTCTTCCACCTCGTCGAGTCCGGTGTCCCGTTCCCGCACGCACGATCGGGCGAGTTCATCGGCTACAAGACCGACCACGACCCGCGGCAACGCGCGACGTCGGTGGGTCCGTTCACGAGCAGGTCGATGACCGAACAGCTCGAGAAGCGCGTACGCGAGCAGCACAGGCTGCCGGTGATCGACGCCTGCCGGGTGGTGGACCTCGTCGTCGACGACGGCCGCGTGGTCGGGCTGCTGTGCCTCAAGACCGACGTGCGCGACAACTCGGAGGAGTCGCGTTTCCTGCTGCTGCGGTGCACGAACCTCGTGTACGCGACGGGCGGACCTGCCGGCATGTACGCGGATGCCGTCTACCCGCACGGCCAGTGGGGGGCGAACGGCGCGCCGCTGCGGGCGGGCGTGCGGGGCAAGAACCTCACGGAGTGGCAGTTCGGGCTGGCCAGTACGAAGCCGCGGTGGAACGTCTCCGGCACGTACATGCAGGTCGTCCCGCGGTTCGTCTCCACCGACGCCGACGGCAACGACGAGCGCGAGTTCCTCGACGAGGTCATCGACGACTACGGACGGCTGCTGACACTCGTCTTCCTCAAGGGCTACCAGTGGCCGTTCGACATCCGCAAGGCGCGCGCCGGCTCGTCGCTGGTGGACCTGCTGGTCTACCGCGAGACCGTGCTGCGCGGGAGGCGGGTGTTCCTCGACTTCCGGTCGAACCCGTCGGGGCGTTGGGATCCGTCACAGCTCGCGCCGGAGGCGTACGAGTACCTCGAGAAGGCCGGCGTCATCGGTCTCGGCGACTCGACGCCGATCGAGCGCCTGCAGCACATGAACAGGCCGGCGTACGAGTTCTACCTCGGCCGCAACCCGGGGGTCGACCTCGAGACCGACCTGCTGGAGATCGCCGTCTGCGCGCAGCACAACAACGGCGGGCTGTCCGTCGACCAGTGGTGGCAGTCGAACCTTCCTGGCCTCTTCCCCGTTGGCGAAGCGGCCGGCGCGCACGGTGTGTACAGGCCGGGCGGCGCTGCGCTGAACTCGGGCCAGGTGGGCGCGACGAGGGCCGCGACGTACATCGCCGAACGCCGGCGCGAGGCGCCCGTGGGCGAGGCCGAGTTCGAGGCCGCAGCGCACGGCGTGGTCTCGGCGGCGGTGTCCCTGTTGCGCGGAGCGACGGAGCGGGCGCGGTCGATGCCCGACACGACCGATGCTCTGCTCCGCGAGACGACGGAGCTCATGAGCAGCCACGCCGGGGTCGTACGGTCTCGGCAGTCGATTGCCGACGCGCTCGTACGGGTGGCGGAGTGGCTGGAGTCGTACGAGTCGACGGCTGCGGCCGATGCCGGCAGTCGGCGCTCGGTGAACCGCCTGTTCCTCATCCGTGACATCCTCACCAGCCAGTACGTGTACCTGTCGGCCATGGCCGACTACCTGGACCACGGCGGTCGCTCGCGTGGTTCGGTGCTCTACACCGACCCGTCGGGCCGGCTGCCACTCGCATCGGAGGAGGGCCCCGAGCTGGACCTGCCCGAGGTCTTCCGGTTCTCGCTCGAGGACGGCCTCACCGACGTGATCCAGGAGTCTGTGTGGCTCGGCGACGGCGACCCCCGGTTCGAGTGGCGAGGCGTACGTCCGATCCCCGAGGACGACGAGTTCTTCGAGAACGTCTGGCGTCACTACCGCGAGGACAAGAACGTCTACTGAGTCCGACTGAGCACCGTACGTGGTGTGGCTCGCGACTCTCTGGTCCGACTGAGCACCGTACGTGGTGTGGCCCGCGACTCTCTGGTCCGATTGAGCACCGTGCGTGGTGTGGCTCGCGACTCTGTGGTCCGACTGAGCGCCGTGCGTGGTGTGGCTCGCGACTCTCTGGTCCGACTGAGCACCACAAGCGTGACTGAGCACCGTACGTGGGTGATGCTCTGATCGATTGGTGGTGCTCTGTCGCGAGCGGAACGAAGACCTCCGTCCATACCCGCCGAGTTGTCCACAGGCCAAGGACTTTTTGCTTGCGCCCCCACGAATCGGACGGCGAAGGTCGACTCATGATCTTGACGAGGCGAGCGCTGGTGAGCGACGGATGGACGGACGCGGGCATCAGAGGTCAGGTGAGAACGGGGGAGCTCGTCCGCGTAGCGGCAGGGGTCTACGCCCCGAAGGCCGATCTGGACGGGTGGCCGGAGGTGGCGTATCGAGTACGGGTGGTGGCCGCAGCCCAGCGATTCCAAGCCGTCGTCAGCCATGCGAGCGCCGCAGCCGTGCACGGACTACCACTCGGCGGCGCCGACCTCTCGGCGGTTCACCTCATCAGACCCGGCAAAGGGGGCTTCCGCGCTGAGGGTGACCGCACGAGGCACGCCGGGATCATCGACCCACGTTGGGTGACGACTGTCGACGGTGTCAGGGTCACCACCGTGGCCCGCACCGTCGTCGACCTGGCTCGGAGCCAACCGGTGAAGACCGCGGTGGCCGCGATGGACAACGCCTTGTACTGGCGGCTCTGCTCGCCCCAGGACATCCGCCATGCGATGACCTCCGTGTACCGCCACCGTGGCGCCCCACGAGCGCGGCTCGCGACTGAGCTGGCGGACGGCCGCGCTGAAAGCCCCACCGAGACGACCGTACGGCTGGCGGCTCGGCACAGCTCGCTGCCACTCATGGAGCTGCAGTTCGACGTGTACGACGAGGTCGGCCGCCTCGTCGGACGTGCCGACGGGGGATATCCCGAGCTGGGGGTCATGTGGGAGTACGACGGTCGAGGGAAGTACGGGGAGCTGCTGCCGCCCGGACGTACGAGCTCCGACGCGCTCATGGCGGAGAAGCGTCGTGAGCGTGGGTTTGTCGAGCTGGGGTGGGTGGTGATCAGGATCGACAACAGCGACCTCTGCGACCTGGGTGCTGTGGTCGATCGGTTCTCCCGAGCCGTCGTCGCGGCATCCCAACCCGACTGGAACCCACCGAGGGGCACATTCGTGACCAGGCCTCCGTTGACGATCTGGTGAGCTCCGCGACCATAAGGGACCCGACTGAGCACCACCGTCGTGACTTAGCACCGCGCACGCACGGTGTT
>Ga0182021_10005452_pt1 | contig 15071 bp, 6 predicted proteins | sample 612E3MmetaG_FD_120493 | JGI IMG/M metagenome (GOLD analysis project Ga0182021, IMG submission 120493) | Permafrost microbial communities from Stordalen Mire, Sweden - 612E3M metaG (Illumina Assembly) | ecosystem: Environmental > Terrestrial > Soil > Wetlands > Permafrost | place: Sweden... | reverse complement strand
GGGAAGTTCAAGGTGCCGTCGCTTCGCAACGTTGCGCTCACAGCTCCGTACATGCACAACGGCTACTTCACGACCCTCAAGGACGTCGTGAGATTCTACAACACGCGCGACGTGGTCTCGGCTAACTGGCCATCGCCCGAAGTCGCGGAGAACGTAAACAAGCAGGAGATGGGGGATCTGAAACTCACGGATTCCGAGATCGAGGACATGGTCGCGTTCATGAACACGCTGACCGACACGAAATTCCCACAGGTGAAGTAGCGTTGCCCATTTCCGCAATTGGCAGGAGAAAACATGATTACTTATGATGATTCTATGAGCACCAGAGTACCCCAAATTGATGCACAGCATAAAATGCTTTTCCAGAAGTTTAACGAATTTTCTGACGTAATATCTGGAAACAGATCCAGAGAAGCGGCAGGCGACCTTCTGGATTTTCTCCAGTTCTATGCAGCCTGGCATTTTGGGCGGGAGGAGGAGTGCATGAATGAATACAAATGTCCGATTGCCGCTAAAAATAAACAGGCTCATGCCGAATTTATTAACACCTTTAGCCAATTCTACGAACAATGGCAAACAGGAAATATGACTTCGGACCTGGTGAACAAAACATATATCGAATTAGAAGAGTGGCTCTTGTATCATGTTGCGCGAATGGATACTCGACTCCGGATGTGTGTAAAAAGTGAGATAAGCAACTAGGATATCCCGGCCCGTTATGAAGTTGCGTCATAGAAATGGAAGTGCACCAGCTCGATCAGTTCTTTCGGGTGGAGGCAGGGACGGGCAAGGCCGTTCTTGATGGCGTTCACACGGCGATGTAGGGCGTGACCTTTTCAGATGATGACACCTGGCCCATCATCACATTCACACGAAAACTTTCCACAATGACATACACAACCTATCAGGCGTGGAGCAGTCAGACGCCTTCGATGAAGACGAGGTAGCGCTTATGGATTTGCCGACATTCAAACGAATTCCAAGGCATGTGGCGTTCATACCTGATGGCAACCGCCGATGGGCACAAAACAGAGGTATGGGCAAGGAAGAGGGTTACGCCTACGGTCTGGAGCCCGGGTTCCAGCTCTATGACATTTGCATAGCTCTCGAAATCGCAGAGTTGACCGTCTACGGGTTCACCAGCGACAACACAAAGCGGCCTCCCAAACAGACCGCCGCGTTTCAGCAGGCATGCGTGGATGCTGTAGAGGGGCTTTCCAGGCTGGACGCTTCGCTGCTGGTAGTTGGAAATGACGACTCGCCTCTCTTCCCTCCTGAACTGAAACCCTATAGGACTCGGCAGGTACTCGACCACGGCACTCTCAAGGTCAATTTCCTGGTAAATTACGATTGGCACTGGGACCTGAACAAAGCAACGATAAATGTGAGTGGCACTACGGGCAGCACGCGCAGGTCATTTATGGAGTGCATCGGTTCGTCGGAAGTCTCGAGAATTGACCTTGTGGTGAGGTGGGGAGGCCGCAGAAGGTTGAGCGGTCTGTTGCCCGTGCAAACAGTCTACGCAGATTTCTACATCATCGATGACCTCTGGCCGGATTTCAAGCCGGAACACTTTTTCAATGCATTGCGTTGGTATGAGTCGCAGGATGTCTCACTGGGAGGATAGTTTTGGTGTCTCGGGATTTGGGCACTATGGGGTTTTCTGTGGATGACGCGGGCCATCCCGCCGTTGCCGCTGAGCCAAACTGTTCGGCGTCAGAAAACAAGGTGCCTCATCGCAGGGCGTGAATGCGCCTCTTGACAGTGACCGAAATACGTCATCAAGAGCGCGAAGCACATCGCCGACCGAGCAAAGAGCGATGATTATGAACCAGTACCGTGCGGTTTTTTGAAACCCGCTGGAAAAATGACCGAACCATGAGTAAATGAGGCAAGCCCGATGTTTAACCGAATTCTTCTCCCCTTAGATCGCTCGGCGCTGGCCGAATGCGTGTTGCCGCATTCGATCGCCGTCGCGCGCGCGTTCGAATCCCAGGTCGCGCTCCTGCATGTGATGGATATGCCGCGCGAAGCGCGCTGGCGGAATGCGATCGATCCACTCAATTGGCAAATCCGCAAAACCGAAGCGAAAACATATTTGCACGAAGTGGATCAGCGCCTGCAAGCCGCCGGCTTGCCTACTGAAACGCACATCCTCGAAGGGTTTGCGGCTGAGCAAATCAACGGGTTTTCGGACACCCACACGGCCCCATTGATCATCCTGAGCAGTCATGGGCAAAGCGGCTTGAGCAGCTGGAACGTGAGTGGTGTCGTGCTGAAGGTCATCCTGCGTGCTCGTACTTCGATCATGATCGTGCGCGCTTATCAGCCCACCCCGCCGGAGATGACTAGCTTGCGCTATCGCCGAATCCTGGTTCCCATAGACGGCTCGCAGCGTGCCGAGTGCGTCTTGCCTATGGCGATCACCCTCGCCCGTTTCCATGAGGCTCAAATCTTGCTGGTGCATGTTGTCAAGCGACCGGAAATGCCCCGGCGGACACCTCCCAGCCACGAGGATGTCGAGCTGGCTGACCGGCTCGTGGAACACAATCAGGCCGAAGCGACCCAGTATCTGGATCAACTCCGGTCGCGGATTCCCGGGGACGTTGAAGCGCGCGTTCTCGTCAGTAATCACATCGCCGCCACGTTGCATGAGTTGGTTGAACAAGAAATGATAGACCTGGTTGTCTTAAGCGCCCATGGTCATTCCGGTCTGACCCAATGGCCCTATGGTAGTATGGTCATCAGTTTCATTACGTTTGGAACCACCCCGGTGCTGATTGTGCAGGACCTGCCGCAGGACGAGATTAAGCCAGGTCCAGCTGAAACTGCTACCAGGGAACATGAAAGACCATAGCCTATGGCCAAGTCATCCTTTCCGTTGCCTAATTATTTGCAGGACCAGGAAGAGCTGTTTCGCGCCGCGACGCGGCAGTTGCAGTCCAAGTCCAACCCCCAATCGCTCTCCGAAGCCGCCGAGTGGCTGCCCGATAATTTCTATCTGGTCCAACAAACCTGCCGACAAATCCGCGAGGATATGCCGGCCAGTTTCTATCGTCAATTGCCGCAACACAACGCCGGGCCGTTGCAAGGGTATCCGCGGGTTTATGGCATCGCGCAAAAGCTGATCGTGATGAGCAAGGCCCGGCTCGATCTGGCTCACATCACGCGCTTTGTACAGCTCTATCAGAACCTCACGCAACTGACCACGGGTGAATTGTGGGCACTGCCGGTAATGCTCCGCCTGGGGTTGGTCGAGTTTCTAGCGCAGAGCGTCAGCCGCATCACCCATTTGCCCCGGACAAGTTCGCTGCCCACGCTGACCATGCCGCCCGCCATCACCGGTGATGAGACGGTCGCCAACTGCATTACGAGTTTGCGCCTGCTAATCGCCCAGGATTGGCAAGACTTTTTTGAAAGCGTCAGCCGGGTCGAACACACTCTGCGCGACGATCCGGCGCGCATCTATGCCGACATGGATCCGGAGACCCGCGACCGCTATCGCAAGGTGATCGAAAAGTTGGCGCGCGCTACCGGCCAGGACGAGCAGGCCGTCGCGCGCCAGGCGATTGACCTGGCTCAGGCCCATTCCCCCTCGGCCACACCGCGCGCCGCGCACGTCGGCTACTATTTGCTTGATGCGGGCCGTGCGCAGCTCGACGCGCGCGTAGGCTATCGTGTGCCCATGGGATCGCGCGTACGCCGCGAGGCATTGGATCATCCGACGCCGGTATATCTTGGCAGCATTGGGTTGATCACGTTCCTCGTTGTGGTTGGTGGTATCCTCTACGCGCGAGGGGCGGGCGCGAATGCCTGGCAAGAGCTGGCGGTCGGACTGCTGCTGCTCATCCCGGCGCTCACTGTGTCCGTCAGTCTGATTAACTGGATCATTACGCTGGTCATCCCACCGCGCGTTTTGCCCAAGATGGATTTTGAGGACAACATCCCGGCCGAGTACAAGACCCTGGTCGTCATCCCGTCACTGTTATCGAGCAAGACCGAAGTAGAGTCCTTGCTCAAACAGGTGGAATTGCATTTTTTGCGAAGCCAGGACGCCCATTTGTACTTTGCGTTGCTCACCGATTTGCCCGACACAGCGCAACCGCCCGGCCCCGGTGCTAACCCATTGGTGGCACAGGCCACGGCCGGCATCCATGCCCTCAATGAGAAATACCACCGAGAAACGTCGGGGCCATTCTATCTCTTTCATCGCGATCCCCAATGGAATCCGCGCGAAGAGCGTTGGATGGGTTGGGAGCGCAAACGCGGCAAATTGCATGAACTTAATCGGTTGCTGCGCGGCGGCGCAAAAACAGCGTTCAGCGTGCAGACAGGCGATCTGGACGTGTTGCCTGAGATCAAGTACGTCATCACGCTGGATGCCGATACGCTGATGCCGCGCGAAGCCGCGCACCGCCTGGTTGCCACACTTGCGCATCCGCTCAATCGGGCCGAGTTTGATCCGCGCAGCGGCGCTGTCATCGCCGGCTACACGTTGCTGCAACCCGGCATCGAGATCACGTCCACCAGCGTCAACCGCTCGCGCTTTACGCGCATCTTTGCCGGCGATGTCGGCCTGGATCTGTACTCGCGCGCGGTGTCGAATGCGTACCAGGATTTGTTTGGCGAAGGCAGTTACGTCGGCAAGGGCATCTATGATGTGGACGCCTTCGAGCGCAGCCTCGCCGGACGAATGCCGGAAAACGCGCTGCTCAGTCACGATTTGATCGAAGGGATTCATGGGCGCGTCGGGCTCGTCACCGACGTCGTCTTGTACGAAGACTATCCGCCCCATTATTTTGTTTATCTGCGGCGCGAGCGACGCTGGATTCGTGGCGATTGGCAGTTATTACCCTGGCTTTTGCCGCGGGTGCCCTCGGTCAACAAGGGCACGATTCCGAATGACCTCTCCATCATCGGCCGCTGGAAAATTCTGGACAACCTGCGCCGCAGTCTGCTGGCGCCGGCTCTGCTCGCGCTGTTTGTGGCCGGCTGGCTGGGGTTGCCCGGCTCGCCGTTGATGTGGATGCTCGCCGGCGGGCTGACCCTCGCCGTGCCGGTGCTCACCGGTCTGGTGCTCGGCCTGGTTCAAGCCGTGAGCGGGAGTCCCTGGCGGCAGGTTGTCCGCGCGTTTCAAACCTCCCTCGTGCGTTGGGTGTTGGCGCTCGCCTTCATTCTCTACGAAACATTGCTCACGCTCGGTGGCATAGCGACCACGCTCGTGCGCCTTTTTGTCACACGCAAACACCTGTTGCAATGGACCAGCTACGCGGAGACGGTACGCGTCTTTGCGGGCAGCGTGACGCTCAAGCAGATTCTTGGGGCGGTATTGTCAACCGGCGCATTGGCCGGGTTGATCGTCTTGATCAATCCCACCGCGTTGTTTGTAGCGTTGCCGCTCTTGATCGTCTGGCTGCTGTCGCCGGTGATCGCGTGGTGGATTAGCCGCCCGATCGACCACGCCCCCGATCCGCTGTCTGCCGACGAGCGCCAACAGCTGCGCAACCTGGCCCGGCGCACCTGGCTCTTTTTTGAACAGTTTGTCGGTCCTGAAGATCACTGGCTGCCCCCTGATCATTTTCAGGAAGAACCGCGTGGGATTGTCGTGCACAACACCTCACCCACTGACCTGGGAATGCTGCTCCTCTCCACCCTGGCGGCTTATGACCTGGGGTACATTGAGTTGTTGGATCTGGTCACGCGGCTGCGCGACACGTTTGACAGCATGGACAAACTGGAGCGGTATCGAGGCCACCTGTTGAACTGGTACAACACGTCCAGCCTCGAACCGCTGTCGCCACGTTACGTATCCACCGTGGATAGCGGCAACCTGGCTGCCTGCCTGCGCACGCTGGGGCAGGCCTGCCAGACCTTGTTGTCTGCTCCCCTTTTGCGCTGGGAGACCTGGGAAGGATTACTCGATATATTGAGCTTGCTCGATGACCTTGTGCATGACCTGGAGCACACCGGTCTTCAGGCCGATGCGCTGCCTCTCAAAAACTGGCTGGCGCGCACCCGCCAACAAGTCGGGGCCGTCAAATCCGATTGTGACGCCTGGAGCCCGCTACTGAGCGATCTGACCGGTGTAGGACTAAGCGAGCTCGATCACTTGATCATATCGCTGGCCGAGTCTCACGCGCAGGACATGGACACACAAACTTTGCCCCGTCTGTACACTGCGGTTCGTGGAGTGCGAAATCACCTGGAAAGCGCACAAGACAAAATTGAGTTGATGATCCCCTGGTTGTTGATGATGAGCCAGCCGCCCCGGCTGTTTGCTCGTCCAGAAGCTCCAGCGGCTATTCACGAAGCGTGGCAGGCTCTGCGCGAAGCCCTGATTACAACGCCGACACTTGACCAACTGCCGCAGGTCTTAAAAGCGGGACAGACCAGGCTGGCGCAGCTGACAGGTCAGTTAGATCGGCCTTATCCTGAATGTGCGGAGTGGGCGCCCGAAGCACGCGATTGGTGCCACCGACTGACGGAGAAGTTGGAATCCGCCCCGATGACAGCGCGCGTCTTGGCCATCGGCTTGCGGGAATTGGACCAGCAGGCCGAAAAATATTTCCAGGATATGGATTTCGGGTTCTTGTTTGACGCCCAGCGCCAGCTGTTTCACATCGGCTACAACGTCACCGCCGAAAGACTGGACAACAACTACTATGATCTGCTGGCTTCAGAAGCGCGGATCGCCAGCATTATGACCATCGCCAAGGACAAGGTGCCACCCAGTCACTGGTTGCACCTGGGTCGTCCACTGACTCAGCTTGACGGCACGCGCGCGCTGTTGTCCTGGGGCGGCACGATGTTCGAGTATCTAATGCCCTCGCTAATGATGCGGAGTTACGAGGGAACGCTATTGCACCACACTTGTCTCGCCGCCGTGGATCACCAAATTGCCTTTGGCAATCAGAAAAAAATGCCGTGGGGCATTTCCGAATCGGGTTATTATGCGTTTGACGCGGATCAGAATTATCAGTATCGCAGCTTTGGGGTGCCGGGCTTAGGGTTCAAGCGGAATCTGCCCGACGACCTCGTCGTTACCCCTTACGCCTCGCTGCTGGCACTCTCGTTGCGCCCGCGCAAAGTGATGGACAACATCGATCGCCTGAAAAAATTGCAGATGCTGGGCACACACGGTTTCTACGAGTCAATTGATTTTTCGCTCCCACGCCTGCCGCTCGGCGAAACGCACGCCATCGTGCGTGAGTACATGGCGCATCATCAGGGGATGATCCTCCTCTCGCTCGTCAACTACCTGCACGACAACATCATGGTGCGCCGCTTCCACGCCGATCCGATCGTGCGGAGTGTCGAATTGTTCCTGCAAGAAAAGGTGCCGTACGATGCGCCACTCGAAGCGGTGCAGCTGGATGACTTGCGCGCCACCCGGGAAGATCCCCTCCGGCAGCAGGTCAGCGCTTTACCGTGGAGTGCGGCGGCGCAGTCGCCCGCGCCTCAGGTTCATTTCCTGTCGAATGGGCATTACGGCGTGCTGATTACGAGCGCGGGGGCTGGCTTTAGCAACTGGCAGGACCTAGACCTCACGCGGTGGCGCACTGACACGACCCGCGAGGACTGCGGCACGTGGATTTATCTTCAAGATTTAGAGAACGGCGACGTGTGGTCGGCGGCTGATCAACCGACGGCCGCGCGGCCTGAAAGCCAGACCGTGCAGTTCTATCCGCACATGGCCGAATTCCAGCGCAGCGATCACGGCCTCGGTCTGACGATGGAAATCACGGTCGCGCCGGAAGACGATGTAGAGATTCGCCGCATCTCGCTCACGAATCACACCGATCGCGTCCGGCGCATCGCGCTGACCAGTTACGGTGAAATCATCCTTGCGCCGCAAGCCGTTGATGCGCGCCATCCCGCCTTCAACAATCTGTTCATCCAAAGTGAATATGTGCCGGATACGAACGCGCTGCTCTTTCGGCGGCGGCCTCGTTCGGCGAGTGAAGAACTCATCTACCTGGCGCATGCGGCGACGGTCTCGCCGGGGCACCCCATCACCGGCGCGTATGAAACCGACCGGGCGCGCTTTCTGGGGCGCGGCCAGTCGCTGCGCGCGCCGGCCGCCTTGCGCGCGAATGGCAGACTGTCCGCCACAACTGGCGCAACGCTCGATCCGATCATGGCGCTCGGCCAAATCCTCGAACTGCAACCGCATGCCTCGGCGCAAGTGAGTTTCATCACGTTGGCGGCGCGGTCACGCGACAAGGTCTTGACGCTGGCACAGCGCTATCGAGACGCACCAACGATCGAGCGAGCCTTTGAACAGGCGCGGGGGCGCGCTGAATCGGAACTGATCCAACTCGATCTAACGGTCAGCGATCTGGAACAGATCGAACAACTCTTGTCGGCCTTGATCTATCCGCGAGCCGCCTTGCGCACGAACGCCGCTACTCTCGCCGCGAATCGCAAGGGACAATCGAGCTTATGGCGCTTTAGTATTTCCGGCGATTATCCCATCCTGCTCGTGCGGATGAACACCACGGAAGACCTGGTGTTGGTGCAGCAAGCGCTTCAAGCGCACATCTACTGGCGCACTCGGGGTATCAAGATTGATCTCGTCATTCTCAATCAACAGGGTACGACGTACGGGCAAGAACTGCGCGGTCAACTTCAGCGTGTCCTCGTGCGACAAAACAGCGAGGACTGGTTTAATCGGCGCGGCGGCATTTTTACGTTGTATGCCGATCAGCTAAGTGAAGCCGATCGGGTGTTGTTGGAAACGGCCGCGCGCGTGGTGCTCGACGGGACGCAGGGTTCACTCGCGCGGCAATTGCAGGCGCTGCACAAATCCGTGACGCCGCTGCCGGCCTTTATTGCCATGCCCGACACTTCATCGCCGGAAGCCACCACGCCGATTGTTCGTCCGCATGATCTGATCTTTGATAACGGGCTAGGGGGCTTCAGCGCGGACGGACGCGAGTATGTCATTTACCTTGAACTGGATCACTGGACGCCCGCGCCGTGGATCAACGTGATTGCCAATCCCGATTTTGGTTTCACGGTTTCTGAGACTGGCGCAGGCTACACCTGGTTTGGCAACAGCAGTGAGAACCGGCTCACGCCCTGGTCGAACGATCCGATCAGCGATCCGCCGGGCGAAGCGATCTATTTGCGCGACGAAGAAACCGCCGAAGTCTGGTCACCCACTCCGCTGCCGTGTCGCGCGGCAGCACCTTATCTCATTCGACATGGGGCGGGGTATTCGATTTTCGAGCACAACAGTCACGGCTTGGCCCAGCGCTTGCGGCTCTTTGCCACCGCGGAGGCGCCCGTCAAGGTGCTGCAACTGCGTTTGGAAAATAGGTGGGCGCACACGCGACGCATTACCGCGACGTTCTACGCGGAATGGGTGTTGGGCGTGACACGCGACAGCGCGCAGCAGTATGTCGTCTCAGACTATGACAATGAGCATCAAGCGCTGCTGGCGCGCAATGGCTACAACGCCGAATTTGGCGAGCGCGTCGCGTTCGTCGCGGCCAGCCAGCCGCTGCACGGCTTGACGGCCGATCGCACCGAGTTTCTGGGGCGCGGAGGAAATGTGCGCAAGCCGGCTGCGCTCGATCGGATTGGCCTGGCGAGCGTCGTCGAGCCGGGTCTCGATCCGTGTGCCGCCGTGCAGCTGCATATCGATCTGCGGCCCGGCGAAGCGCAAGAAATCTTTTTCTTGATCGGCGAGGGCGCGGATCGAGCAGACGCGTTGCAACTGATTGAGCATTATCAAAAGGCCGAACAGATTGCGGCGGCCTGGGATCAAGTGAACGTCGGCTGGGACAAGGTGCTGGAGACCGTTCAAGTGCAAACCCCTGATCCGGCGATGAACCTGCTGCTCAATCGCTGGCTGCTCTACCAAACACTGGCGTGCCGGGTGTGGGCGCGATCGGCCTTCTATCAATCATCGGGCGCGTTTGGTTTTCGCGATCAACTGCAAGACAGCATGGCGCTCATTCACGCCGCGCCGCAGCTCGCCCGCGCGCACATCTTGCAGGCCGCGCAGTTCCAGTTCGATGCCGGCGACGTGCTGCACTGGTGGCATCCACCTTCAGGCCGCGGTGTTCGCACCCGTTTCTCCGACGATCTGGTGTGGCTGCCGTTTGTCGTCGCGCACTATGTGACGGCGACCGGTGATGAACCCATCCTTGATGAGAATATTTCGTTTCGCACCGGCGCACCGCTGCAGCCGGGCGAGGCCGAGCGCTACGATCAGTATGCGCCCGCGCCTGAATCATACACGCTCTACGAACATTGCCGGCGCGCACTAGAGAAGGGAACCACCGCCGGGGTGCACGGACTCCCGTTGATGGGCAGCGGTGACTGGAACGACGGCATGAACCGGGTGGGCATCGAAGGGCGCGGGGAAAGCGTGTGGCTGGGCTGGTTCTTGTGCGCGACGCTGACACGCTTTGCAAAGGTGTGCGAGGACCGCGGTTATCAGACGCAAGCGACGGCCTATCGGCAGCGGGCCGCTGAGCTGAGCCAGGCGCTCGAAGCAAGCGCGTGGGATGGCGCGTGGTACCGGCGCGCGTATTACGACGACGGCACGCCGCTCGGATCAGGGGTGAACAAGGATTGCCAGATCGATTCGATCGCGCAATCGTGGGCGGTGCTGTCCGGCGCGAGTGATCCAGGTCGCGCGACGCAAGCAATGGCCGCGGTGGCCGATCGGCTGGTGCGCCAATCCGATCAACTCGTGCTCCTGCTCACGCCGCCGTTCGATCAAACCCTGCGTGATCCCGGTTACATCAAAGGGTATCCGCCCGGCATCCGCGAAAACGGCGCACAGTACACGCACGCGGCAATGTGGGCGGTGTGGGCGTTTGCCGAACTCGGCCAGGGCGATCGCGCCGAAGCGCTGTTCCGGCTGCTCAACCCGATCTATCACAGCGACACACCAGACAAAGTTGCAAGGTATATGGTCGAACCCTACGTGATCGCCGCCGACGTTTACAGCGCATCGTCGCACGTTGGGCGCGGCGGCTGGACGTGGTACACCGGCTCAAGCGGCTGGATGTATCGCGTGGGCCTCGAAGCGATCCTGGGAATCCGGCGCATGGGAAAGACGTTGCAGATCGATCCGTGCATTCCGAAAACGTGGGCAAGTTATCAAGTCACGTATCGCGTGGGCGAAACGACTTTTCAAATCAGTGTGGAGAATCCGACGGGTGTCAATCGCGGCGTCAAGCAAATCAAACTGGACGGGAACGTGTTGAACGGCAACGCGGTTCCACTGTTGGAGGATGGTGGTCAGCATCAAGTCAATGTGATGCTGGGCGCAGTCGGCGCGACGACTTAAATGATGGGCGGCAAAACGTTGATGTGGAGCGAATGTAGATAATATACTGCACGCGGCAACAAATTGCGGTTTTGCTGCGCTCCCGCTGGATGACAATCCAGCGGCGGAAGACGGCGGATTGTCATCCGCCGCGAGCGACCCAAAAGCGCAAAAAGTGCCCGCGCGCAGTATAGATCAACTCCGCCGTTAGGCGGAAGATAGACAAAGGAGCGAACGATGAAAAGCGAAATCGGTTTATGGATTGACCATCGGCAGACGGTGATTATAATAGTGACAGACGCCGGCGCGGAAACAAAGCGCATCATTTCCAACCTGGAGAAACACACTCGATTTTCCAGTGGGTCATCTGAGGATGGTTCGCAGGAGGACGTGCGCGACCGGCAATTCGGCAACCATCTCGACAGCTACTATGATGAAGTCGTCGCAGTTATTCGCGACGCAGACGCTATCCAAATTTTCGGCCCTGGGGAGGCCAAAGGCGAGCTCGAGAAACGGCTGGAGCGTGCTGGGCTTAAGGGGCATATCGTGGGTATTGAAACGGTGGATAAGATGACGGATCGCCAGATTGCGGCGAAAGTTCGCGAGCGTTTCCCGGCCTAGAGTAGTTTGCCGTTACTACTCAGCCGTCATTCCCGCGAAGGCGGGAATCCAGTGTCGGCGGCTGGATTCCCGCCTTCGCGGGAATGACCGGGCGCAGTATGGGCGTTATGGCTGAGTAGTAACAGTTTGCCAATGTTAGATTAGACCGTCATTGCGACCCCGCCAAAGGCGCGGGGCAGGTGAGCGCCGTTCGCCAGGCGCGCCCCCGCCGCTAGGCGGCGGACAGGGCGTGCGACGAAGCAATCTCGATTCGGTCGGCAGGAGATTGCTTCGCTGGGAAGCGCTCGCAATGACGGGACGCTGCCGAATTTAACAGTATTAGAGCGGTCCATCGATTAACGAAACCTGCCTGCCGCCATCAACCGCCATCTTGCGGCAGGCAGGTTACTGCGAAAGAAAACTATTGAATACCGAGTTTCGAGAAATTCTTTTAGGTGTCAGAAGATCGATCGGCTTGCTGAGCCGCAAAGAGAAGATCAGTCTTTGTATTGCGACTTTTCTAATGCTCATCACGGGTATCCTGACCAATGGCCCGGCCGTTATTTTAGGCAAGCTGGTGGATCAATTGGTGAGTGGCGATGTCATTCAATTTAATGTGGTAATTCCCTTTATCCTGCTGCTCAGTGGGGTCATTCTAGTGCGAGAAGGCTTGACCGTCGTTCGAAAATATCTCATTGAAAATATCGCCACCCAGACTGACAAGGCCCAGACGATTCAGGTGATTGAACGGTTACTCAAAGTGGATATTGGCGGATTTCTCTATCAACAACAGATCGGCTCGTTGTACGGGCGCATCTTCCGATCCATCGAAGGACTCATCAGTATTCTCAAACTCACTTTTTTGGATTTTATGCCCGTGTTCTTTGCTGCGTTGGCCGCCATCGGCATTGCGTTTCTACAGAAACCGTTGATCGCCTCCGTGATGGTGCTCGTGATTCCCACCGGCTTGTATTTGATTGTCAAACAAGTCTCTTCACAGAAAGGGATTCGGGTGGCCTTGTTAAGAAAGAAGGAACAGGTCGACGGCAAAGTGATCGAAATGCTGGGGGGCATTGAGACCATTCGCGTCCTGAACACCGTTCGGTATGAAGTCGCCAAAGTCGAGCAGAGCACCGAAGAACGCCGCAAAATCGAGATCAAGCATCATATTGCGATGGCCTTGTATGATGCGGCCAAATCGCTGAACGAAGGGTTTTTCACGATTGTAGTGATCGTCCTATCGATTTATCTGGTCTCGCTGGGTCTTATTTCAAAAGGCGATATTTTAGTGTACGCCATCCTGTTCGCCAATATTACGGATCCACTGCGCGAGATTCACCGCATCCTGGATCAGGCTTCCGAGAACTCGATTCAAGTCAATGATCTCTATAATATTCTGCATCAGCCATTGGATGTTTCTTTCACCGAGCCAGACGCCACTTCAAAGATAAAAGAGAATGGCAATCAATCGGCCCTGTCAGTCAAGAACCTGTCTTTTGCTTATCAGGGTAATGAGGAAGTCACGACCCTGGACGATATCAATCTAACGATCAAAAAAGGCGAAAGCATCGGGATCGCCGGCGCTTCCGGCTGCGGCAAGACCACCTTTATTCACATTCTTTTGAAACTGATCCATGGTTATACCGGCGAGGTTGCCCTGTTTGATAAGAGGCTGCAGGCTATTTCCAGAGAAGAGCTGGCCGACCAGATTGCCTACGTCCCTCAAAAACCTTTCGTCTTTTCGGGCACAGTGAGAGACAATATGCTGTATGGCTGCCAGCCAGCAGTAACCGACGAGGCCCTGCTTGAAGCGGCCAGGAACGCCTGCATATTGGATGAAATCCAGGCAAGCCTGGGCGGCTTCGACGGCCCTGTTTCTGAAAACGGGAATAACCTGAGCGGCGGCCAGCGGCAACGACTCGCGCTGGCCCGTGTCATGCTGCAAACGCCGCAACTCATTATTTTTGATGAGGCGACCTCCGCCTTGGATAATACGAACGAAGCGATCATCCAGCAAAATATCGAACGGATCTTCAAGCAGAAGACGATCATCACGATTGCTCACCGGCTGAGCACGCTCAAAAATGCGGACCGCATACTCGTCTTTGATGCCGGAAAAATCGTTCAGGAGGGCACCTTCAAATCTTTGTCAGAAACAAAAGGTCTGTTTCAAGACTTCCTGCAACAAAGAAGCAAGCCCCTTGACCTGAAAGAATCCGGGAACGGTCAACCACTGGCCGATGCAGACGGCAGGGGCCCAGGGGTAACGGTCAAGCCCGTAGTTTCAAAGTAACTCAATGACCAGGCAATGACGGACAATTCTTTAGGAGAAGCGATGCAGCCGACCACATCTGATCGCCAGACGCCAGACAATTTTTCGATCGGACGGCGAATTAAACAGTTCTTTGTCAGCCCGGCCCGATCCGATTTGAAGGCGCCGACCAATATCAGCCCAAGTTTTGTTCAAGCGCAAGAACGCATCTTGACGGTGATGACCCGGTTCGGCGCAGTGTTGGGGCTGATCGCCCTGCTCGAGTCGGCGAACGGTTTGCTCGTGATTGATCGCCTGGATATCCTGGCCGCTTATGCGGTGCCGTCGATCGGGCTGTGGATTCTGGCGGTGGGTCGCCGAATCGATTATCGGCTCAGGGCCGCAGTCTTCCTGCTGTTGATCTATGGCTTAAGCCTGGTCGAGCTGCTGAATTACGGCGAGACAATCGAGAGCCACGAATATCTCCTCGCCTTCATTATCTTGACGACGGTCTTTCTGGGTGTGCGCCAGGGTTTCATGGCGATGGCCGGCAGTCTGGTCACACTCGGTGTGTTCGGCTGGCTGATCAGTAGCGGCCAGTTCAAGCCCTCAGAGATGGCCTCACTCTACACCACGCTCCCGCCCCTGGAAGATTTCGTCGGGACCTGGCTGGTGTTTTTGATGATTGTGTCGGCGGTGGAAGCGGGCCTGTTTGTATTGGTGGATGGCTTAACCCGGGCCTGGCAGCTCGAGCATGATGCCGTCCAGTTGCTGCAACAGGGACGCGACCTGCTGGAGCAGCACGTGACCGAACGAACCCGCGACGCCGAGCAGACTCAAGCGGAGGCGGAGGCGGCCACCCGCGCCAATAACGATATCATCGAGACCGTGCGTGAACCGCTGCTGGTCCTGGATTCAGACTTGCGGGTTCTC
>Ga0182021_10005451_pt1 | contig 15071 bp, 14 predicted proteins | sample 612E3MmetaG_FD_120493 | JGI IMG/M metagenome (GOLD analysis project Ga0182021, IMG submission 120493) | Permafrost microbial communities from Stordalen Mire, Sweden - 612E3M metaG (Illumina Assembly) | ecosystem: Environmental > Terrestrial > Soil > Wetlands > Permafrost | place: Sweden... | reverse complement strand
GTGTAAACGGTTGCAGGGGCCGGAACAGGTGCTGTCTTCTGCGGGGATGGAATATTCTTGGCCTCCGCCGGGAGGTTTTTACGCACACGGGTTGCCACCACTACTTTGATGAACTGATCGCCGTCATAAAGGTGAATGGGTTTGCCTTCAGCCCATAAGCGGGCGGCTTCTGTGATGGTGCCGGTGGTGATGATCGCTCCGCCGTTGGCATCAGAAGCACGTAGCGTGCCGTAGAAATCGCGAACAACGGGTTCGCCGATCTTGCCGCGGTAGCGCTTGCACTGCACCAGGTAGGTGTCACCGCGCCGTGAGCGCACGATCAGGTCAATGCCGTGATCGCCCGTACCACCCACGACCTGCACGGTGTTCCCCTGCGCGCGGTATGTTTCTGCTACCAGTTCTTCAAAATCTGACGGGGAAAGAGAGCGAATATCTTCAAGCGTACTGGCAGTAAATTTTTTACGCTTTTCTTCGAGGAGAAGCGCTACTTCAAAGGGGAAGAGCAACAATCCCACTGCCATAAAAAAGCTAGTATCGGCGGGTTCGGGAATTAGATGGAAGGTTTGCATTGCCATCATAAAGAAACCCAATCGCAAGATAGCGAAGAATCCCCAGCTAATGATCAATCCTTTGATCGAACTTCGCAGCACGGCTCCGATGCCGCTTTGGCGGTTGTGGATCCCGATGAACAGGGTCAAAAATATGATTGGCCACAGTCCCACCAGGAATTTTGCGGCTATGATCAACAGATCAAAAAAAGTTTGCATTTCATCTCCTCCAGTGCCAGATACGGCAGAATACGAAGAGACTAGTTGCAAATATGATGCCAGAATTATTAAAATCCTGTGAAGTAAATATTCTCTCCTGGATAGGCAATCTGAATGAGTAAAAGAGTGGTTGAGTACGCCCGCTCGATCAACAGATGTGTCATTCCTGATAATTTCCTGAAAAAGGGATCTGTGTAAAGCTGGGTTTTTGTTCTCGCTTTACCGGTTAAACTTATTGTGCCGTTCAATTCTTCGTGGAATTATCATTCATTTGAATTATGGATAATTATGGCATTATTTTGAGGTTTACTTTTTGTGGTTATGGATCATTTCAAGCTTTTCACAACAGGGATCGTCACGATTAATATCGAATTAGGCCAACTTTTATTTAGCGCACTCTTGTCCGCTTTTTGGTGGTGTAACGGTTAATACTGTGAAGATGCATTTTCAGAAATTAACCAATAATCGAAAGGAAAAATAGATGAATCAATCTATTTCATTAGATAAACCCCAATCCGTTCCAGATGATTCTGAATTGGTACTGGCAGCACAACAGAACCCAAGTGCCTTCCAACCAATCTATCAAAAATGGCTGAAACCGATCTACCGATATTTTTATTTTCGTGTGGAGAACGAAAAGGACGCAGAAGATCTAACCTCACAGGTTTTCCTCAAGGTTTATGAAGACCTGCCCAGATATCGAAGCAAAGGCAGTTTCTCAGCCTGGATTTTCACCATTGCTCATGCACGGATGGTCGATTTTTTTCGCAAGGCGACCCGAGAGCAAAAACTTGAAAAGGCCGACTATACAGCAAATTCTTCGGATCTTCTCACGATGGTTGTCCACAGTAACGAGATCGACGAATTGCTTGCTTTATTACACAAAATGACCGAAGAAGAACAGGAATTGATAAGGTTGCGCTTTTTTGGCGAATTGAGTTACCGCGAAATTGGCGAAATACTGAACCGCAAAGAAGACGCTGTGCGTAAATCAGTTACCCGTTTACTGGATCAAATGCAAGTTGAAATGGAGAGAGATAATGGCAAACCTTTTTGAAAAATTAATCAATAATGCGGCTAAATCAGTTGAGCCGTCTGCTGAGTTCACTCAAGATTTATGGAAACGGATCAAAATGACGCCACAAAAGACAAGGGAACCCAGGATAGTTTCCAAGAAGTTTTGGATCCTGGCCGTATCAGCCCTAGGGGTAATGCTAATTTTGATAATTGTTGGGCCGGAAACTGTAATGGCAGCATTCCGAAGTTTGTTTTCCTACATTCCGGGGATTGGGTTCATACAAAAGGACGAAACGACACTCTTTTTGGAAAAACCAGTGGTTGTCAAGCAAGATGGTTATTCCTTCACCGTTGATAATGTTGTGGCAGATGCCGAAAAAGTGGTTGTTGCATATCACCTAAGCGGCACTTCTGGGGATATCCAAACCTGTACCTATGACGGAAATCAGATTATTTTACCCAATGGAAAATCAAGGCTGCCGATCAACGGCGGGTCACAACCCGCTTCTGCAAAGATCGATTTCGCTTCATTACCCGCTGGAGTAACCAAGTTTTCAATCAAGGCGACAATCAATGATCCAGATTCCTTATGCCCTGCCCCCAAAGAATGGAATGTTGCAGTTTCACTTGCAACAACTTCACCTGATCTGGAAATTCTTCCGGTGATTGAAAATACTCCTGCACAAAACTCAACTTCCAATTCAACATCAACCTCGTCATCCACGAATACTGACGTTCAATTTTTAATCGATAAATATGTTGAATTAACGGACGGTTACTTATTGACAGGTAAAATCGTGGCTTCGGACAAGTCATGGCGGAACGTTTCAATTGATATGGAAAAAGTTGAAGCGTTTGATGCAGCCGGTAAAAACATTCCCCTTGAACAGACTGATGAGAGTCTCAACGATAATGAGTTTGCAATAAAAGTAGTTGGGAAAAACTTTGCGCTCCCATTAAGCATCCACGTTAATAACATGGTGGTTATTGTCGCCGAGGAAACCCCTCCATCTTTCTCGTTTGACGCAGGCAAAGATCCTCAAATTGGTCAAAGTTGGACCATTGATCAAGAAATAGAAATTGTCGGAAAGAAAATTTATATCAAAGATATAAAAGTGGTTGAAGATACATCTAAAATAAATTATCCAACTTCGGTTAAGGGATTTGCCATAAACGCAACCAGTGCGGATAATATTAATCTTGGTTTTGATTGCTCCGGAAACAAAAGAAGTGATTCAAGTTGGAATCAGAGTATGCCGGGTAATGGCAACAAATTTTCAGTTGAGAATTATTTCCCAAATGGTATTCCCAATGGGGTGGTAACATGTAAAATCTTGAATGCCTTTATACAAGAAGGAGGAGATTGGAAATTTCAATGGCAGCCAAACCAAACGGCGAAATAAACTGTTGCCAAAGCCAAAGAAAATTAATTTAGCCATAACAAAAAAAGCCTTGAAAATAATCAAGGCTTTTTAATTGTATCAACCGTATTCAAAATTTTTTATTGGGTTCACCTGATTTAAAATATCTCATAAATGTACTTGTGACAGGGCTGTTATAAGTGTATTTTAATTACATGATTTCAGATTGTCAGACTTTCGCCGGGTTGAAGCAGTTTCACTCTGGTGGCTGTCTTTTCTTCCACCAGTTTGGCCCAGGCCGGGGCATCTTGTTGGAGCAGGGGGAAAGTGTTGTAATGAATGGGCACAACCATGCGCGGGCGCAGGAATTCCACGGCGCGTAGGGCATCGGCCGGACCCATGGTGAAATTATCTCCAATGGGAATAGCTGCCAGATCGAGGCCTTCATCACCAATGAGCCTCATATCACCAAATAGGCCGGTATCCCCGGCCAGATAGATCTTTTGGCCGTCATTGGTGGTCAGCAAAAAGCCCACCGGGTTGCCGCCGTTGGCCCCATCCGGCAGTGCAGAGCCGTGCAGGGCATTTGTCAGCTTCAGGTAGCCAAAGGGATAGTGGAAGCCGCCGCCAATATGCTGGGCGTGTCCTTCCACTCCTTTCGTCGCGGCCCAACTGACAATTTCTGCGTTGCTGATCAAAAGAGCTTTCGTTCGTTTGGCAATGGCAACGGTATCGCCCAAATGGTCGCCGTGTCCGTGGGTCACTAGAATAAAATCGGCCGGTACTATGTCAGCACTGATGCTGGCTTTAGGATTTCGTGAAAGAAAAGGATCCACCAACAGATGGAAGCCGGCAGTTTCAATGCCGATAGCGGCATGACCGTAAAAAGTAAAAGTAGTAGTCATCAGATCACCTCAATTCATGAATTCAGATTGGAAATAAATTTCTTCAATATCGCAGACCGGTTTGTAGCCAATTTTCTGATAAATGTGGTTGGATACCGGGTTATCGAGGTCGGTCATCAATGAACAAAAAGAGGTTCCATCGTTCAAGAGATATTGACTCAACGTGCTGACCAATGACGAGGCATATCCCCGTCCGCGCAGCGCTGAAGGTGTATACACATATCCTATGGCAGCACCATGCCGGGTTGAACGCGTTCGCACAGCCATGGCAGTGACCAGGCCGTCTTCCCAAAGGAATATTTCTTTCTGCTGGATTCTGTGCATGGTGCGTTCTGAAACAAGTGAACCTTCTTCTCCTCCCAGCGCTTCCCGGTCAAATTCCCTTGCCCATTCAACGATCAGGTCAAAATCAAGCTCTGACGCCAGGCGCATGTACCCCGGGTTAAAAGGTGTAGGTGTCACTTGAGTTAATTGATAGATTCTGCCTTTGCGGTTTATTTTGAGCGATTCACCATGTTGGTCGTGCCAGAGGCCAGCGAAGGTCTCGACAACATGGTTTTTTCCTATCACTCCGGGGATCGGGAAGCTGCCCAGATAATTGTACAGTTCCTTCAAAGAGGCTATTTTCTGTACAGGTTCACAATAAAGGATCAGCGAATAGGGGGGCGTCATCAATGCGGCAGCCGTCAGCCCCTGTACGTCTTCAACACCCACCATTTTCGGTGCGGCCAAATACTCAGAGGGCCGCCCTGTTTTTTGATCGTCGACCAACTGTTGGCAAACTCCCAACATCAGGCCGTTTGCCGCCTCATCCCTTTCCAGAGTGGGTTGGATCTTTTCCAAAAAATAAGCAGGCTGATCGGTGTGGAATAACTTAAGTATCACTTATTTAGTCCTTGCTCATTGGCGGTCATTTGGCAGTTACTGGCTATGATCGTTATTGAGCGGCACGTCTCCGAGCGGAGGCAAAAAACCCTCTGTCTCTATTGAAGAAAGCAACAAAGTAGCCGATGTGAGAGCGGCTGGAGGGGGACAAGCCGGCAAAAGACACAGAATCTTTACCAGACAGGCGCAGGTCTCTTCGACATAGAGTTTCATAGAGACTTCATTTAAGTATGGAAATGGACGATCCAATTGCCAATGTGGTGAGGGTTGGCTGTAAAACGTGCGGATAAACTGCATCTGCTGTTCGAAGGCAGACTGTTTTACAAAAGGCAAGGGAGATAGTGGAATTGGCTGTGAAAGAAAGACTTGCCAGAACAAACTTTCGGGATGGCTGCGCACAAAAAGTTGGTCCAGACCATACCAATCTTCTTTGATGATATCCCAGGCCTTCGCCTCTGAGTGAATGGCAAACAATTCCGCGTAACATTGCCGTGAAGGTTTGCCAATTTTATTTGACCAGAGCCGATCACTGACCAGATGAACAAAATAGCCCAGTAAAAAGCTATAAGTGGCCGGGTTTTGGCGGCGGTTGCAGGGTTGTAAATACTGGCGATAGAAGATCAGATCCTGAACATTATTTTCATTACTTCCGGCAGAAAGGAAGTGCGAAATCTCTTTGGGTGGATCGAATACTGTCCAATTGGCATTGGGGAGTCCGGAATCGGGCGCAAGGTTGCCAAATGTGAAAGCAGTCCGATCGACCTCGGTGAGATGGTTCAACAGTAATTCAGCAATACGTAAGTGGCTTACCCATGAACCCATTCAGCAATTTTACACCGAAAGAATGTCTTGGAAGGCGATTAGAAAAGCAAACCGCTTTATTTTAGCTTTCAACTAAAGGAAAATAAACTCTAAAAGTAGTTCCCTGGCCTGGTTGGGATTCGACCTCAATTTTCCCGCCGTGTTTTTCCGTGATCCATCTGGCAATGGAAAGGCCAAGACCAAAACCCGAAGTAGCTGTATGCTGCCGTGATTTATCTCCCCGATAAAACCGTTCGAAAATATGAGGCAGATCATCCGGCGAAATTCCGGGACCTGAATCTTTTACTGAAAATACTGCCTGCCCGTTTTCTTTTTGCAGTTTTACTTCGACAAGTCCCTTTTTAGGAGTGTAAGTAATGGCGTTGCTGATAAGGTTGAGAAAAACTTGTTTGATCCGATCTTGATCCCCATTAATGATGACCTGATCAATCGAGACAAGCTCCAATTTCACTTTTCCCCTGGCGAGAACCACCATTTGTTGCATCACCTCTACAAGTACGGAACCCAGGTCGACTTTAACAAAATCCAGAGAGAGGCTTCCCGATTCTGCCTGGTTTAGCAGCAGCAGATCTCCCACCATGCGGGTAAGACGGTCGACTTCGCTATCAATTCCCACCATGGATTCTTCATCCACGCCAAATTTACGAATGATGCCAATATTCCCTTTGATCACAGTCAATGGAGTTCTTAATTCATGGCTTACATCGGCTAAAAAGCGCTGTTGGGAACCAAATAGTTTTTCCAGCCGCTCTAGAGTTTTATTAAATGCCAAAACTAACCGGCCTACTTCATCATCGTGGAAATCTTGAGTCGGAATTCGGCGGGAAAGATCATCAGCACTGGTGATCTGGGTAGCGATATTCGTCATGGTCGTCAGTGGTGAAAGCGCTCTCTTTGTGACAAACCAGGAAACCACAAAAGTAACTACCATAGCAACTATAGTTAAATAGATCAAAATATTTGATAGGGTTTTTTGGATCATGTCCATCAGGCTGAGGTTGACTCCCACCTGAAGGATTCCAGCCGGACCGCGCAAGGATGTAAGCGGCGTCGTGAGCACGCGCAAATGAAGATTTTCGACGGTTGCAGTCGAAAAGTTGGTAGAGCCGCTTGCCCAGGCATTTTGGTCCAAGGCAACTTTCCAATCTGTTGGACGGGAGATTTGCAGCTCTTGATTGGTTCCCCAAACCTGGATCAAGATATTGGCGGTGGGTTCGTAATTGGAAATGGAGCGCGGGTCGAACTGCTCCCCGGAATTGATCTTTAACAATGAGACCAGATCAGAACTGGTTTTCTGTAAGGTTGAATCAATATTATTGATTAATACCAGACTCACCAACCCATAAACTAAACCGCCGAAGAGCAAAAGGATGCTCCCCAGCAGTATAGTGTAAAGCAAGGTGAACCGGACATGCAACGACATGATTTAGGGATTTTACCCCACTTCACGTAAAACGTATCCGACACTGCGTACTGTGTGGATCAGACGGGATTCTCCCTGGGATTCTAATTTTTGACGCAAGTAGCGAATGTAAACATCCAAAACATTGCTCTCTCCGCCAAAATCGTAACCCCAAACGCGGTCAAAGATCAATTCACGGGTAAGTACCTGTCGTGGGTGCCGCATAAAAAGCTCCAGCAGGTCATATTCCTTGGCAGTCAACATGATCACGCGGTTAATGCGGGTAGCTTGACGTGTGGATGTGTCCAGGCTGAGGTCTCCAAAAGTTAACACGGGCGCACGTTCCACCTGTGTTCGGCGCAGCAATGCCCGCACCCGGGCCAGCAATTCATCCAGTTCAAATGGTTTTACCATGTAATCATCAGCACCGGCATCCAGACCATGAATACGGTCTTCAAGAGCTTCTTTTGCGGTAAGCATCAAAATGGGGACTGAACCAATTTCCCGCAGGCGCCGGCAGACTTCCAAACCATCCATTCCCGGCAGCATCCAATCCAAAACTACCAGATCGGGGTGATTGTCTCTGTGCAGATTTAAGCCACTTTCGCCATCCAAGGCTGTGTCTACCTGGTAACCTTCGTAAACCAGAGCCCGGCGTAAAACTTTCGAAATCCCCTCGTCGTCTTCAATGATCAAGATTCGTTCTTTCATACGCCTCCTGGAAGAGAATCATTTAACAGTGTCTATATTATTGCACATTTTTAAGAATTCTTAATGTTTTTTTCCAACCAATTTTTTGCATTCTGAAGAGATAACTGATAGGCAGTATAATTTGACCATGTTAGCAAATCAAATCACAGCATTGCATTATATTGATACGCCTGAATCGTTGAGTGAATGTAGCCGTATTCTTTTGGAATTTCCCTCGCTTTCTGTAGATACTGAGTCAAACAGCCTTTATGTCTATCGCGAACAGGTGTGTCTCATACAGATTTCAACGACAGATTCAGATTATCTGATCGATCCTCTGGCATTGAAAGACCTTTCATCTCTGGCTCCCATATTTGCCAATCCCAAACAGGAAAAGATCTTCCATGCTGCTGAATACGATATTATTTGTTTAAGACGTGATTATGGTTTTGAGTTCTCGAATATATTCGACACGATGGTCGCTGCCAGGATCCTGGGTGAACCTGCCGTTGGCCTGGCTTCGCTTTTATCCTCCCGATTGGGAATTACGGTTGAAAAAAAATATCAACGCGCCAATTGGGGGATCCGTCCGCTTTCCCAAGCCATGTTGGATTACGGCAGGCAAGACAGCCATTATCTTTATTCATTACGGGTCATCCTTGAAAATGAGCTTAAAGAGAAGGATCTCTGGAACCTGGCTCTGGAGGATTTTCGGTTAGGCTGCGAGGTAGGTGCTAACCCTCAGACCCCTGCCCCGGCCACTTTTTGGAAGGTAGCCGGTTCAAACGAGATTTCTCCTAATGAAGCAGCCATCTTACAAGCTTTATGCGATTTTAGAGAAGTGCAAGCCTGTAAACAAAACGTTCCTCCCTTTAAGATACTTTCTAATGAGGTGTTAGTACTTTTAGCTAAAGAGCCGCCTGCTCAGGCGGCAGACCTGGTGAATTATCGCGGCGTTACCCCGCATTTGGTTGAACGCTTTGGTAATGGCCTGTTTCAGGCAATTCAACACGGCAAAGCTTTTGGACCTTTATTTCGGCCAAACAAAATCCGTCCGGATGACCGGTTTCTACGCCGTTATGACGCCCTTAAAGAATGGCGAAAATTAAAAGGAAAAGAATTAAAAGTTGAATCAGACGTTGTTTTACCACGGGAGTTTTTGGAGCAAATTGCTGCAGAAAACCCGGTAACGATGCAAAGTTTGCACATCCTCATGGCAAGGATTCCCTGGCGTTACCAACATTTTTCCAAAGAGATTTTTTCTGTTTTACGAAAACAGGAAGTGGAATGAAGATCTAATTTGGTGGAGCAATGCAAACTTTAAACGGATCACATTTGAGCAAAAATTAAAGGAAGAAAAAATCGCGCCGGTCAAATATCCGCTCTGGCAGGAAACAGTCGAGATTTAAGATTTTCGGGTATAATCTGGGCGTTCGGAGAGGTGCCGCAGTGGCTGAACGGGGCGGTCTCGAAAACCGTTGTGGCCCTTTGGACCACCGAGGGTTCGAATCCCTCCCTCTCCGCCAAGAATTAACCCATGAGAAGCTGCTTGATTTGCTTCTTACGGTTTTTTAATTATCTTTTCGTGAGGGCAGGCCCTCTCCGCCAATGATTAACCCGTGAGAAGTTGTTCGATTTGCTTCTTACGGTTTTTTTTATGTCTTCTACTGAAAAAAATAATAAATTGAAACGGCCAGACCAATCCCTACCACCAGCCAGCGCAACACTTTTGCACTGATTTTGCCTGCCAGTTTACCCCCCAGTGCGCCGCCCGCTAGTGCAAATACCGCCATCAAAGCAGCCACCCCCCAGTTGACTTTACCGGAAAAAATGAAAAAGACTGCCGCGGCAATATTGGTTGCCAGAGCCAGGATTTGCTTGAGTGCGTTTAGCCGGGGAAGCGAATCGTTGATAAAAATGCCCAACACTGCCAGAAAAATAACACTTAACCCTGCTCCGAAATAACCCCCATAGACGGCTGCTGCCAGCACTGCCAAAATGCTCGCAATCTCTAAGCCCAACTTCAATTGAACGGAAGGGTTCTTCCGGTTCAACCAGTTGCGCACGGGGTCCCCCAGAGCCAACAAGAGTGAAGCCAACAAGATTAGATACGGAACCAACCCGCGGAAAAGCTTTTCGCCGGATTGCAGGAGCAAGTATCCTCCGGCAACTCCCCCCAGAACCGCTGCAGGGAAATAAAGCCATAGGCGGTTTTTTTGGTTTCTGATCTCTTTCCATTGAGCCAGGGTGGCGCCAAAATATCCCGGGCACAGGGCCACTGTGTTGGTGATGTTTGCTACCACGGCAGGGATGCCCACAAAAGTCAGCAGCGGAAAAGTGATGAGGGTGCCCCCGCCGGCAAGAGCATTCACTCCCCCGGCTAAAAAAGCTCCTATTCCAATAAGTACATACTGCCAGAAAACCATCTAATCAGTCCTTTTGGGCTAGTATAACCTACATAGCAAAATTGATTGGAATATATCCCAATGTTTAAACACAAACCACCCTTTCCAGAGAGAAGATCTCTGGTCGGGTGGTTTAATTGAGATCAATTGCTTGTTTATTACTCAGCAACTACTGGTTCGGCGATGACCATTTTCTCGAGGATATTTTCCAAAGCCATTGTGTGTACGCAGCGGCCATGTAAAGAGAAGAATTCGCAATCGCATTTCCATTTGCCATCAGCATAAGAAACGTAATGAGAATTGTTGTCGCCTTTTACGGCAACGCTAAAGCTATTGAATTGGAAGCGATCTCGCTCCTGGGCATATCGTTTTGCTTTTTCAATTTTTCCGATCAAACTGTAATCCATGGCACCTGTCTCCTTAACTTTATTTTTTGGAAACAAAAAGGCACGCAGACATATTGCGTGCCTTAGTCACTCAGAGAACCGATTTGATAAAAAATCAATACTCGCATAGTGGAGTTACCTCGATATGGTTTCATGATAGCCCAGCCTAACCGGAAAGTCAATCATTTTTAAGGTTAATTTTTTCCATGATCAGGGCGTCTTCACCGTCAGAATAATAGGCATTCCAAACCTCAAAAAACTTATATCCAAGGTCTGCATATAACTTTTGCGCTTCCAAATTTGAACGGCGCACAGAAAGTCGTATCGACGGTATATTCATTATTTGTTCACAGGCAACCATCAATGCTCTGGCAATTCCCCTGCGGCGGTATTCTGGTCTGACGCCGATGGTGGTGATCCAGCCAATTCCTTCAGATTTGTGGTAATCCCCGCCGATAAAGCCTGCCATCGTTCCATCAATCTCTACTTTTAAACGCACGATCCCGGGCAGTATTAATACTGACACCAGTTCAAGTAACGGCCATTGGTCTTTCTCAAAACAAATCCGATCTAAATCTCTTAATTGGTTTAGATCTGAGAGAGTCGCTTGTGTAATTGAAAATTCTTCGGAATTCATTGTCATTTTATAATAGCAGCGGGTAGACCGTAAAAATAACGACCTACCCGCTGATGGTCTAACTTGTCCTCTGCTTATTTCCCTTTTACATCATTCTTTTTCACGAAATCACTGATGAGACTGGTGAATTCCATGGGGAAGATATATTTGGTCGAGGGGCTGGCAGCCATAGATTTTAAAGTTTCAAAGTACTGCAGGGTCATTGTGTTCTGATCAACCTGTTTGGCAGCTTCAAAAATGGCTTCAAGAGCCCTCTGGTAGCCTTCAGCACGTAATAACTGGGCTGATTTTTCACCTTCTGCACGCAGAATAGCAGCCTGTTTTTCGCCTTCTGCTTTTAGAATGTTGGATTGTTTGTCACCCTGGGCCACATTGATAGCGGCTTCGCGGGTACCGGTAGATTCGGTCACGACGGCACGGCGAGTACGCTCTGCGGTCAACTGGCGGTTCATTGAATCTTGTACATCCCGCGGGGGAACGATCTCACGGATCTCAACGTTGGTCACTTTAACACCCCAACGCTCGGTGACTTCATCCAGGCGGGCGCGTAAAGAAAGGTTGATCTTCTCGCGTTCAGAGAGAACGCCATCCAACAAAATTCCACCGATAACAGATCGCAGTGTGGTGGTAGCAATACCTTGTGCGGCCAGTTCAAAGTTCTGAACCTGCAGCACTGATTCCACGGGATCGAATACCTTGTAATACCACAAGAAGTCGATCGAGATAGGCGCGTTATCCTGAGTGATTGATGTTTGAGCAGGGATCTCACGAACCTGTTCACGCAAATCCACGGAAACGGGACGATCGATAAAAGGGATCAACAAGACCAATCCCGGTCCTTTGGGACCAATACAGCGGCCCAGGCGAAATACCACCAGACGTTTATATTCTGGAACGATTTTAATGGCTGCGGCCAGGAAAATGACCAGCAAAACCACTACACCGACGACCAAACAGATCAATGCTGTGCTATTCATGGTTCCTCCTGAAATATTGAAAAAACCCGAAAACCGAATAATTAATCAGTCTTTTTTGCGGGTTCAACAATCAAAACCAATCCCTGACGTTCTTTAACTTTCACCGGGCTGCCTTCATGGATGGTGGTGTCACTGCGGGCGGACCAATTTTCGCCGCCTACGTAAACAGTACCGGTGTTCTTGACTTCAGTACGGGCTTCACCGATCTGACCGACCAGCTTCTTTAGATCTTGTGTCGGTTTTGCTTTCATTGCATCCAATGTTTTGCGGCCGATGAACCAGAGCAGTCCAATTGCGATCACGCTCATAAAAACCGCAAAGATCGGGTTGACGGACTGAGTTCCAAAGCTGAAATCTTGCGGGACCAAGAAGATCGAGCCGACGATGAATAAAACCCCGGTCGGGATCAACCAGTACCACTGCTTTGATTTTCTGACGGCGAAGACAAAGGGGACAATACCGGCAGCTATGAGCACCAAAGCCCACCAGTTGATCGCCAGATGAAACATAGCGTAACCGGATAAGACAATGGTAAAAAGAGCCCCGATCTCTAATAACCCCGTCCCTGGCGTGAATAAAGCCAGTACACTTAAAATAAAGCCCAAGATCAGCAATAGATAAGCGACATTTGGATCAAACAAAAAGCTCATTCTCATCCTTTCCAGGTGAATGCCTGTAATAACTAATCTCATTATACTCTACGCTTAATCTCAAAAAAAAGTGTTAAGTCCTACCTAAAATATTTTAGTGATTGATTATTTCGAAATCACGTTCCAGGTGAGCTTTTCGGCTTGACATGCCTAAATTCTAAGGATATACTCCAATTTAATTAAATAGCTTCTTCGGGGCAGGGTGAGGGAAGAGATCTTCCTAATTCCCGATCGGTGGTATAACCCACGAGCGTAATTTGCAGGACCCGGTGTAATTCCGGGGTCGACGGTAAAGTCCGGATGAAAGAAGAGCCTTTTTTTCAAGTGAATTATTCATTGCTTGAATTCTAAAGCCCCGAAGCCAAAAGCTGCGAGGCTTTTTTTGACTAAATATACCGAACTTTCTCTTACTCATAGACAACACTCCAACCCCGAAGTTTCCTTTTCGGAAAAATTGGTTAAGCACAACGGTTGGCTGGTTTTGATTTCCCTCCTATTAGCCCTGGGAATTTGGTCGGCAGTTGTTAACTGGGGAAATCTGCCTGCATTTGTTCTGCCCTCTCCGAGTGCTGTCTGGCAAAAATTCCTATTATCTCTTGCTAACGGCACCCTTATTCATCACACACTGGTAACCCTTTCTGAAGTATTGCTCGGACTTTTCGCTGGCTCCTGTCTGGCCACCATAACCGGTTATTTTTTGGCCCGGTCAGCCTCGCTTGAAAAAATACTTTCTCCCTTTTTGATTGCCAGCCAGGCTGTGCCCACCGTCGCCATTGCCCCCCTTCTCATTATTTGGTTTGGTTCAGGCATGTCTTCTAAAGTGCTGATTTGTGCCCTGATCGTTTTCTTCCCGGTCCTGGTCAATACCATCATCGGGTTTCGCGCTGTCCCTGCCAACCTGAAAGACCTGATGCTCTCGCTGCACCCCAACCGCTGGCAAATGTTAAAGTATCTTGAGATCCCCTCTGCCCTGCCGATCCTGTTTGGCGGGTTGCGTATTGGAGCAACACTTTCTGTGATCGGCGCTGTTGTGGGAGAATTCGTCGGCTCTGACCAGGGATTGGGTTTCCTCATTAATGTTGGCCGGGGACAATACGATATGCCCCTTGTCTTTGTGGCTATCTTCTCATTGATCTTTTTAGCGCTCTGCCTTTATAGCATCGCGCTGATGGCTGAACGTTTATCCATGCCCTGGAAAAGACATCGTTAAAATTTTGGAGAATTATGAAATTACGAAACTCAATTATTATTTGTGTAACTGCTTTCTTTTTACTAGTCGCTTGTTCAAACAGTATTACTCCAACCACAACCAACAGTCCCAGTCCGCAAGCGGTTACTGGAACCCCGATAAAGATCAAATTACCGGTAGGGTATGTGCCAGATATTCAATTTGCTCCCTTATATGTGGCCATTGATAAAGGGTATTTCAAAGATGCCGGTCTGGATGTTTCACTTGACTACAGTATGGAAAATGACAATACCGTTCTGGTTGGTACCGGGGCTTTGAACTTTGCAATCGTCAGCGGCGAACAGGTACTTTTAGCCCGCTCCCAGAAGCTGCCAATTGTTTACGTCATGTCTTGGTATCAGGGGTACCCGGTCGGAATCGTCACAAAGACATCCTCAAACATAAAAACCGTAGCAGACTTGCGTGGTAAAAAAATTGGCATTCCTGGTCTTTATGGAGCCAGTTACATTGGTGCGATTGCTCTATTGGATTCAGCCGGTCTTAAACAGGCAGATGTCACTTTAGATTCCATTGGCTTTAATCAGGTGGCTGCCCTGGTCGCGAATAAAGAAGATGCTATTGTGATCTATACCGCCAATGAACCTCTTCAGCTTGCCAAACAAGGAGTAGATTACACCCTGTTTAAAACCTCGGATGCGGTCGATCTGGTTGCCAACGGGTTGATCACAAATGAGAAGACGATAAAAGAGAACCCGGAACTGGTTCAAAAAATGGTGAACGCAACATCCAAAGGGATTCAATTCGCAATTAATAACCCCGATGAAGCCTTTCTCATCAGCAAAAAATATGTCCCCAATTTGGAATCTTCCGATCAGCATCTGCAAATGCAAGTACTGCAGAACTCGATCGACCAATGGAAAACTGATCGACCGGGATATACGAATCCAAAAGCCTGGCAGAACATGCAGTCCATTTTAC
>Ga0182021_10005450_pt1 | contig 15072 bp, 15 predicted proteins | sample 612E3MmetaG_FD_120493 | JGI IMG/M metagenome (GOLD analysis project Ga0182021, IMG submission 120493) | Permafrost microbial communities from Stordalen Mire, Sweden - 612E3M metaG (Illumina Assembly) | ecosystem: Environmental > Terrestrial > Soil > Wetlands > Permafrost | place: Sweden... | reverse complement strand
TTTTACCCCATTTTTTGCCTGCAAAATAAGCCGAAATATCCGCCGCCCAAATCAGGATTAAAAAATACATCGTCATTTCCGGGCCATGAAAAGCTCTTAGTCGGGATAAAAACATCCAGGCTGATAATAAAATGAACCAGCCGATCAAAACCTTATATCGGGTTTTCAGTTTCAGATTTAACACCCCGGTTGGCGTGTTTCTGATTAATATCATGACCAATATCCAGAATAACACCGGCGGTATTACCAGCCACTCCAGAATGCCTGAGTAATCCCTGACGTCGGGCCAATCAACGAGTTGGGCAACCAACTCAAGAATTTGTGTCCAAAAATGAAGTCCTATCATTGGCAGAATCAATACCAACAGAAATAATACACGCTTAACCGGCGAAGAAACGCCAGCAAGGTTACTCCATTCCCATGCCGCTAAAAGGGCGATGAGCCCTATCAACAATGAAAAATATTCCATCGGCAATTTAAACACTGCCAGTGCAATCAGGAAAGCAAGGACTGATGCCGTTATAATTCGCTTTAGTAACATTTTTATAAGCTATTTAATAGTGAAGTTATAGGGTGACTGATTTATTAAGAACTTGCTCACTGGTATGACCAAAGCGCCGTTGCCGACTTTTAAAGCTCTTGATAGCATCTTCAAGTGAATTCTGGTCAAAATCAGGCCAGAGAGTTGTTGTAAAGTATAATTCTGTATAGGCTAACTGCCATAACATAAAATTGCTAACACGTTGTTCCCCACCTGTTCTTATAAAAAGATCAGGATCGGGTAAGTCAGCCGTTGACAAATGCTGGCTGATTAATTGTTCACTAATCACCTGATTTTCCAGCTCTCCAGAAGCCATTTTTTCTGTCACTTTCTGGAATGCCTGACACATATCCCAATGACCGCCATAGTTTGCCGCTACGACTACCGTTAAATCGGTATTTCCTTTAGTTTGCTCCTCTCCTTCAGCCATTTTTTGTTGTAACTTGTCGGAAAATGCCGTTCTATCACCAATAAAGCGCAAGCGAATATTATTACGATCAAGTTTGTTAATTTCTCTTTGCAGGGTTGCTATAAAAAGTGTCATCAAAAGTGCAACTTCTGCTTCCGGCCTCCGCCAGTTTTCACTACTAAAAGCAAATAAGGTCAAGACTTCAACCTTATGTTTAGCGCAATACTCTACAATTTTTCTAACGGCTTTAACGCCAGCCTGATGGCCGACAGCTCTAGGCATAAATCTTTTTTGCGCCCATCTACCATTGCCATCCATGATAATGGCAATATGACGAGGGTTATTATTGTCGGATTCCAGCTTGTTACAATCATTTGTAGGCATTAGTATATCTCTATTAAATGGATAATAGATCAGCCTCTTTTGCTTCCAGTAATTTTTCTACTTCTTTTACATACTGATCGGTTAACTTTTGAATTTTTTCTTCAGCTGCACGCGCTTCATCTTCAGAAATCATTTTTTCCTTTAAAGCTTCCTTTATTTCTGAATTCGCATCACGGCGAATATTTCTGATTGAAACACGTCCATTTTCTGATTCATGCTTAACAACTTTAACCAGACCGCGACGACGTTCTTCGGTCAGTGGCGGTAATGGAATGCGAATAGTCATACCATTGGTAGACGGATTCAAACCAAGATCCGATTTTAAGATGGCTTTCTCAATCGCCTGTACCATACCTTTTTCCCATGGCGTGATCGTTAGTGTACGCGCATCTTCAACGGCAATATTGGCAACCTGGGATAATGCCGAATCCGTACCGTAGTACGAAACACTAATCTGCTCCAGCAGACTGGGGTGCGCCCTACCTGTTCTAATTTTTGAGAATTCATGCTTTAACGCTTCAATGCTTTTAGCCATGCGGGTTGCAGCACCCTGTTGAATATCACTAATCATAAATCTGTTCCTCGTTCAATAAGAGAGCCAATCTCTTCGCCCATCATTAACCTCATGACGGCACCTTGCTCAAAAATATTCATTACTCGCATCGGTACATTATTGTCCCGGCATAATACCAATGCAGTTGTATCCATAACATTAAGACGCTGATCAAGTGCTTCGTCATAAGTTAAGCGTGAATAAAATACAGCATCCTTGACTTTCTCAGGATCTGCCGAATACACACCCTTAACTTTAGTGGCTTTAATCATCAACTCTGCATTGATTTCAATCGCTCGAAGACTGGCTGCTGAATCGGTTGTGAAAAAAGGATTGCCGGTGCCGGCAGCAAATATAACTACTCGACCTTTTTCTAAATGCCTGACAGCGCGACGGCGAATATAATCCTCACAGACCTGGTTAATTTTAAGAGCGGACATGACCCTGACCTGTTGGCCGTGAGCTTCCAATGCATCCTGCATGGCCAACGCATTGATGACCGTAGCCAACATACCCATCTGGTCACTGGTAACCCTATCCAGACCTTGGGCAGCTTTTTCAGCACCGCGCAATATATTGCCGCCACCGATAACCAGACCAACCTGAATACCCACATCACATAATTCTTTGACTTCAGTAGCCAGACGTTTAACTATATCGGCATCAATACTGCCGCCTGTTTCACTCATTAAAGCCTCACCACTTAACTTAAGCAAAATTCTCTGGCAAATCGGTTTAGTCATAGTCGTATAGGGGTCAGTTTTGTAGGGTTGGGATAACATAAGCCAACAGTCATAGTCACTTGCGTTGAACTGCCAAACAAAGGCAATTCAACCAGAGCAGTCTTAATTTCCTCTAACTTGCGCCATTACTTCTTCGGCAAAGTTTTCTTCTTTTTTCTCTATGCCTTCACCCACTTCGAAACGAATGAAACGAATAGCTTTGTTACCTTTTGATGACACCAACTTACCAACAGTCACTTTGTCGTCTTTAATAAAAGGCTGACCTAATAAAGTCACTTCTGCCAAAAATTTTCTAATCTGACCGGTAATCATTTTTTCTATGATGTCGGCAGGCTTGCCGCTTTCAGCCGATAGAGCGCGGAAAATTTCTTTTTCTTTTTCGATTGTTTCAACAGGCACTTGCTCTTCAGAAACATAATTTGGCTTGCTGGCCGCAATGTGCATGGCAATGTCTTTACCTAATTCCTGGTCTGCTGTGGCCAATTCAACAATCACACCAATTTTACTGCCGTGTAAATAACACGCAGTGCCACCTTCAGCAGTTTCAAATTTTTCAAAACGTCTGATAGTAATATTTTCGCCCAACGTTGAAATCAAACCACGACGCATTTCATCAACAGTAACGCCACCTTCCAATGGCATTGCCAGCAATTGTTCTTCTGTGTCAATATTCCCAGCATTCAACAAAGCAACCGTTACACTATTAACAAAACTGACGAAATCATCTGCTTTGGCAACAAAATCAGTTTCACAGTTAATATCGACAATCGCTACCGCTTTACCATTATCACTGACTTTAACCCCGATAATACCTTCAGCCGCAATACGACCTGATTTTTTATCAGCTTTTGCCAAACCGGATTTGCGCATATTTTCGATAGCCAAGTCCATATCACCATTGGCTTCAACTAACGCTCTTTTGCATTCCATCATACCGGAGCCTGTTCTTTCACGCAGTTCCTTAACCATTACTGCATTGATAGTAATACTCATTTTTGTGTTTCCTCAAAATATCATCACTGTAAAAACGCCCCCGTAAGGAGGCGTTTTTGGGCCTAATCTAACTTCTTACCTTCACAGGAAACCTGCATAAGGATAAACTGTTAGTTATTCTGCCGCTGCTTCTTCAATAAAATCATCGGCCTTGGCCGACAAGCCCAAACCAGCTGTTTTCGCGTCCAGTACTATTGCAGAAACGCTTTCACAATAGAGCTTAACGGCGCGAATTGAATCGTCATTACCGGGAATAACATAATCAATTTGCTCAGGTGAATTGTTGGAGTCAACAATACCAACCACTGGAATACCTAATTTTTTTGCTTCGCTGATGGCATTCTTTTCATAACCGACATCCAATACGAAAATAACGTCAGGAACGCCCTTCATATCCTTGATACCACCAAGACTACGTTCCAGCTTCTCCAGCTCACGCTCCATACCTAACGCTTCTTTTTTACCGAAACGTTGATAAAGCGTACCGTCAGCTTTCATTGCTTCCAGTTCCTTAAGACGGTTAATCGATTTCTTGATAGTTTTGAAGTTGGTCATCATGCCGCCTAACCAGCGATGATTAACGTAGGGCATGCCACAACGTTTAGCTTCTTCAGCAACAACTTTACGCGCTGCTTTTTTAGTACCAACAAACAGGATGGTACCTTTGTTTGCTGTCATCTGACTCAGATAATTCATAGCATCATTAAACATTGGAAGCGTTTTTTCCAAATCAATGATATGGATTTTGTTACGGGATCCAAATAGGTATGTTTCCATTTTCGGATTCCAATAACGAGTTTGATGTCCAAAGTGGACACCCGCTTCAAGCATTTGACGCATGGATACTGCTGCCATTTATTTCTCCTAAGATTTAAAGTCGGAATATTTTATTCCGAGTTGGGTTGTGCCTCCGCCTATCCCGTCTAGTAACCAACTTCATTAAATGAAATCAGCACCCTACCAAACGTGACGATAAGCGTGAGTATTTTTACAAAAATGAACTTCACTTTATACCATAATTTACTTTTTACAACAAGCAAACGTCTGTTAAAATTAGTACTATTACCGGTAAAAGGCGCAAAATCATACTACGTGAACATTAAGCCCTAAACCATAAACCCTAATTCCTGAACCGCCCATGAGCATAATTATTAAATCCCCCAGTGAAATTGAAAAAATGCGTATCGCCGGAAGACTGGCAGCCGAAGTTTTGGAAATGATTGAACCCTACGTTGTTCCTGGCGTAACCACCGAACAGCTAGACAAGCTCTGTCATGAGTATATTGTTGATGTACAGAAAGCCATTCCGGCACCCCTGAATTATCACGGCTTTCCAAAATCAATATGTACATCAATTAACCAGACAGTTTGTCATGGGATTCCCTGTGAAAAAAAACTTAAGGCAGGTGATATTGTAAATATTGATATTACAGTGATTAAAGACGACTACCATGGCGATACCAGTAAAATGTTCTGCGTAGGTGAAGTGAGCCAGCACGCAAAACGCCTGATTCAAATAACCCGGGAATCCATGTTCCTCGGCATAGAGCAAGTCAAAGCCGGCGCTACTTTAGGTGATATTGGCCACGCCATACAAAAACATGCCGAAAGCAATCGTTACTCAGTGGTCAGAGACTTTTGCGGGCATGGTATCGGTAAAAAATTCCATGAAGAACCGCAAGTTCTGCATTATGGCAAACCAGGATCAGGAATCACGCTTGAGGCCGGCATGATCATAACCATTGAACCCATGATTAATCTGGGAAAATACGACGTTAAAGTATTAGCTGACGGCTGGACGGCGGTTACCAAAGACCGGAGCCTGTCTGCGCAATTTGAACACACCCTTTTAGTTACCACTGAGGGTTATGAGATCTTGACGCTACGTAAAGAGGAAATGTGACTACTCTAAATAAATATATCAACTCTACGCTTTTTGAAAAACCAGATAGCCTGTTGCAATTTAAACATCTGCTAAAACAAAAAAACATTGAGTTAAAACTGAAATTTAACCCACATCACTCAGTTTCAGATCTGCTTAAAGAAAAATCAGATTTTATTGATGTGGTGCTGAGTTGCTGTTGGCAGCATTTTCTCGGCCCACACGCGGGACAATTGAGCCTCTGTGCTGTCGGTGGCTTTGGCAGAAGGGAGTTATTTCCTCATTCAGATATTGATATTATTGTTCTACTGGATTCTGACGACACCTCGCCTTACCAGGAAGCACTGGCAAACCTGTTTACTTTTCTATGGGATATTGGCTTAAAACCAGGTCATAGCGTACGCACTGTTGATGAATGCGTTACAGCAGCACTTGACGACCAAACAATCATGACAAGTCTGATGGAAATCAGCCTGATTACCGGCAACACCACACTTTATGATGCGCTCAAACTCCGCATCACACCTGATAAAATTTGGCCATCAGATCAGTTTTTTGCAGCCAAAATGGAGGAACAACGACTCCGTTATGCCAAATTTCACGACACCGCCTATAACCTTGAACCCAACATCAAGGAAGGCCCCGGTGGGTTGCGGGATATGCAGGTTATCGCCTGGGTATTTAAACGTCACTACAACTCATCAACACTCAAGGAGTTGATTAAATACGGCTTCTTACCTGAGTCCGAATATGTAGAACTCATTTCTGCCCGTGATGTACTGTGGCGAATTCGTTATGCGCTACATCTGTTAACTGACCGGGCAGAAGATAGACTCGTGTTTGATTATCAACGTGAACTTGCCCAGCAATTTGGCTTCAGCACAGAGGATCAACATTATAATCAGGATGTCGAACAGTTTATGCAGTTTTATTTTAAAACTGTACAAGGACTTGAGCGGCTCAATGAAATGTTGCTGCAATTATTTAATGAACGCTTTGTAACCGGTGATAAGGTTTGCAAAATAACGCCCGTCAACGATAAATTTATTGCCATCAATGGCTATCTTGAAGCAGTAAACGAGACACTATTCGAACAACATCCACTGGCTTTACTGGAAGTTTTTTTACTGCTGCAATTAAACCCGTCACTGCTAGGTATCAGAGCCACTACCGTACGCTTGATCCGGAAAAACCTGCATTTGATTGATGCCGGGTTTCGGGAGGATAAAAGCGCCAACCGGCTTTTTATAGAAATCTTTCGCCGGCCACGCGGACTTACCCATGAATTAAGACGCATGAATCGATATGGCGTATTGGCTGCCTACCTACCCAGTTTTGCCAACATCGTCGCGCGTATGCAATATGACTTGTTTCACATTTACACAGTAGATGAGCATACGCTTTTTGTTGTCAGAAACTTGCGTCGATTTTCACTGGAAGAACACAGGAATGAATTCCCTCTCTGCAATACCGTTTTTCTGCTGATTGCAAAACCGGAAATTTTATATATTGCCGCTCTTTTTCATGATATTGCCAAAGGTCAAAATGGCGACCATTCGGCTATAGGTGAAGATATTGCCCGACATTTTTGTGTTCAACACGACCTTTCAGCTCATGACACCAAGCTAATCACATGGCTGGTTCGGAGCCATTTGATGATGTCCATGACAGCACAGCGAAAAGACATCAGTGACCCGGATGTCATTCATGAATTTGCCCAAAAAGTCGGTAATATCGAATATCTTAATCACTTATATTTATTAACAGTAGCTGATATACGGGCAACTAACCCCGAACTATGGAATACCTGGAAAGACGCCTTACTTAAAGAACTTTATTCAGTCACTCACGAAGCGCTGCTCCAAGGACTCCAGAATCCTGCCACCCTTGCAGACCGGCTGCGTGAAAATAAACAGGAAGCCAAAGATGAGCTTCTCAAGCTCGGTATATCGGAAGCAATCATTGATAGCGCATGGCAACATACCAGCGATGATTATTTTTTGCGGTATTCTGCCGATGAAATCGCCTGGCATACTTTGGCCATCGCTTTCTCCATTGAAGCCGACCTGCCTTTGGTTTTAGTGCGACAGCAAACCCAGCGCGGCAGTGCAGAAGTGTTTGTTTATACTAAAGATGAAGGCCCTATTTTTTCAATCATCACCGCGACCCTTGACCAGTTAGGACTTACCATTCTTGATGCCAGAATAATGACCACTCAGGACAACTATGTACTTAACAGCTTTCAGGTGCTTGAACAATCGGGAGAACCCATCAATGAGTCATTTAGAGCATCTCATATTTGTTCTTCACTCCGCAACAATCTGTTGCACAGGGCAGTAAAAGGCCACATAAACATCCATCGTCAGTCAAAATCAAGGCAAGCCTTGCATTTCCCCATCCCCAGCAGCATCAAGTTTTTATCAGATCCATTAAACAGACATACAATCATGGAGCTTATCACAACAGACCATGCAGGGCTTTTATCGAAAATAGGACGCGTCTTTATCAAACAGAATGTTAATCTGCTTAGTGCAAAAATAACCACCATAGGCAGTCGCGCTGAAGATATGTTTTACATAACTGACCAGCAATTACAGCCTATCAACGACACGGACAAACAAAATCTAATTCGCAAGGAAATACTAAAAATGCTGGAGACTCAAAGCTAATTACCTCTTGTAAGAGAGGTCTACCTTAAATGATTTTGGCGCTTAAAGCACCAAAGCCGCTCGCCATGAGTCCTTCATCCGAGCACCGGTGAACCCTGCCGAAGGACGGCAAGCCGAAAGTCTATATGTATATTCTTAAGCTATTAAGAGCATGAAAAAACCCGACTTTTATCTAAACCTGGCGGCATAGAGCTATCAGTACGGTGAAACATTTAAAATATTTCACCGTACTTTCCGCAACCCTATAACGAACGATATTCATTAGGTGTTATTTAGTAACACCTAATAAATCACCAACCTACCCTTCAAAGTCACAAGCTTTTAACTTTAGTCATAAGACTAGTGGTGACAACCAGCGCCATGAATATGACCATGACTGGCTTCTTCAGCCGTTGCAAGCCTGACATCAATAACCTCTACATCAAAGTTTAATGCAATCCCTGCTAACGGATGATTTCCGTCAATTGTAATATCATCACCCTCAATACTAACTACGGTTACGACACCGGGGCCTGAACTTACATCAGCATGAAACTGCATACCAACTTCAATATTATCGATGCCTTCAAACATATCCCGTGAAAGAACCTGAATCATATCCTCCATAAGTTCGCCATAAGCCTCTTCAGGGACAATACGTACATTAAATTTCTCACCGGTAACTTTGCCAACCATCGCCTTTTCCAGGCCGGGAATAATATTTCCGCTACCCTGTAAAAAAACTAACGCCTCGTCACCTATTGAACTATCAAGTACTTCGCCGTCATCATTAGTCAGGGTGTAGTGAATAGAAACAGCCATATTGTCAGCTACTTGCATGATAAAACCTTATTGCTTATTAAAAAAGCAAATATGATAACGATTTACCAGGCATTTGTCTGAAAAAATTAAAACTATCTAAAAATCATTAGCCCATTTAATTTTTAATTCCAATACCTTTATGCAATAAAAACAGGCTAAAAAAAGTCAAGACTACAATAAATCCGCCAGTAATTATATAAGCCAACTGGATATTAACATCCGTCACGCCTATCAACCCGTATCTAAACGCATTAATCATATATAAAATAGGGTTGCCCCTGGAAACAGTTTGCCAAATATCCGGGAGCATCTTTACCGAATAAAAAACGCCGCCCAGATAACTTAATGGCGTCAATACAAAGTTAGGAATAATTGAAATGTCGTCAAAGCTTTCCGCAAGTACCGCATTGATAAAGCCAGCCAGAGAAAATACAGTCGCTGTAAGTATTACGATGGATAAGGTAATCAGCACATTATTGACGACAATATCAGCAAATAAAAGCGAGATTAAAGCGACCACCAAACCGACTAATAATCCACGAATAATACCTCCACTTACATAGCCCGCAAGAATCACCCAGTTGGGCACAGGAGCAACCAACAACTCTTCAATATTGTGCTGAAATTTAGTCGAATAAAAAGACGAGACCACATTTGCATAAGAGTGACTGATTACCGACATTAAAATAATGCCTGGAACGATATAATCCATATAGCTTGCACCATTAATAGTGCCAATGCGGTCGCCAATCAATTTGCCAAAAATTAAAAAATATAATGCCGTAGTAATCGCTGGTGGCAATAATGTTTGCGGCCAGATACGGACAAAACGAAGAACCTCCTTAATCACAAGCGTTCTTAATGCAATGGAATAATTCATTATTTAGCACCTGCAGGCTTTGATTCCACTAAATCCATAAATAATTGTTCCAAACGATTACTCTTGTTTTTCAGGCTAATGACTTTAATATTATGTGCACTTAACTGACTAAATAATTGATTAAGCCCCAATTCTTTTGGTACGGCAACGCTAAGTACCTTGTCCGCCAGGCGTTCAATCTGATAGCCTGCAATCATGGGAACGTTAGCCAGTGATTCTGCCAAATCCAGAACAAAGTGATCAACATGTAACCTCGCCAGTAAACTTGCCATATCAGTGTTTTCGACTATCAAGCCCTGATCAATAATGGCAATATTACGGCACAGACTTTCTGCCTCTTCCAGATAGTGAGTCGTTAAAATGATAGTCGTACCCTGTTGATTAACGGCCTCCATCATTTTCCACATGGCCCGCCGAATTTCTATATCAACACCAGCAGTCGGCTCGTCAAGAATCAACAACTTGGGCGCATGCACCATGGCACGGGCTATCATGACCCGGCGTTTCATACCGCCAGATAAACGCCGGGAAACCGTATCGCGTTTATCCCATAAATCCATCTGCTTAAGACAGTGCTCCGTTCTTTGTAGTGCCAGTTTACGGGGTAACCCGTAATAACCTGCTTGATTAATAACAATGCTTTTGACAGTATCAAATTGATTAAAATTAACCTCTTGCGGCACCAACCCCAAGCAACTTTTGGCTCTTGATCGATCCGTTTTTAAATCATGGCCAAAGATACTGACTGAACCACTGGATTCATTAACCAGTGAGCTAATAATGCCAATCGCCGTCGATTTACCGGCACCATTAGGACCGAGTAAGGCAAAAAAATCACCTTCCTCAACATCAAGATTAATGCCTTTTAAGGCTTCAAAACCATTATTATAAGTTTTTCGAAGGTTACGAATAGATAATGCATTCATATTGAAACTAACACTTAACGGGAGCCTTTAAATAAGTTAAATTAGACACGTTGGATCCATAATAAAAAGCTCAAATGGATCACAAAAAACCGTGTCATTTTAACAGATATTAACACGCCCCGTAGACAAACTGGATAATACGTGCCTAACAAACCACCAGAAATCGTTGCCGCCGTAGACTTGGGCTCCAATAGTTTTCACATGATTGTATGCAATCTAAACAACGGTACACCACAAACAATCGACCGACTTAGGGAAATGGTCAGACTTGCATCCGGACTGGATGCCAATAACATCCTGGATGAAAGCACTCAAAATAGGGCACTGGCCTGCCTGGAAAGATTTGGCCAAAGAATCCGCCATTTCCCGCCAGGCAGCGTACGTATTGTCGGCACCAACACTCTGCGTACCGCTAAAAATGCCGGGCAGTTTCTAGTCAAAGCGGAACAGGCTTTAAATCATCCAATCCATATTATTTCAGGGATAGAAGAAGCTCGCTTAATCTACCTGGGAGTAGCTTATAGCTTGAGCAGTAATGCCAGATTGCGCCTGGTTATAGATATAGGTGGCGGCAGTACTGAATACATCATAGGCACAGGTGAAACCCCCAAAGAGAAAGAAAGTCTGCATATGGGCTGCGTTTCGGTTAGCAATACCTTTTTTAAAAATGGTTGGTTATCAAAAAATGCCTTTAACCAGGCAACCTTGTTTGCCGAACAGAAACTGGAGCCATTCCAGAAAAAATTTCATTATAAGAACTGGGATGAGGCCATTGGTGCATCCGGCAGTTTACGTTCAATTGCAAAAGTTCTGCAAGCCACTAACTGGAGCAATAACGGTATAACCCGGCAAGGACTGGAAAAACTGGTTGCTCATATAAGCCAGTGCAATCATGTTAATGATCTTAACTTGCCCGAACTTGACCCCGAACGCCTGCCGGTTTTTCCTGGCGGTGTCGCTATCGTCTACGCCACTTTTAAAAGTCTGGGCATTGAGCAAATGACGGTTGCTGATGGCGCCTTAAGAGAAGGCCTCATACAGGATTTATTGGGGCGAATTTATAATGAAGATATGCGCTCAGTAACTGTTAAGTCTGTAGCTGATCGATATCGCACTGATAAAAAACATGCTGCGCAGATTAAACAAACCATTAATATCATATTGAAACAATTAAGCGATGATCACAGTTGGTCTACTGATGAAGACTGTGTACAATTTTTGGACTGGGCTGCTGATTTACACGAAATCGGCATTGATATAGCCCATGGACAATACCATAAACATAGCGCCTATATTATTGAAAATGGTGATTTGGCAGGTTTTTCTAACCAGGATCAAGTTTTGTTGGCGTCTATCATAAGATCACATCGGCGCAAATTTTCGCAGGCTCTTTTCAACGACTTACCATCACCCTGGAATACCTACGCACCTTACCTGACGCTTGTTTTACGACTGGCGGTATTACTGCACCGCAATCGCCTTGAACATGAACTACCTGACTTTAAAATAGCGATTATAAAATCCAAAATTTGCTTACAGTTTCCCAGCGAGTGGCTATCTCAGTCGCCACTGACTCATGCTGATTTAATTCAGGAGGCAGATTATATTAAATCTGCCGGGTTCAAGCTAGAATTTACGTAGCTGCTTCTTTATGAAAATAATATTACACTTTTTTTTACTGTTACTGGGTGCAGTAGTACTTTTATGCACCCTGCTGGTTTTTTTTGGCGTCAGTAACGAACCCGACATTGCTGTAGCATGGACACTTACCCATGATGATATTGTCAGAGCCAAAAAAATTCTTTATGAGGGCTCTAAAACCAAGCCTGACGAAATTAGCACAATCGAGTTAACTCAACCCGACCTCAATCTTGCTGCCAATTATTTGTTAAATCGGTACAGAAAAAGCGCCGTACAAATAGAACTAAAAAATGACGTATTGAGATTTACTGTCACCATGACTTTGCCAGACAATAGCCTGGGTCATTATTTAAACATTAGCTTTAGATTGGGTAACGAGAACCAGAGCGAAATACCCAGCCTCACCAAATTTAAAGCCGGTAAATTATTACTACCGGCAAAATTTGCTGCCTTTGTTATCGATAATATCATTCGACATACCTCATTGAATGAGTATTTCATACTGGCAACCCGCCCCATTAAAAGCATTAAAATTGATCCGAAAAAAGCCACCATTAGCTATTACTCCAGCATGAAAACCATGATTCAAGCCCGAGATTTTCTGACTCAAAGTAGTGATAATTCCAACCTCGATATTTATCAAAAAAAACTTGCCGAAATTGTTGATAAACATGACCCTGCCTGGCGTTTGTCCCTGGCTGATTTATTAAAACCATTGTTTGAATTGGCCCTTCAGCGTTCAACATTAGAAAATGCGATAGAAGAAAACAAGTTGGCAATTATCGCGATTAATAATTACGTTAACAGAAAAGAAACCAAAAAATTTCTGTCTTTTCCTGCATCAAAGTTAACAGCAGAAAAACGTTACTCCACTTTTTTATACAAAAGAATAGATCTTGCCCAGCATTTCATAGGCTCTGCAGCGATTACCGCTTCTGTTAATGGCCAGGTAGCCAAAGTGGTAGGTGAAGAGAAAGAATTAAGCGATGCGCAGGGCGGCAGTGGTTTCAGTTTTATTGATTTGGCCGCTGACAAAGCCGGTACGCGCTTTGGTGAAATGGCGACATCGTCACCAGAAAATGCACGCAAGATTCAAAAAGCAATGTCTGGAATAAAAGATTACAGTGATTTTATGCCTGATCCCACCGATCTCCCTGAGCACATGGATGAAGCAGAATTTAAACAACGCTACCAGTCCGTTGACAGCCCCACTTATCAAGAGCTTTCAAAGCAGATTGATGCCCGCATAGCAGCGACACCTATTTATAACCCCAATTAAAATCCGATTCTTTATGCCCCCTCTCCCAGTGCATGAGGAAAAAAATCAAGTGCCGAATCTTAATGATTGATGAGTATATTATTAAGTAATCATCACAAAACTGCTGTTTACCCTCGGTCGGCATTTGAGAAAATACTGAGAAACTATTGCGAGGATAAGAAAAAGAAAATAATCTTTAAATCTAAATTGAAAGATTACACCACTGAAGATTTTTGGAGCGCCGTTAAAGATGATGTAAATTCTTCGCTCCAATCCGAAATTAAAAAATATCGCGCTTTGGTTCTCAATCCTTTCAGTCATTACAATACTGAAAAACATGAAATTAAAACAGAATTGAAAGAGGCTATAAAAGCTGTCAAAAATCTGAAAAATGAATTAAATAAAATCACATAATCAAAGAACTGATACATTACACTGATTATAAATCCGTTCTCACGCAAAGGCCGCGTTATCAAAATCATTATCCATCTGGAATCACTATGCAAGTACAACTTCAACCAGAATTTGATGAAGTATTACAACCATTAGGTAGTCATGCGCTGGAATTTTTCCTGGCTGCCAGTTTGTATCATGCTCGAAAAGTCAGCTTTGCCAGTGCAGCGCACATGGCTGGACTGGACTTTGATGCGTTTAAAACCCGCTTAACAGAACATTTTGTACAAGGGTATATCATCGCTGATGAATGCGTCTTGGAAGATATACACACTATAGAAAACCTCTAAGTCGTGAAAAATAGTACTCAACACCAGCCCTATTATTTTTCTAAGTAAAATCGACTGTCTTCACTTATTAGTCGATTGTGTTGATGATATTTACGCACCGCAAGCTGTTATTCAAGAGTTGCGTGATTACGGGCCGCCAACTTTTATAAAAGCACGATCGCTTTCAGCTATTGGTGCTGCATACATCCAAGGCGCTGGGGCAATTGCATCAAGGTGAATTGGAAGCGATAGTTTTGGCTCAAGAATTATCGGCTGATTTTGTGGTTCTGGATGATTTATTGGCAAGGCGAAAGGCGCAACGTTTAGAAATCAATGTGATTGGCACACTGGGCTTATTACTTTTAATTGAAAAACGTGGTTTATTGACTGCTGAAAAAGTGTGGCAAAAAATAACCCTATTGACCCGGCAACATGGCTTGTATTTATCTCCCAAAATACTACAGCAAATTCAAATAAAACTTCTGGGCAATGAGTTGTGAAGTCGCGGTGTGTAGGTCACACGTTATATATCCAGCAGATCATGGAGCAATGTGGCGATTTATCGCATCTTATCAAGTTAAAAGAGACGCGATAAATCGCGTCTCTACGGCATTATTAATTAAAGGTTGTACCAGGTGTTGCGGGCAAAACGGGCATTTTTTGTTTAGGG
>Ga0182021_10005448_pt1 | contig 15073 bp, 17 predicted proteins | sample 612E3MmetaG_FD_120493 | JGI IMG/M metagenome (GOLD analysis project Ga0182021, IMG submission 120493) | Permafrost microbial communities from Stordalen Mire, Sweden - 612E3M metaG (Illumina Assembly) | ecosystem: Environmental > Terrestrial > Soil > Wetlands > Permafrost | place: Sweden... | reverse complement strand
TTGCTCCCTCAGGAGCGCTAATAGTGACTTCAACGCCCTTACCCGCTGGCAAAACCTCTTTCACAGCTTCGGTTATCATGCTTCTTGGCACTGGATTTATGGCGCCTTCACCAATGGGAACTTGTAGCCCTGGCTTTGTCACTTTACCGATTCCTATGCCGCTCGTAATCGTAACTTTACCGTCATCTGTTAGCTTTACCTTTGCCGTTATTTCCATTTTGTCGGTGGCGTCAATGTCTTGTCCGGCATCTTTAACGACGATGGCTTCTGCAGTATCCGCCGTGAGTTTTCTGCTAGATTTTACAGGTACCTCAAAACGCAAGCCAATTGGAGTGGGAATAACTACTCGGTCTACAGGTTTGTCAAGTAAAGCAATTAATGCTGCTTTTGATGCTGCTGAGGCAGTTGCGCCTGTTGTTATGCCATACTTCAAAAATCTGGCCATGAAGATGCACCATTAAGGCTTGGCTTCAGCCATGGAGAGCAAAGCATTAAAGATTGCTACAGCAATCGTGCTTCCGCCTTTGCGTCCCTTGGTAATTATGAATGGAATAGGTAATTTTGAAATTTCTTCTTTTGATTCTGCCGCGCCAACGTAGCCTACGGGTACTCCAACGATCAAAGCTGGCTTGGCTACGCCTTTCTTTATCTGTTCTGCCAATTCAAATGCTGCCGTTGGAGCATTTCCGATAAGTATGATTGCTCCATCCAATCCATCTTCAACAGCTAAACCCATAGCCGCTGCAGAGCGAGTAATTGACTTTTCATTAGCCATTTTAGTTGCTCGCGGATCATCAATGTATGTGAGGATTTTTCCACCATACCTTTTTACTCTTGCCTCATTTATGCCCGCTCTAATCATTTTAACGTCAGTGATTATTTTTACACCTGCTTTGATGGCGGCTACCCCAGCATCGACAGCTTTGTCGCTTATGACTAAAAGCTTGGCGAATTCTGGGTCAGCTGTGGTGTGGACGACGCGTTCTATAATTGGAATTTGATTTTTGGGTGCTTTTGCTAAGACATCTTTGATTTCTGGGCGGATAAGTTTCATGCTCTGATCATATATCTTGTTTGAACTTGCAGGTGGCTCAGGTTTTGCGTTTGTGCCAATGCTAAATGAGGCGTGCTTGTGCTCGGCGTTTTTTTGCCCTATTGCCTTTAGGGCTTTTTCAGCCAAAATTACAGCAATACACTCGTCTGCCCCTATTGGTTCCCCATAGAAAAGCTGAATTCCTTTTGCAGAAATCTGAGACTTCTTGTCTTTTACCTCGATGAGCTCAGGAATTTCCTGCGTTGTGTGGACACCTGGCGCAAGAAACGCTGGAACCAAAACAATTTTTGAAACACCTTTTTTTGAAATTGTGTCTATTGCTTCTGGGATGGTTGGTGTGTCTCTAATCATAAAGGCGATTTCAACAATTTTGAAGTTGGATTGTTTGCGTAGAATTTCAGCGATTTTTTCGAGGTTTTCTCGGTTATGGGGTAGTTTGCTTCCGTGCCCAATCAGAATTAAACCAACCTTATCTAACTCTGCGTTTGACACGTTAATTTTTCCCCGTTTTCTCAAACAACTTGGCTGCAAAGTCAATTAATTGCTCGTCGCCGTTTTTGGCTGCTGAACGCAAGTTTTCAACAATTGGCACAAATGTTTGTTTTAGCAAAATTGATGTTAAGTCTTCAAGAATTTTTCGTTCTCGTTCATCTACATTGCCCATCATGGTTAGAGCGGTTGCGAGCTCTTTTTGTCGGACGTGTTCAGCTTGAGAGAGCAATGACGAAATGATTAGGCGTACTGAGAAGCTTTTCATGTCCTCATTTAGGATAACAAGTTCTTCGTCGAGGATTTTGACTGCTTTTTCAATGCTTTTCTCTCTTTGTTGCTTGTTCTTGTGAGCGATAAGCTGCAAATCATCAATGTTGTATAATTTTACTGATTCAACTTCCTGAACGGCTTTTTCAATGTTACGAGGATTTGAAATATCAATAACCACAAGCTCATTTTTGTTTGTCCGTTGCCCTATCAGTTTCGAGAGGATATCTTTTGTTAACAAGTAATGTGGTGCTCCAGTTGAGCAAATTACAACATCAGCGTCAACCAGAACTTCTTCAAACTGATTAAAATGCACTGCTTTACCAGAAAGTTCCTCTGCCAATTTCACTGCCCGTTCATAGGTTCTGTTCGCAATAAAAATTGAGCTAAGACAACGCCGAGATAACGCTTTAGCAACCAGAGTTCCAATTTCTCCAGCGCCCATAACCAAGATTTTTTTATCTTCTAAGTTACCTAGCAATTTGACGGCTAATTCAACTGCAGCAGAACCAACTGAAACAGCGCCTTTGTTTATGCCTGTTTCGTTCCTTACGCGTCTACCAACAGTCATTGCACGGTTAAACAAGTGTTTTAGGATGGGACCGACCGTTTTAGCGTTGTCTGCTAGTAAATAAGCATCCCAGACTTGATTTAGAACTTGATCTTCGCCTATAACCATTGATTCTAAACCTGAAGTTACTCTTAATAGATGATCAAAAGCATCATGATCTACTGAAGTTTCTATTGCTTTAGACGCTTCTTCAACATGTGTCCCGGCCCCTTTTACAAAATAGTTTTTAACTAAATTTACTGTGTTGTCAACATCTTCGGTTACAACATAGATTTCAATGCGGTTGCATGTTTGCAAAATTAAGCATTCTTCAACGTTTTCAAGAGAACAAATCTCGGCAAGTGTTATTTCCTTTTCTTTAAACGCTACAGCCTCCATTAACGGCACGTGGGCTGTTTTATGCGTCATTCTAACGTTGATAGTATGATCTATCTTAGCCGAGGAATGCATGGTTGGATAAACCGACCGTCTTAAATATAAGTTTTACCTTAAATCCGCGTTGGGCATAATTTGTGGTAAAATTACAGCACAGAATCGGTTTGGTGTATCTTCCAGGCGCGCTTCCATGCTTTGAAGACTTCGGAAACCTGCCAACCGACCTGGTTTTGTCCGATGCCCTCGTAGATGGCAAGCCAGCATCTGAAGTTTTAGATATGATTATCATTCCAGGTGGAAGCCTTGTAGAATCAGGAAGTGTCAACAAACAAGTAAGCACCGAAATCTTGAAGATGGCTGACAGCGGCAAATTTGTTCTTGGAATCTGCTCAGGCTTTCAGATTTTGGCGAAGGAAACCGATGTGGGACGCCTCTCAAAAGTTCCAATAACAAGAGAAGGTTTGGGCTTATTAGATGCCGAATTCAAACCCTTAATCTGCACAGATCGCGTCACAGCCACAGTGACTGATAAAAGTTTCATCACACAAGAAGTCGGCAAGGAAGTTTCAGGGTTCCACTGCCATACCTACGGCAAAATCCTGTTTCATAAAGACGCCAAAACAATTCTTGTTTCACATGCAAAACGCATCAACTACCACAAGGATCCTCAGGAATTGGTTTCGGGTGTTGCCAACAAGGATGGCAATGTGGTAGGCATTTTTGTTCACGGATTATTAGATCAGAACCCAACTATTTTGGAGAGCATCACAAAATCGCTGGGTATTAATGCCGTTGATCTCGAAGAGATTTTAAAGGTAAATGCTAAGCTGAAGGAGCGAATTAAATGCGAAGTTGGCATTTCAACTGACATTCAACAGTCGTCGTCAATCAAAATGAAAAAGCCTCGTATGTTGCTGGTTACTGCAATGGAGAGTGGTTCTGGAAAAACCTTCGTTTTAGCAGGCATTGCTGGCGCATTGAAGCGCAGAGGCTTCAAGGTAGGCGTTATCAAAGTCGGTGGGGACATTCGAGACACTGTTCCAGCACTTTACCTTATTAAAGAGCCGATTCGGCCTTACTCTTCAATTAAGATAGGCGAAAGCGGCTGGAGACCTTTAGCCGAAGCTATAGGCGAAGCCAGCAAAGAACATGATTTTCTATTGGTCGAGGGAGCCATGAGCGCCTTCACAGGATTACTGAATAATAAAGTTGCAAGACCAACTTCGACCGCTGAGGTTGCAGCGGCTTTGGGTGCTTCAACAATTATGGTGGTTGGCTGCGACAAAGAAGGCGTAGAGGGTGGCTTAGCAAATTCACTAAATTACACTAGTCTTCTCAAAAGTCTGGGCGTAAACGTCACTGGCATAATATTGAACAAAGTTCACACAAGTTATCTTAGCGACGAAATCAAACACACTATTAAACAGGCATTTTCAAACAGCGGGGTGGAGCTCCTTGGATTTGTGCCAAAGATGGATGTCGAAGGAAGAGGCATGATACCCGAAATCGAAATAAAATACGAAGAGTTCGGAGCTCAAGCCATGCAAGCCGCAGAACAAAGCATAAACATAGATGCCTTAGTCAGAATTGCCCAAGCCCCCAAACTCACTCAAGTTGATTATCAAGCGTTTATGGAAAAATTCAAAACTTTACTAACCAACTATAAGCTCAGTACGTCTTGAGGGTGGTAAAGCAAAAAATTGTTCATAGATCTCAAACTTGAAGGAAAAACCGTCATTGTGGTTGGCGGAGGCTCAGAGAGTTATCGAAAAACGCAAAGCTTTCTTGATTCAGGCGCAAAAATCTGGGTTATAAGCAAAAATTTTTCAAGTGGAATTACGAAACTTTGTGAAGAAAAGAAGATTGCTTTGGTTAAAACTGAAGTTCAAAATGCCAAGGTTTTTGTTGAGAGTCTAAATCCTAAACCCGATGTGTTCTTGGCCATTACTGATAATTCAAAACTTAATTTGGAATTGGTTAAAGCAGCCAAGTCGGTGGGCTGCATGGTGTATGCTGTTGATAACCCAGCTTTAAGTGATTTCATTTTGCCCGCTGTTGCACATGTAGGTGATGTTAAGATTGCGGTTTCCACCTCAGGAAAAAGTCCTGCCATGGCAAAAGCGCTGAGAGAAAGAATAGAGGAAATGATTCAGCCTGAGGATTTGCTTGAGATTGAGTTACAGAGCCACATACGTAGTATTCTCAAAGAACAGGTTTCAGATCCAAACCTTAGAATCAAACTGTTAAACGAGATACTTAATAACGATAATATTAAACAAGTTTTAAAAGAAGGAAAGCTTCGTGAGGCTCAAGAAATAGCCATGAAACTCATAGAGAAAAAGGAGACAAAATAAATTGAGTTTTCCAACTGTTAGAATGAGAAGACTTCGCCGAACTGCAGCAATGAGGGATATATTAAACCAGATAAATCTGCAGCCAAGCAACCTAGTTTATCCAATTTTCGTTGATGAAAGCATAACAAAACCCGTTGCCATTGAGTCAATGCCAGGATACCGCAGACTGCCTTTAGGTCAAGTTGCTGATGAAGGAAAAAATGCGTTAGCTCAGGGTGTAAAAAGCGTGTTGCTCTTTGGCATTCCATCAAAAAAGGATGAAGCGGGAACAAGCGCTTTTGCCACAAATGGAGTTGTTCAAAAAGCAATTGATGAGCTTAAAAAAACTTATGGTGAAGAGCTTGTAGTTATTGGTGATGTTTGCTTATGCGAGTATATGAGTCATGGGCACTGTGGTATAGTTAAAGAAGGTGAAGTCGTTAACGACCAAACTCTTGATGTTTTGGGTAAAGTTGCGGTTAGCCAAGCAGAAGCAGGCGCCGATATTGTTGCGCCCTCAGCCATGATGGACGGTCAAGTAGGTGCCATCCGAGAAGCACTCGATGATGCTGGTTTTGAGCAGATTCCAATTATGGCTTATTCAGCAAAATATGCCTCAGGCTTTTATGGTCCATTTAGGGAAGCGGCAGAGTCCACGCCGAAGTTTGGGAATCGCAGAACTTATCAAATGAGCCAAGGAAGCCAAGAAGAAGCCATGCGCGAAATGGAACTAGACCTCAATGAAGGCGCCGACATGATTATGGTTAAACCTGCCTTAGCCTACTTAGATATCATCGGTATTGCAAAAGCCAACTTTAACGTGCCCATAGTCGCATACAACGTCAGCGGAGAATACTCCATGGTTAAAGCAGCTGCAGCAAACGGCTGGATAGACGAAAAAACCGTTATCCGAGAAATCTTAACAGGCATAAAACGTGCAGGCGCCGACCTAATCATAACCTATCACGCCAAAGATGCCAAATCCTGGTTGAATCAACCTTGAGCGGAAACAAGTCAAAAACGCTTTTTGAAAGAGCCAAAAAGGTTCTACCCGGAGGCGTCAACAGTCCAGTCCGAGCCTTTGAGCCCTACCCATTCTTCGTTGACCACGCGCAATGCTCTAAATTATACAGTGCAGACGACACCGAATATGTCGATTACTGCATGGCGTACGGTGCATTACTTTTGGGGCACGCTCAACCAGATATTATGGAAGCCGTGAAAAATCAGTTACCCAAAGGCTCGCTTTATGGCGCTCCAACCGAGCGAGAAGTGGAATTTGCCGAGCTCATATCCAAAGCTTCACCTTGCATGGAAATGTTGCGACTTGTCAACTCAGGCACAGAAGCCACAATGCATGCAATCCGAACGGCAAGAGGCTATACAGGAAGGAAAAAAATAGTAAAGTTTGAAGGCTGTTTCCACGGTTCTCACGATAGCGTTTTGGTTAAGGCAGGGTCAGGAGCAGCAACTTTTGGCACGCCAAATTCGCTGGGCATCCCTGAGGAAACAACCCAGAACACGATTGTGGTACCCTACAACAGTATTGAAGCATTAGAGGCTGTTATGAAGCAGCAAGGCAACGAAGTAGCTGCGGTTATTGTTGAGCCAGTTTTGGCAAATGTTGGGTTAATTTTGCCAACAGACGATTACCTTACTTACCTTAGAAAAGTAACAAGCCGATACGGTAATGTGCTAATTTTTGATGAAATAATCACGGGTTTCCGTTTGACATTGGGAGGCGCACAGGAATACTATAACGTGAAGCCTGACATGGCGACGCTTGGCAAAGTTTTGGGTGGTGGATTTCCTTTGGCCGCCTTTGGAGGCAAACGCGAGATCATGGAGAACATTTCGCCAGTCGGCAAAGTCTACCAAGCAGGCACATTTAGCGGCAATCCAGTTTCGGCGACCGCGGGCTACACAATCCTAAAGCTGCTCGGCCAAAAGAAGGCGGAGATTTACCCGAAGCTTGAGAAAAACTGTGCCGAATTATCAAAAGCTTTGATAGATATTGTCCAAACCTACGATTTGCAAGCTCAAGTCTACAACATCGCTTCTATGTATCAGATTTTCTTCACAAACGAAGAAGTCAGAGACTATGCTTGCGCAAAGCATTCAGACACCAAAATGTTTGCCACATATTTCCATGAGTTGCTCAAGGAAGGCGTGTTTATTCCGCCGTCTCAGTTTGAAACCTGCTTTGTTTCAACCGCTCATACCGACGAAGATTTAAAGCAAACAATAAATGCTTTTGATAAAGCACTGGGGAAAGTAGCAGAGGAGAAACTAACGTAAATGAAATTAACTGTTGGCACAAGAGGAAGCGTCCTCGCACTTGCACAGACAAATCGTGTCCTAAAACAAATCAAGCAGTTACACCAAGAAGTCGAGTTTAAAGTAAACATCATAAAAACCATGGGCGACAAAGAGCATGGTAAGCCGCTTTTCAGCATTGACTGCAAGGGTATTTTTGAAAAAGAAATTGACCAGCAAGTGGTTAATGGTGAAATTGACTTTGCCGTTCACAGTCTAAAAGATGTGCCTATCGTTGAGCAGCAAGCTGGCACAGTTTTAGCGGCCATTCCCAAAAGAGACTCACAACACGATGTGTTCATTTCAAAAAGCAAAATATCTCTAAACGATTTAGCTCCAGGATTTGTGGTTGGAACTGGGAGCTTAAGGCGAATGGCTGAAATCAAATACATACGTCCAGACATAAATGTTGATCCAATCAGAGGCAACGTGGACACTCGACTCAATAAAGTTAGAAAAGGAGAGTTCGCAGGCGTCATAATTGCTGAGGCTGGACTTGAAAGAATGAATTTACAAAACGAAATAACTGAGCGCTTATCACTTGACCAATTCCCCTCAGCAGCAGGACAAGGAGCCATAGCAATAGTGGCAAAAGAAGGCAACGAAAGCGTCATAGCGCTACTAAGGGCTGTTGAAGACAAAGCAACTCGTGCTGAGATTACAGCTGAACGAAGCTTGGTGCTTGAATTAGAAGGTGGCTGTCGAGTGCCAATAGGGGCTGTTGGAAAGGCAAATAGCAATAACTTGTCACTTTTCGGATGCGTTTACTCCCTTAACGAGCGAAAGAAAATCAGCGCTTCAGCACAAGGAACATTAGCTCTTGCTGAAACTTTAGGCAAAAAAGTCGGTGAAGACCTCATAAAACAGGGAGCCAAAGAGCTTGAGAAAGAGTGGAGGCAAAAGTATGGCGCATGGTAAAGTTTACCTTGTCGGCGCTGGACCAGGCGACCCCAAATTACTCACTGTAAAAGCAGCCGAGTTACTAAAAGAAGCAGACGTAGTAATTTACGATAGATTAGTCGGCGAAGAAATCCTCAAATTAGCCCCAGAAAGAGCAGAGAAAATCTATGTTGGCAAACGAACGGGCAAGCATGAGGTTCCCCAGGACAAGATTACTGAGTTAATAATTGAGAAAGCCCAATCAGGTGGCAAAATCGTTAGGCTCAAGGGCGGTGATCCATTTGTTTTCGGAAGGGGCGGCGAAGAAGCAGAAGCTCTTGTGGAAAAAGGAATCGAGTTTGAAGTTGTGCCTGGAATTAGTTCTTCTGTTGCTGCCCCAATGTACGCAGGCATCCCATTAACCCACAGAGAGTACGCAGCTTCAGTAGCAATAATCACCGGTCATAGAGCAGGCGACGCTGAAAAACCAATTAACTGGGCAAAAATCGCCGAATCCGTAGACACGATGGTTATTTTGATGGGCATAGAATCACTTGACCGCATAGCTAACAAGATGTTGGAAGGCGGAGTAAGCCCAAATAAGCCAGTGGCAATTATCGAATCAGGAACCTATCCACAACAAAGAACCCTAATTGACTCGTTAGGTAATATCGTTAAAGAAGCGGAGAAAAAACAAATCAAGCCGCCAGCGGTCATCGTTATTGGCGAAGTAGCTAATTTAGGCAGGAAACTTGCATGGTTCAAAAAACCCCTAGCCTGAAAGGCAAAACAATTGCAATAACACGTCCCGCTGGACAAGCTGAAGAAGCGGGCAAACTTATCGAGGAAAAAGGCGGAATCCCATACTATATGCCTGCCATTGAAATCAAGGGTTTGAGCAATTTTGAACAGATTAAAAAGCTTATTGCAGAAATGCTTGATTTGCAAGTGGATTACGTTATTTTCATGAGTACCAACGGAGTAAAACACCTCTTTAGCGCTGCTGATGAACTAAAGCAAACCAGTCAATTACAAGAAGGTTTAGCATCAACCTTTGTAATCGCGGTTGGTCCAAGAACAGCGGACTCACTTGAAAAAGATTACAAAGTGCATGTTAGCTTGGTTCCTACTAAGTATAGTTCGGAAGGGTTAATCGAGTGCTTTGAGGAAGGAGAGGTTGAGGGTAAAAAAATTCGCATACCCAGAACCAGCAGCGCCTCCCCGACTTTGACTGGCAAACTCAAAGAAATGGGCGCTGATGTTGAAGAAATTTACGTTTATGAGTCGGGCTTGCCAGTAGATGAAAAACTGAAAGAAAAGTTTTATCAAGACCTAACCGCAGGAAAAATCGATGCGATCTTATTTGGGAGTGGATTGAGCGCTAAAAACATTTTCAAAATGCTTTCAGAAAAAGCTTCTATGGATAAACTTCGAAGCATAATGAACCAAAAAATTACAACAGTGGCTATCGGACCCACCACGGCAGATGCCTTAAACGAAATGGGCATAAAAGTTGATGTTATGCCAGAAGACTACTTGTTTGAAAATGCACTTGAAGCATTAGCCAAGTATTGGGGCGCCTATTAGTTTCCAGAAAATATTATGTTGTTGCATCGGTACAGCCACGTACCTTTAAAAAAGACAATTATTAAATAATTAAATGGCAAAACATTTTTGGTGACTTTCGATTTTTAGGAGGTGGATTTATGGAAGCAGATAACCATGGCAAAGTAAAAGTGACTATTGAACTTGACATTAACCAGCCAGCTATGGAACTAGTCAAACAGAACATAGAAATGATGAGTGAAACAATGCCAAAACTAATGCAGAATTGGAGAGAAGGCATGGGTTCAAAAGGAAAAGGACACGGAATGGGCATGATGCACCACGGACAAGAATAAACTAAAACCAAATTATTCCTTTTTTTATTTTGTTTTATTAAAGACTAAATGTTGGTTCGCAGTTTATTGAAGCAATAACTTCGGCGGCAAACTCCTCTTGCTCCTCAGTCCCAATCACGGATATCAAACATGAGCCTTCTGCGCCACAAACTCCGCCAGCAGCAATTAACTCGACATCAGCACCAGTCAAAGCGATCAATGCATCCAACTCAGTAAAAACTTCTCCGAGAACAGGCAGCAAACGGTACCCGCCTGCACCAGGCGCATTCATCTTTTCAGCAATTAAGTTCAAATCACCATTTATGCGTTTCTCAAGACCTACAGGTATTATGAGTTTCACTCGACGCCCCACAACCGCTGGCAACGCTAAGCCTATAGTTCCAGCTTTCGGGTGACCAATCAAAATGGCTGCCTGCTTACGGGTTAAATCAAGAGCATTTGCACCCTTCAAGATTACATCGCCTTCCTTTAGAGAATCAACAACATCACTGATTGTTTTGCCTTTCTGCCAAACACCCTTAGTTATCACCACATCTTCGGGAGCCTCGTTCTCGTCAACCAATCGACCCTCTCCAGTCATTTTAAAACTTGGTGGAAGAGTTATGCCACGGAAAAAGTGCTTTCTTGAGAAATCATTCGAAACATGGTGTGCTTTTAGGATTTCTTCAGCTACATAACCGTTTGTTGTTCCAGCGATAATTACAATTGTGCCATTTTTGATAGCTTTCAAAATTGTCGGGTGTTTAGTTAATACTTTAGCGATTAAACGTTTTCCCGCTGCTGGAGTAATTTGAAATTGTTTCATTGTTGGCGCCTTGGTGACTGTTAATTGACATTGGATTATAATAATTTTGTTAACAGGTGCGAAGAGCTTTCAACAGAAAATACGAAGATTCTTTAAAAACAAATCATCTTATTGAAAGTATGCGGTCACCGCGTTCGCAAGGCGGAAGTCGCGGGTTCAAATCCCGCGAAGATAATTGAGGTCGTCATGCTCGGTAAACAGTTGCTCATGACTCGGGGCGCTGTTACTGCTTTTAGCATCGCCAATGATATTGCAAAGTACTTCGCAATAATGCCCGTATTGTTCGGTGCGGCATTACCGGAACTGCAAGCCTTGAACGTGCTACAGCTTGGGTTAAAAAGTGCAGTTTTGTCAGCGCTCATTTTCAATGCAATTATCATTCCACTCTTGATTCCTCTTGCTATGCGGGGTATAGCATTCAAGCCGACAAGTACGATGACGCTTTTCCTGAAGAACACCCTTATTTACGGTGTAGGCGGCGTAATTGTGCCATTCGTAGGAATTAAACTCATAGACCTACTGCTGGTTGGAGTTTTTCACGTTTAGGATGGATTAAACATGACTGAAAACAAAGAAAAACGGAATTTCAAACCTACAATAGGACTTACTTTAATATCGCTTCTAATATGCGGATTGTTTTTCCCCATTTTAATCACAGGAATATCTCAAGTCTTCTTTCCATATCAGGCGAACGGAGAAATCGTTCAACTAAATGGAAAAGACATAGGGTCAAACCTCATTGCCCAAACCTTCAATCTATCAATCTTCTTCCATCCTAGAAACGACTCCGCCTCAGGAGTAGACCCGGACATTACGCTTAAAGATGCATATTCTCAGATACCCGGAATAAGCAATGCTACGGGCATTTCTTCGGCGGTTCTTACAAGCATTGTTAATCAAAATCAGGAAGGCACGCTGTGGATTTTCGGAAGCCCATACGTGAATGTTCTGCGAGTTAACCTTGAACTTATAAAAGAGTATCCGGCAGCCTATGGTGATTTCTCAGGATAACAACCGTGGCAAAACTGTCTATTGCGGTCTAAAGTCCAAAAACTCAAGAAACGATTGGGAATTGAGCCTAAAGCGCTTGCTAGTTCCCGAAGTAGGCAGTATAGAGGAAGGTAACTTGAATAGAAAATGTAAAATAAATTGGTTTGTAATGATTAGCTTAAATGTGAAAGGCCTTCTTCTTCCTGCAGCGGAAAACTTTTGGAAGGCTTCGGGTTAACGCATGTGGATACTACTAAGGGCGGATTTAGGTCGTTTGTGAACTTTGAGAACTACAGAGACTATGGTGCTTTGGACGCCTTTGATCTTCATAATTTTCTTATGCAAGACATTGCGAAACTCTTCCACACTCGAAGCTGAAACTATAGACACAATGTCAAATTCCCCTTTCACGTCATAAATCTCCTCAATATTTTCAACCTTAGAAAGCGCGTCCATGATTTGCGCCTTCTGAGTCGGATCGACGAAAATGTTAACTGAGGCCTCAAACCGACCTTGACTATTTGAAGAATCAATGGTCTCCATATAGGTCATTGGAATCAGTAAGCTGGTTGAGTAGCTTTTGAGCTTTTTTGAGAAGTACAATGTGCTATTTTGAGAAGTGGAGCGGGCTAATGAAAGATTAAACCAAGGGTATTCACCTAAAGTGAATTGTCTGTAGATTAATTATTCATCTTATGTTTGTCTAGCGACAGTTTCCATCAGGGTTGCTGTCTTTCCTATGCCATGCGCTCCAGTTAATAGGATTAGTCCATTTTTGCAATTTTTTATTTTCTCTATGAATGCTTGAGCTTGCGGATTCCACCAAAAAGCATTCCCCAAAGCATAAGGCATTCTTTCAAAGGTAGAGCAAGATAACCATTTCTCAATTTGTCTTTCAAGAGGTTCAGAATTATAATTCGGGTTTGTTTGCTTGAATTCTTCAAAGTTCTCTTTGACCGATTGTAAACCTGATTATCAAAGCCAAAAATGCCAAACCAATACAGATCACAACATAATCTAAATCACCCGTCAGCAAGATCAGAACACCCAAATATCCCCATTGCCAACTGTAGCTTCCAAGGATACAACCAAACTACCAAAAACGTCAATCGACTTTTTATACATGCACTTAGTTCAAACAAAAACCGCCTCAACTACAAAATAGTTTAAAATCATCAGCCACTAAAAATCATTTCCACTTAGCATTTGCAAATTAAAGCCCAATCCAACCATAATCCCGTGCAAAATAAGACAATCTTTGAATCAGCAAGTTCAATTAAATAAAAACAAAAACATCCTAAAAGACGAGAATAAAAATAAAAAAGAAATTAATTGAGATTTGTTAAAGATGTTCAGCTAATAAGCTTAATATCTTCTTGGTGGTCTACGTTTTGCGTAACACTCACGGCAATAAACTGGCCTTGTACCGTCTGGCTTGAAAGGAACATCACATTCTTTTCCGCAATCGGCGCAAGTTGCTTTGTGCATTTCTCTGTTGTTATACATTATGCTATTTCAACTCCTACTAAAGTGCTGTGCAAAATTTGCTTTTACACATTACCCAATTATCTTGTATTCCAACCTTATAAATTGGATGCATCGCTTTTTTTATATTAACATCACTTTTTGCTACCAAAATGCATTTTTCCCCAGTTTTGTTAAATAAGAAACGCAAACTAGAAAATTTGTTAAATTTGCAGATTCTTGATTATCTCACGACCGAACTTCTGTATAAATAGAGCCAAAAAAACCATTTTTTATAGTCAGACTAATATAGGTACATTTGATATTATGTACATTCGGTATATTTGAGAGAAAGTTAACTTTGCAGCTTTGCTTTTTCTCTAGGACATGATGCGAGAGAGGGACTTTGAGACAGAAAAAATCTACACTTGGAGAACATATTGCTCTTCTTTCAGTAAAACACAATATCTACCCCTCTGAAGTTTTTCAAGCACTTGTTAAAGCAAGAAGCAATGGAAAAGCCGCATGCGGCAATCTCTCAGTCGAATGCCGCGGAAAAGTCAAAGACGAAATAATTTTCATGATAAAAAAAGACAACAATGCATTAGCTCAATTCAGAGTTGATGAGCAATTTCTATTAAGAAAAGATAATCCCTTTGAAAGCTGGATGAGCACAGACAAAATAACCAAAAAGATCGCTAAACAAAATACCGATTCAGTTTACCTTCATGTCCAAGATTTAAGGGCTGGCATGAAACGCATCAATGTTAAGGCAGAAGTTTTGGAGATTCCTAAGCCAGTTCAAGTTCACACACAGTTTGGCAACACAGTTATGGTAGTTAACGCTGTCGTTGGAGATGAAACAGGAAAAATCAAGCTGTGTCTATGGGAAGGCCAAATAAACTCTGTTGCGGTTGGAAACAACATTGAAATAAAAAATGCCCATGTATGCGTTTTTAGAGGCGAAAGACAACTGCGCCTAGGCAAAAAGGGCATCCTAAACACATTACCGCTACCAGCGCCCGCTGAAGCCATTAAACAGCCATTAGCGGCTGCACCTTAAATTTTGAAGCACTTCCCTGAGTTTCTCTTCCTCAGTGAGAGGACTATTTTTATAGCCGAATTAAGCATTCCTTTTGAATAAGATAAGAGGGCAATAATAGGTTGACAGTTATTGTTGATGACGCAGGCAGCGGGGATTTACTTTTTGGCGTTGTTGTTGGTGCCTACCGCGAGGACACTGGCGAATTCAAGTATGACATGATTGACGTAAGGTTTTATCAAGAGATTTTCAGAGAAAAAGAGTACCTGCAAGAATCCTCACGAGTCGTTTCCAAGCTTGTCTCGGGGTTTAATTTAAAACCAGACGAAGAAGTTCACATCTGCCAAGGTTGTATCTTTGATGTGGCAGCTGAGGAACTACGCAAAGTTTACGGAGAAGACCGCGTAAAGCGCATAAGAGTCGTTGGCGAAGCGCAAAGATTAGTAGAAATCGCATATTTAGACGAAATCCGCAACCTAGGCTACGAACCGTTAGCTGAACGCGAAGAAAAAAGAGGCAAAAGCTTCTTCCACATGATGCGGTGGCTAAAAGACAAACCCGAAATGCTACGTTATGCAAAAACC
>Ga0182021_10005447_pt1 | contig 15073 bp, 14 predicted proteins | sample 612E3MmetaG_FD_120493 | JGI IMG/M metagenome (GOLD analysis project Ga0182021, IMG submission 120493) | Permafrost microbial communities from Stordalen Mire, Sweden - 612E3M metaG (Illumina Assembly) | ecosystem: Environmental > Terrestrial > Soil > Wetlands > Permafrost | place: Sweden... | reverse complement strand
TAGTTGTTGAATTAGACAAGAATCATTTACTTTGCAGTGTGTGCATTGGAACACGTTCCACATGTTTGATGCCGTTAGCACCCTAAATGAAAAAATACTTTGAATACTTTTTTGGCTGTGGTAATAGGTAAAGGTATAACTTTGATTACAGTTTTTCAAGAGAAAACTGGAAATATCTGGTTGGATGATACATCATATACGATGGTTCCTGTTTTAAAGTTTATCTGCCGAATTTTAGAAGTCTATTCTAATATTCGTATTTTTGGAACAAGGATCCATACAAAACAAGCAATACAAAACGCAGCGGCTGAGCTTAACAATGCCGCTTCTGCTTCTCCGGCATGTTCTGCAATGGTTCCTAAAAGAAGTGCACCAATCGGCATTGATCCCATAAACACGGTGCTATACACACCCATAACTCGTCCTCTCAGAGAGTCGGGCACAATCGATTGTATGGTAGCATTAGAAAGATTAACGACAAATATTGTAGCTATGCCGAGAAAAATCATGAGAAGGAGCGAGAGCGGCAGCCAGTATGTCATTGCAAAGAAAGCAATAAAAATGGGAAAGCAGAGAGAGCCGACTGTAATAAATTTGCCGCGCATACGAGATTTCCCGAAGGTCGCTAAAGTCAATGCTCCGAGAAGAGAACCGGCACCGCGGGCAGAAAAGAGGAGGCCATTTGTCGCTGCGTTACCATGGAGCGCTTTCACCGACCATGCAGGGAGCAATGTTCCCAAGGACATTCCGAATAAGCTCGTCGTCGCAACCAATCCGACGAGCGTACGAATGATTGGTTGATGAAGCACATAATAAATTCCTTCCTTTAATGCTGAAAATGTGGAACTATGTTGTGGAGTTTCTGTGTTTGGTCGAAGATGCATTGATGCCAGTGCGATGATGACAGCAATGAACGATATTCCATTGACAGCAAAACACCACCCTGGTCCGAAAGCGGTATAAATGATGCCGGCAATTGCCGGGCCGATGATAAGAGCGGTGTTAAACATCGTTGCATTGAGCGCGACGGCATTTGTCAAATCTTCGCGATCCACCATTTCTGAGATAAATGCAAGGCGTGCCGGCGCATCAAAAGCGTTAGCCGATCCGAGGCCGAATGCCAGCAAAAGAATATGCCACGGTTGGACAGTGCCGGTGAATACCAGTGTTGCAAGAACAAACGCGAGGATCATCATAATGGATTGTGTAATAATGAGGAGCTTGCGCTTTGAGACGCGATCTGCAACAACGCCACCGTACATCATAAAAAGCCACGAAGGAACACCGGAAGCAAATCCCACATATCCAAGAAATGCCGAAGAATGTGTTAATTGATAAATAAGAAATCCTTGAGCCGTTGTTTGCATCCATGTGCCGAACAACGACACCATTTGTCCCCAGAACCAAAGACGGTAGTTCCTATGCTTTAGCGCCGCGAATGTCTTTTGCCAGCTTAATTTTTGGGAAGGAGCGTTGCCGTTCATTTCTTCATCAATCGTTTGAGCAATTGAATTTGTCCTGCATGATACACATCGTGGCAGGCAACTCCGGAAATGATGGAAATATTTGATACCTTACTACCAGGAGGTTTTCGGTTGAGATCTGATGGTTTAAGCAATACAATTGCTTCGCACATCGACCGGTGCATTTCACCCAGCAAGCGGATATCTTCATGCCATGCCTTCTCAGTCATTTCGAGAGGGCGTTTGATCCAATTGCTCCCTTTCAAAGGAAAAGAACCTTTCTTTTCTCCTAATAATCGTCTGCGAACAATATATTTCCAATATGCACAATGGATGACAATCTCCCAAATATTATGCCGATTTAGTGCGGGACGCCATGCTGCTTGTTGTGCAGTCAAGCTGCGAATAGATCCGCGCAGGTTGGTTCCGTGCCAAGCTTTTTTCGTGTAGGCTTCATCGATAAGATGGAGCAGTAAAGTAATTTCATTTGTTGGTTCCATTGCATCTTCAACATACGGAGCAAAAGGCATTCAATCAAGATTGTACGTGTCCTTTGAAGAACGATTTTGTATTTTGATGATAGTGTGCAATGGTGTTCTATCGTACCTGAGAAGATATTTTTATGGCAGATTTTGAGATTGCAGTGATAGGTGCAGGCGTCGTGGGACTTGCTATTGCGGCGCGTCTTTCTGAAAAGCATCCGCGTCTTGTCGTGCTCGAAAAGAATGAAAAGTACGGAATGGAGACATCGAGCCGTAACAGCGAGGTGATCCATGCAGGAATCTACTATACACCAGGATCTCTCAAAGCAACTCTCTGTGTAGAAGGAAGAGATGAATTATATGCGTTGTGCAAAGAACACAACATCATTCATAAACCGCTGACAAAATTGATTACTGCAACAACACCGGCAGAATTAGAAAAACTTGAAAGCATCCAAAAAAATGCGGCAGAGAATGGCGTAGAGCTTCAACTGTTGGATAGGGCTGCCACATTAAGCTTAGAACCCAATATCAAGACGATAGGCGCATTGTTCTCTCCGCTGACAGGTATTATCAGCGCTCATGATCTAATGGATTTTTTTTTCCAATCGATTCAATCCAATAGGGGAGTAGTTCAGCACCGTTGTGAGGTGATGGGGATTCAAAAAAATAATGGTGAATATGCAATAACCATTGACGATGTTGGAACTCAATCAAGTGTAAGCAGCGAGATTGTCATTAATGCGGCCGGTCTTGGTTCCGATCTCATCGCGCAAATGATCGGTATCGACATTGATAAGGAGAAATTGCGTCTCAATTTTGTCAAGGGGTCCTACTTCGCTGTTGCACCTTTGAAAGCAAATCTTGTATCGCGGCTTGTGTATCCCGTCCCGGTCAACGAGGGGCTTGGTGTTCATGCGTTGATGGATTGGGGAGGAAGGTTGAAGTTTGGGCCGGATGTTGAATATCTCGAAGGCCGTTCACTCGACTATAAGGTCGCAGAAGAGAAGCAGCATGCATTTGCAGAATCCATCCGACGTATTTTGCCCGCGATTAACGATGAAGATATTACACCGGATATGAGCGGCATTCGGCCAAAACTTCAAAGGAAAGGACAACCACCCCGCGATTTTGTTATCGTTCACGAGAAAAATCGCGGCCTGTCCGGATTTGTCAATCTGATTGGAATCGAATCGCCGGGACTAACATCTTCACCGGCTATAGCAACGTATGTGGAAAGCATTTTATTCAAGTAGAACGATACCGGCTAAAAAAAATCACCTGTTTTTGGAAGAGATTTCTTTTATACGTATTCATTTTATCAACTACTATTAACTATCTTTGTTTAACCTCTTTCCAATTGTAAGGTTTTAGTCGCAGCATCGCAAACTTCGCTTGGCCCAAAATATTGTATTGGTCCAGGGAAAACATAGGATGTTTTAATAGACCATTCGGACCTGTTTTTTACAAACTCTTGAAATGGTTTGCCGTCCAATTTCACCAGTGCTTTCTGAATAACAGGTTTCATGAGACCGTGTCTTTTTTCTATATTCATCATCATCGTAATGGGCACACCTCCCGCAATCCATTTTTCAGCGGGAGCGGTAAGGTTTCGAATCGATGACATATACCCGGTCTTTCCTGATCCAATGAGAACGGCAGTTACATAGCCCAATGAATATGTGTAGTTGGCGTCAAAATTAGACGGTGCTGCGCAGCGGCCTTCGTATCCAAAGAAATTTGCCAGTGCAGTAAAATTTCCCTTAAATTTACCTTCCGTTTTCCACTCTTTAAGTTTTTCTTCAACCATTTCAATTAGTAATTTCTCAGTCTCAATATGTGAAACCTGTACATTCCCATGCGGATCGCGGTCCATTAAAAGTTGAATCTGTATTTCTTTTGGCAATGAGTTAAATGCTTTTGTTGAATCGGCACTTATATGACTGTTCACGAACTGGAATTTTTCATCATCAGTTTCCAATACGTTAAAAATTGCGGCTTTGTCGGCTACTAAGTCATTAATTTCAGAAATGAGTTTTTTAATCTCGGGTACGAATTCAATTAAGCCTTCCGGAATCAAGCAGACACCGAAATTCTCATTATTGTCAGAACGTGTTTTAATAACCCGGGCAATATCCTCAACAATCTGGTCCATAGTCAATCTTTTTTCCTGGACTTCTTCAGAAATAATAGCATAATTTGGATGTGTCTGAAGCACACATTCAAGTGCGATATGCGAGGCAGAACGTCCCATCAATTTTATAAAATGCCAATATTTTTTTGCGGATAACGCATCACGTTCAATATTGCCAATAAGCTCGCTGTACACCTTGCAAGCGGTATCAAATCCAAAGGATGTTTCTATCATTTCATTTTTTAAATCCCCATCGATAGTTTTTGGGCAGCCTATGACCTGGACACCGGCATTTATTGACTTGTAATACTCAGCCAACACGCAGGCATTTGTGTTTGAGTCATCTCCCCCAATGATAACAATGGCATTGATGCTCAGTTTTTTGCAGTTTTCCAGGCCTTTGTCAAACTGTGATTGGTCTTCCAGTTTTGTCCGGCCGCTGCCGATTATATCAAATCCTCCGGTATTCCGGTATTCATCAATCAGTTGAGCAGTCAGTTCAATATATTTGCCGTCTACCAATCCCGATGGCCCGCCTAAGAAACCATATAATTTGCTATTGCTGTTCATTGCCTGTAAACCGTCGAATATTCCTGCAATGACATTGTGCCCGCCGGGGGCCTGGCCGCCGGAAAGGATAACTCCGACATTGAGAACAGATGATTCCAAAGGTTTTGAACCAGATTCAATATGTAAAACAGGTAAACCATGGGTAATTGGGAACATCTCATTAATTTCTTTTTGATGCGCAACAGATTGAGTTGCAGTACCTTCTTTAACTATTATATTACCAGTCAAGGTGGCTGGTAATATTGGTTTATAACCAGCTCTTGCTAACTGTAAAGCGCTTTTTGTATGAGAATTGAATTTCATCTATTTCACTTTAGTGGATATTGATTAATAGTCATAAATTATTTTAAGCTGGAAAAACAAAAAAATCTATTTTAAATAATCTTCCCTGTATTTAATTAAATCAACAATTGGGTAAAAATCCAGATAAATAATTATGCACACTTATGCATTGAGAGGATTATTCTTTGTGACCGATAAAACGATCAATATGTTGAATACAGATATTTGACCAATTTTCAAATGCATCAATTTTTTCCCGAAGTTCTTCAGTATTTAGAAATTTTGTTTCATTAATTGATTTTTCTCTGGGTTTTACCAATGGTTTTTCCATTGTAAGAACGTGCACAATGCCGAAATGAGCTTTACCAACGTCGTTGGAGTCGTCATTCAGCAAGGCGACCATCCGCTGCGTGTAAGGAGATTCAATATTGACTTCTTCATTTATTTCCCGTTTCAAACCATCTTCATATGTTGTACTGAACAAACCAGAATCAGTTACGGAAATATGTCCGCCCACACCTATCGAATAATTGCCGTGTAGTCTTTTCTCTGCTAATAGTTTACCACGGCGATAAACAAAAAAAGTGTCTTTGAATTGCAAGAGGGCATAGGGGATCAATTGTTTGTAGGCGGGATTAGATTCTGCATTCTTTCTCTGGAGAAATGTATGATTTTTGGGATTGCGAATAATATCCCTGTATTTATCCAACTCAAAGGAAAGACCTTGGAACATACCTAATTGTTCAAGTAATTGAGTTGGAAAAACCAAAACATGTTCTTCTAAATACTTTTCATCTTGCACGGCAGATCCTTTTTGTTAGAAACGAAATGACTTAAATATGTAACAAGAAAATATGTATGATTGTGAGCAGATACAAGTGATTTTGATCGTATCTTGCTGTGAAGCCAAGTTAGCAGTGATTCCCATGCAAGATTTTACACCTATACCGACTATAATTTAAAACGATTTTTTGCTTCTTCCATAATAGTAACTGTAGCAGTCGCACCGACACGAGTAACTCCCAACTCGCGCATCCTAAGGATTTGGTCAAGAGTCCGTATGCCGCCTGACGCTTTTATGTGTACTTCAGGAGAGCAGTGTCGGCGCATAAGCTTTATATCATGTTCGGTTGCTCCCGTGTATGAATACTTCCCATCGCGATCTTTAACAAAGCCATAGCCGGTGGATGTCTTTGCAAAATTGACCATATATTTATTGCAAAGATTGCATAGTTTTATTTTGTCTTCATCAAGCGGCAAATAATCCGTTTCGAAAATCACCTTTAAAAGTACTTTGCATTTCAGGCATATGTCATGAATTGCTCTTAGTTCGTTGTCTATATAATCCCAGTCGGCTTGCAACACTTTGCCGATATTGACAACCATGTCAACTTCGACAGCGCCGTCTTTAATAACCTGGACGGTTTCTGCAACTTTTATATCGATAGTACTATTTCCGTGAGGAAAACCGATGACTGCGCACACTGCGACATCGGAATCTCTAAGTATGTCTGCTGCCATTTTTGTGTGATACGGCTTTACGCATACGGTAGCAGTATGATATTTCTCTGCGATTTCACAGTTGTTCCTCAAATCGTCATCAGTATAAGTAGGATGAAGAATTGAATGATCGATCATCTTTGCGATGCTATTGACAGTGATCATTGCCATGTTTTTCTTATCGTCAGGTTATTTTCCGATCATAGATAAAAGATACAAGCCCAATGAAGTGAATTATCCTGATGTAGACAATGAAGCAGCAAACAAGTGTCTCTCAACAACAATTCCCTTCACTCAGGAGGGGAATTGTTATCGCAAGGACAACAAACGATTCAGTATAAGAACATCGGCTTGCCAAGCAAATGAGCTACCTTGGGTCTGTACTTTTCAATATCATATAACTCATCCACATCAACACATTTCTTGCCTTCAGTAATCATGCTGGCAGAAATAGTTGTGTACTTGCCGTCGCGTAATGCAACCATCCGGCCGGATTTTCTCTGAATGAGAAGATCGGCAGCGAGATAACCATAGGTTGTCGCAACCATACGATCAAGCGCATCAGGCGCACCGCCGCGCATCAGGTATCCAAGCTGTTGAACCATCACACCAACACCTGAACGTTTTTCTATTTCGTTACCAATATATTGTCCAATACCGCCGAGCTTCTTATGGCCAAAGGCATCAGCTTCACCGGTAAGAGACATTACGCCGCCGAGGGGTTTGGCGCCTTCCGAGATAGTCATAATAGCATAGTTACTGGGATTTCCTTTGCGATCTTCGACCAATAATTTGACGAGTTTATCAATATCAAAGTCGACTTCGGAGATAATTGCCCGATCAACACCAGCAAGATATGCCGAAATGAGAGAGGTTTCTCCGGAATAACGCCCGAATAATTCTACAACCGCAATACGTTCGTGAGAACCGACCGGCGTTCGCATGGAATTAATAAACTCAACACTGCGTGTGACAGCTGTCGAAAATCCGATGCAATAATCGGTGCCGTAGACATCATTATCCATTGTTTTCGGAATACACACCATCGGAACACCTTCTTTATGCAGACGTACAGCATAGCTGAGTGTATCGTCGCCGCCGATAGCAATGAGTCCATCCAGCTTCAAGTGTTCTATAACGCGGAGAGAATGCGCGGTGCAGTCGGCCGGTTCTGTTCCGTCCCTGTGCTCAAATTTTCCTTTCAGAAAATCCGGCATGTCTTTAGGACGTACTTTACCGGGATTTGTTCGTGACGTATGTAAAAATGTTCCGCCGGTACGATCGATGGTGCGAACAACAGTTCTTGTCAGTGGAAGTATAAGTTCCTCTTGGGTCTTGGGGTCGTCCGGATTGTATTGGAGTAATCCGGCCCAGCCGCGTTTTAGGCCGAACATTTCGTGTCCTTCTTCAAGAATTCGCGTTGAAGCTGCTTTCATACAAGCATTCAATCCTGGAACGTCGCCTCCTCCAGTTAAAATACCTAAACGCATTGTTTTTTATCCCTTCAAAAGAAAACTATTTTTGTTAGTTCCTGAAAATGATCACGCTATCTAATGAAATCAACAATTGCGTAAAAATCCAGGCAGGAACTTAAAAATAACGGTAATGAAACATCGTTGTTCAGATAAGATTATTCTATTTAGCTTATCTTAGATATTTGATGGATATCGTTTCCGTACAGCGGGAAGCAGATATTCGGAAAATGCCCGATCCAAGGAATATTCTGGCTTCCAATCCCAGTCGCAGCATGCTGCTGTATCATCTACGTCAGCAGGCCAGCTATCAATAATAGCTTGCCGCCGGTAATCCGATGCGAACTTCACGCTGATGCTCGGAAATGCTTTTTGAAGGATCTGAAACACCTCAAACGCGGAAGGATTGAACGCACCGACATTGTAGACAGTCTGTGTAAGTTTTTCGCGCGGAGCAGCTTGAAGTTTCAATAATGCAGTAATTGCGTCTGGCATTGCCATAAACGGAATACGTGCATCTTCGCGCACGAAACATTCATAATGTTTGTTTTTTGCAGCCATGTGCAGCATTTCTGGAGCGAAGTCACTGGTTCCGCCAGTTGGCAGAGTTACTGCACTGATCAGGCCGGGAAATCGTACGCCACGGAAATCAATTTGTCCTTTCGGCGGTTCGGCATCGAGCTGGCGATAATAATTGGCATAATATCTGCCGAGTTGTTCGTTGTATAATTTATTAATGCCGTACATAGTTCGTGGTGTCAGCCACTGAGCTTCTTTTACTTTGCCTGCTTTCCGCTTTATCTCTAGATCGGGAAGGCCATACACAGCAATAGAACTTGGATAGATGAATTTAATCTCGCGACCCTGTAAACGCGACTGTGTAATAGCAATTTCCAGAAGGTTCAGCGTTCCATCAACATTCACGCGGTGTGCAAGTGTCGGCTGACGTTCTGCCCGCGTGGAAAGCAGCGCTGCAAGGTGGTAAATGGTATCGAAATTATGTTCGGTGGAGAGCGTTTCAAGAAGATGCGTATCGAGAATATCTCCGGTGATAAGGCGATGACATCGTGCCTTTACCGATTCGTCGAGGGGTGCAAGGTCCATTGCAATAATATGCATGCCGCCGTATTCGGAAAGATACTCAATCAGCCCGTGGCCGATTTCTCCATTTGCTCCCGTAACAAGGATCGTTTTAATTGACATAGAATCTCTGAAGAAATTCAGTGTTTGTGTTGCGCCGCAGGTTTTATTTGCTCAGCATTCTCTAACTTGCCGATCAATTTCTGCGGTGCATGGATCAGAGTAGGCAGACACTGTGAACAAATCCATAGCTGATCTCCGTTGTAGTGCAGGTGGAGAAGCGGAGTCTCGCGTTCCGATTGTTCGCAATTCAAACAGTGCAGTCCGGATTTTAAGGAACTCATAGATTTTCCTTTAGAACGATTTCTCATGTCCTATTCAGGTGCTATCATGGTTTTACCGCCCGGTGCTGGAATCGATCGCGGTGTTTTAATGGATTGAAATTGGTCGATAAGTTTGAGGGCCTCGTTGAGAAGCTCTCCGAGTGAATTCAACGAATCAATTACATCGTTGGATTTTGAAAGACTCGGATTTTCTAAAAGAATTTGCTGATATAACTTTGCAGCGGCAATCGGATTACCAATTTTATCGGCGACCGAAAGTGCCATTTCAAGAACAGTCAACCGCTTTGCCTCTTCTGCAATACGTTCTTCCAGCGCACGGAAACGCAGCCCGGAGCGAATTCGTGCCAACAACTCTTCCATGGGAAATGGCTTAATAAGATAATCGTCAGCGCCGGCGTCAAGTCCTTGAACGACATTTTCAGTTCCGGTTCGTCCTGTGAGCATAATGATATAGCGATTGCGGTGCTCAGGGTCCTCTTTCACAAGTTTAGCAAACTCGATTCCACTCATGCCAGGCATTTCCCAATCGATGAGAATGATTCCTGGTTGGCATCGTTCCATTTCTTTCCAGCCGGTAATGGGATTCTGCGAGGTTATGACAACATATCCCTGTAACTCCAGACCTATTTGCAGAGTGGTAATGAAATCGCCATCGTCATCAATAAGAAGCAATGTATCTGGCATTTCAATGAATCTCTCAGTTCAGATCGTATGAAATGAAGAAAGAACAACCAATGAGTACAAACTAATCATTAGATGTTTGAATCGCAATGTTAGACTTTTCAATCTACGAGTTCTCCTTCTTCAGCGGAAGAACTCCGCCTGCCAATTCACCTATGACATTCACGAGCTCGGTATTAGCAGGAACAACAATTTTTGAATTCTTTTCAAGCGATCTCTGCACAGTTTCAAGGCGTTTTAAGAGTTGTGCATTTCCGATAAAGAATTTATTCGCTGCTTCGTTTACTAAACGGATTGCTTCTGCCTCGCCTTCTGCTGCGAGGATTCGTGCCTGACGAATTCCCTCTGCTTCTTTGATTGCGGCACGCTTCTTACCATCTGCGGCAGTCTCGGCAGCAGTCGCAAAATCGACGGCAGCGAGTTTCTCATTCTCCGCTTTGACAATCTTGTTCATCGTCTCCTGCACATCTTTGGGCGGGTCAATCTGCTTCAACTCTGCTCGTACAATATCAATGCCCCAGTTGGTCGTTTCCTGGATAAGAATTTTATGAAGATCTTCGTTGATGCGCCCCCGTTCACTGTTGGCAGATTTTAGCGTCATTGTGCCGATTATATTTCTCAGCGTTGTACGTGCAAGGTTTACAATCTGGAAGTTGACATTACTGACTTTATATTGTGAGTTTTTAACATTTGCCTCGTCGTCTTTCACTTTAAAATATACTTGTGCATCAACGACGGCGTTCAGGTTATCATTGGTAATAATTTCCTGTGGTTCTGCATCTACCATTTGTTCTGTGATATTGATCCGATATATTTTATCGATTCCCGGCATAATCCAATGAAAGCCGGGTTGTGCGAAGCGGTTGTACTTTCCTAACCGCTCTATTAATGCTCTGTTCGTTGGGCGGATAATTCTGATTCCCAAAAGGAAAACAAAAAAAATAATAAATCCGCCAATAATCCAAATTGTATTGAGAGTGATTCCACCTTCTTCCATAATAGTCTCCTTGATTTTAGGCTTCTACAGTATTAAGATTCACATTTTATAAATAACCTTCCGAAGCACTCTGGAAGTGCGCCGGAAGGTACTATGCAAAATTTACTTCACATACTCTTCTGCAAAATATTTCGCACTGAGTGGTTCATCGGTTGCTTCTTTTATAAGGGCATCCCATCTCAAACTGGCTCCGGGAGCAAAAACTTTCAGAGCTAAATATTTTCCGACTTCCGGCTTATTCGCGAAGCAGACATCTTTGTCCTGCGCCTGCTTCAGTACATTCTTGGCGATATAATGCTGTAACTGTGATGCTGTCAGTTCACCGAGCTGATAGTTATGATAATACGCCGGGTATTGTACCAAATGAATTTTTGCCGCCCAATCTGGTGCATTACGCCCTTCGGGAGGTGTGATCATCTGGTACTCTTTTACCAGATTCCACCAGAGTTTATTGAGATCCTGATCAGGATTTTCGTACATGGCCTTCTCAAACCTCATCATCACCTGTGTCCATCTGCAGAAGATAAGCGCATGCATCCGCAAGTTCTCCTGTCCCACAGCGCGGATCATTTCTTTGTCTTTAATGCTGATGCCCACCATTGTCTGCAGCCAGTCGGCATTGCTTGGCTGCCGTTCCATCAGCATGGCAATGGCTTCCGTCACGAAGGTATGTGTTTCGACGCGAAGGAGGAAAGGGAGGTCGCGTGAAATGTTTTTGCTGTACGCGGCGTGCCCTAATTCGTGCAGCATGGTACTCATCCAATCCTGATTATCAACAACACTCAGCATAACTCGTATATCACCTGATCGATCGATATCGTTCTCGAATGCATGCTGGTATTTCCCTTTGCGTCCATAGATGTCGCTATTCTTTAAAATGTCGTCTACAGGTAAACCGATATTTGCGTAAAAAGTTCGGCCAAGTTCGCCAATGTTTTTGCCTTTGAAGTATTTATCGAGATCCACTGAACTCATCTGAGGCGCTTCCTGGAAAAAGCGGTCTTGATAATGCCATGGCATCATGCGATCCGGCTTAATGCCGTACTTCTTTGCCAGAAATGCATCGATCTCAGCTTTGAGTTTTTTAAACGGCTCATCGGTGAGAATTTTCAATTCGTCGAAGATTGCAACGATTTCACTTACGGTCTGCTCGCTCGTGGCTAAAGACATTTCGTAGAAATTTGTAAAACCGAGCTGCCGTGCGGCTTCGTTGCGAAGTTTCACTAACTCCACCACCATCGGTGCAACTGCTTTCCCGACTTCTTTGCTTGCTTCCCATGCCTTTTGCCGTTTAGCGGAATTGGTTTCGTTTTTCAAGATAGTGTTTAGAGTATTGTCATCCACTTCTTTACCCGCAAGAATTGGGCGGAATGTATTAAACTTGTTAGAAATTTCTGCGCTCAGTTCGACGATCTTTCGCATCAGTGACGTATCGATCTGATTGGTTAGGTAACTATTAAAAAGAATAACAAGCTGCCGCTGAAGCGAGGAATCTTTGATGGCACCGGCATCTTTCCATCTCTTCAACTGATTAAATTCCTGTCTATTGGAATATATTTTTCGAATCTCCAATTCGAGAGATGCCTTTTCATCGTAATACTTTTTGTCTCCTGTGGCATTGGCATTCCAATCGGCGAGGTTCATTGCCTTAAATTTCGGCTCATAGATCTTGATGTGGCTGTCGATGAATGCCCGAAAGTTATTTTCATCGTTTCGCAAGGAACAGGACATCATTATTAATGCAAAGAGAAGGGGAAGAAAAATGAGGGCTTTCATAAAGACTCCTATCTATGATGGTGAAATAGAGAAATTCCAATGTCATGAAAATGTACTCTCGAACGCTTTCGGGAGGTTTCTTTTGAGAGTAAATCTAAGCAGAGCATGAATGAAGAGCAAGTCCTCTCAAAGCATTGAAAACCCGAATTTTTTACACTTCATAATCTATAACGCGGCGCTCGGTGCGAACAAGCGGGAGGAAGTTCTTTATCCTCATATGCTCAGGATGTATTTGGTACGCATCTAATGCCTCACGTGACTCGAATTCTGTGTACAAGGAGATATCCGCAGCATCACCGCTTTTTTCAAAGTTAAGTCCAACTTCCAGTTTCAACAGACCGGGAATTATTCCGCGTATATTTTCTAACATCCCTTTGACCTTCAGTGCGTTTTGCTGTTTTGTGGCCCCTTCGGCAAAATCCTGGAGTTTCCAGAGAACAATGTGTTTGATCATTATATCAATCTCCTTTATGCATTTCGTGAACTTCTGCTTTTATTAATTCCCATACACGAGCAACATGTTTCTCCGCTGTGGCGATGTTTCCTATTGCTAAGCGGATTGCGTATCGACTGTTCAATTTTGTATGGGAAAGAAACGCTTCGCCGGTTATGTTGATCCGATCGATAATCTGTGCATTCAATTGTTCGAGCTTACCCTCATCTGAAATCCCTTTCGGATGATATCGGAAGCATACAACACTCAATGGAACCGGAGCGAGCCGTTCAAAGTTATCATCGACATCGACCCACGAAGCAAATGTACGGGCTAATCGGCAATGCTCCCGTAAGATACTGATTATTCCGTCGGCGCCAAATGAGCGGATAATGAACCAGAGTTTCAATGCACGGAAACGGCGGCCAAGCTGTACGCCCCAATCCATATAATTGGTTACTGTAGTATCTGTTGTCTTGAGATATTCAGGTACAAGATTGAATGCTTGTTTCAGCATATCAATGCGACGCGTGAAGAGAACACTGCAATCCATCGGAGTGAACAGCCATTTATGCGGATTCGTAACGAATGAATCGGCCCGGTCGCAGCCATCAAGTACTGAGCGCATTTCTGGAACGATAGCTGCCATACCGCCATATGCTCCATCGACATGCAGCCATATTTTTTCCTCCCGGCAGATATCGGCAATTGCCGGCACCGGATCAATGCTCGTACTCGAAGTCGTTCCGACCGTAGCTACAACGGCGAAGGGAAGCCATCCTGTTCTTTTGTCTTCTGCGATTGCAGCAGCGAGTTGATTGGGTTTCATTCGAAACTCTGTATCGACAGGAATTTTCCGCACTCCTTCCTGACCTACACCAAGGATAATGGCAGCTTTCTCAATGGATGAATGTGTATGATCGGAACAATAAAGACGTAAACGCGCTAAGTCTGCTCGTCCTGATAATCCTCCTTCACGCACCTGTTTGTGTATTGCTTCGCGCGCCGCTGTTAATGCAACGAGTGTGGACACAGAGGCGGTATCGATGATGACACCTTGAAATTCCGATGGTAGTCCGAGCATTTGCCTCAGCCAGTCGGTTACGACTTCTTCCAATTCTGTGGCAGAGGGAGATGTTCGCCATAACATTCCGTTTACATTTAATGCAGTGGCAAGCATCTCGCCAAGAATACCGGGAGCAGAAGCGCTATTGGCGAAGTATGCGAAGAAGCCTGGATGATTCCAATGTGTAGTGCCGGGAAGAATAATCTTATTGAAATCCGACAGAATTGCATCAATCTTTTCCGGTGAAGCAGGAGGTGTTGCAGGTAATTGCTTCTTTATATCTCCAGGTTTTACGTGTGAGAATACAGGATACTTCTCGGTATTTTTTAGATAATCGGCGATCCAATCGACCACTTCCTTGCCGTACTTTCGAAATTCTTCGGGGTCCATTCCAATAAAAGGCTGATTACTCATTATTGAGTCTCATTGAGTTATTCTGAATTTATTTTATCTCTACGGGCGGCCCATCTGGATTTCCTGTATCAAGCACAATTTTCCACGAACCGTCAGGTTGTTTCATCCAGGTTGTTGAATAGGTGCCTGTGGATTTCATCAACTTGCCCTCTTTATTTTTCCGAAGTCTTTCCCATCTGCCAACAGTATACCCAATAACTCCGGTGATCATCATCTCTGCTTTTGTGGGGTGCCAGCGGAGGGAAAAACTCGAATCATCAAAAGCTGGTTCCATTGCTTTACGAATTTCGTCTTCACCTGTAATTGGTTTGCTTGTGTCACCAAGCATTGAACCGTTAGGTGCAAAGTAAGCTACCCAACCGTCGACCCCTTTCTCGGC
>Ga0182021_10005446_pt1 | contig 15074 bp, 15 predicted proteins | sample 612E3MmetaG_FD_120493 | JGI IMG/M metagenome (GOLD analysis project Ga0182021, IMG submission 120493) | Permafrost microbial communities from Stordalen Mire, Sweden - 612E3M metaG (Illumina Assembly) | ecosystem: Environmental > Terrestrial > Soil > Wetlands > Permafrost | place: Sweden... | reverse complement strand
CCATACGAAAAGGCGGACATTATCCATTTGCGGACTTTTTCGCTGAATCTCATGCAGCAGATATTTTTCTGAGGGAGTAAATTTGGGCTGGATCAGGCGCATGGCAATGATCAACCCAACGATAACAACAATAATAATGATGATTTGAAAAAAAGAAGGAGTTGTCATAAATAAATTATAATGGAATTCTCATTATATTGATCGCAGCCTAAAAGTGGAGGGAATTTCGGCCGTCAAGTATAATGAACTTATGTCCAGTAAATTTACTCCTTTAGTGATTGGTGTCGCTGGTGGTTCAGGGTCGGGCAAGACCACTGTAGCAAATATCGTTCTCAACCGGGTAGGCAGGCATCGGATCGCATATTTACCTCACGATGCATATTACCGCGATCTAACCAATCTACCCCTCAATCAACGCATTCAAGTAAATTTTGACCATCCCGATTCTCTCGAATCTGACCTGCTCGTGGAACATATTCAACGGTTAAAAAATTGGGAGACGGTCCAATTACCCATTTACGATTTCACTCATCACAGCCGAACAGATCAATCAATCCCGGTAAAACCTCAAAGGGTAATCCTGGTAGAGGGAATCTTGATTTATACCGAAAAAAAACTCAGAGATCTGTTTGACGTAAAAATCTTTGTAGATACCGATTCCGATCTTCGTTTTATTCGCCGGCTGCAGCGAGATATCACCGAACGCGGCCGTACCACAGAAAATGTAATTACCCAATATTTAAGTACGGTCAGGCCCATGCATCTTGAATTTGTGGAACCTTCCAAACGTTACGCAGATATAATTATTCCAGAAGGGGGATTGAATGAAGTAGCCATGGATATGGTGATCGCTCGAATAGAATCCCTATTAAAGGATGAACAAAAAGAAGAATCATGAAAAGTGGCTGGAAATTAAACCTGGTTCGCGCCCTTGTTTTGATAGCTGTGATAGCTCTAACCGTGTTTTTATACATTCACCGCAACCAGGTTTCAAGACTCCAAGCCTTTGGGTACCCCGGAATATTTTTAGTTTCGCTTTTATCAAATGCAACTATAATTTTGCCTGTTCCGGGGGTTCTTTTTACTTCTGCAATGGGAGCGATTTTCAACCCATTTGCTGTGGCTTTGGCTGCAGGCAGCGGAGCCACTTTGGGAGAAATCTCAGGATATCTGGTAGGCTTTAGTGGTCAGGGGGTAATTGAAAATAAACAATGGTATGACCGAATTTCTGGTTGGATGATTAAGTTTGGAGATCTAACAATATTTTTACTGGCCTTGATACCAAATCCATTTTTTGATGTAGCCGGGATGGTAGCAGGAGCTTTGAAAATGCCGATCTGGAGATTTTTAATTTGGGTGTGGTTGGGAAAATTTCTTAAAATGCTCGCTTTTGCTTATGGTGGTGCCACCTTTATGGGAATAATTGGCAAACACTAGAGTTCACAGGAACGTAAAAACGAGATTCTAACTCGCCTATCAATTTCGTTGGGCAGTTATTCAATCACCGGGTGCTAGAATATAACTAATACAATACTTCATACGTATAATTGCCTAACTTAAAAGAGAAAACGGGGAGTTTTGCTTAATCTTTCTTCGAATTGTTGAATTTTATTCAAGGTAAAGAAAATAGGCAAATTTCACCTTTGAGAAAGAAAAAATATTTTGGATCGTGTTCTTCTATATGTTTAGAAAAGAGACCTAAATGAATCTTTTTATCGATACTAAATTAATCTCAAGCTCACCTTTTATTGATGAAAAAGTAATGGATGAGTTTAAGAAATTCATGGGTGAAGAAGGCGACACACTGGTAAAGGAATTGATTGAACTTTACCTGAAAAACACTCCCAAACTAATGGCTGATATAGAAAACGACATCAAAGTTGGAGATATAGAATCGCTAAAGATCCATATTCACGGCTTAAAAGGCAGCAGTGCACAACTTGGCGTCGTTGGAGTTTCGAACATGTGTAAAAATATTGAAGAAGTTATTCTTGAAGGAAAAATTAACGAAATAAAGCCACTTCATGATCAGTTGAAAGATGTGTATCAGCAAGTGGCGACTAATTATCAGGGAAGAATTTCGGCGGAATAAAACCAATTTATTGAATGTATACTGTTATTATGAGAAAAAGCAATGGCCGAGAATAAAGATCACATATTAATTGTTGAAGACAGCGACATCACACTTTATAAAGTGAAAGCGGTATTAATTCGCCTTGGATATGACGTCACATCTTATAACAACCCAGTAGCTGCCTTGGAATGGCTGTTGAGTACATCCAATCAACCCGATCTGATTCTGCTGGATGTGGTAATGCCGCAGATGGACGGCTATGAATTTATTCGGCGTGTTCGTGCCCAATCTCAAACCGCAAAAATTCCTATTCTCCTATTGACCAGTCATGTAGATACCCGCGATAAAATCGAAGGTCTTGAAGCAGGTGCGGATGATTATCTGGGAAAATCAGCCAGTTTAACCGAGCTAGAGTTACGGGTTAAAGCTTTATTGGCACGAAAACACTCAAAAGAAGATTCGATCACGCAAATATCTGCGCGATCCATTGCAGTTTTTAGTTTAAGGGGTGGAGTAGGGGTCAGTACCCTGGCGATCAATCTTTCCATCGCTATTTCCCAACTCTGGGGGATCGAAACATGCCTTTGGGATATGGTAATGGGGGTTGGTCAGTGTGCGTTGATGATGAATCTGAAACCAAATTCCACGATCGCTTCTTTAAGTGAATGGACTGATAAAACTGTTGATGAAACGATTTTACGAAGTATGCTATTAAAACATGATACCGGGGTTTGGCTGATGCCTGCTGCATCAGGGGTCGAGGACTCGGAATTAATTACGGCCAAAATGGTTGATCTGGTTTGGCCGGTCGTGCAAACGCTAGCACCGTATCTAATCATTGATGCAGGGAACCATTTTTCTGACCCCACCTTAACTATTCTGGAAAGGGCGGATGTCATTCTATTGGTTCTGGCACCAGAACTTGCTTCGGTTAATGCCTCTTACCAGGCCTTGAAGGTGTTTAGCGATCTGGGTTTCCCGACGGGAAAAGTGATTCCGGTGGTGAATAATATCATTCCATCCAGTACGCTTGACGTGGCAAAAATTGCGGCTGGGCTTAAAAAGACAATTATCACTGAAATTCCATACGACGGCAAGAATATGGTGAGAGCGATCAACCAGGGTATACCCTATATTGCAACTTCACCCAAGTCTGAAACCAGTATGGCAATTTCCACATTAGCTTATCGGCTTAGTTCCAGCGATATGGAATCCAAAATGACGGAACATTCCACGCCTCAATTGGATGGGATTCGTAAAGGCATTCAACGAAAATAATAGTGAGGAACCATGCCAATGAATAAAATTGACAGATTACCCTCTGTTGAAGATATCCAAAACGAATTAGAAAAAGTTCAAAAATAGGATCCGGCCCGTGTAATTCGTGAACCAATTAGGTGAACCTTGTTTTTTCCCAGATCCGCTTCCTAACGGGCGACCTGTCTTTTTTTACATTTCCATTTCCACAAAAACATAGCGCGCCACAGTAAACCCAAGGGTAATCGGATTCCCATTAATTTCGATCGTCAATGTGTGGTTAAAAGGTAAAATCTCAGTTACTTTGATCTCTGTTCCGATCATGATTTTTTTACGTTCCAAGAACTCCATCAATTCGGAATTCTCTTCAGCCAATTCATGAATTCGGCGGACTGTTACTTTTTTCTCGATAGGTACCTGGGTTAGCGGAATCCAATTTGCTACAGCATCTTCGAAACCCGGCAATGGATTACCGTGTGGGCAGGTTTTTGGGTGGCCCAGTTCATCGTCCAATGCATTTTCAGCCTCAAGAGAAATGGCGTGCTCCAGGTTGTGGGCTTCGGAATGAAGTTTTGACCAGGGCAGCATTTTCAGCATCATCCATTCCATCAACATATGTTTACGCATGATCAGTCGAGCGGCATCCCAACCGGAATCGGTGAGGTGAGTACCGTTTTCCTGCATGGTGATCAGACCATCACGGACCATTCTTTTTAGGGTATTGGTCACAGTGGGTGGGGATACTTTCATGATCTCAGCTAACCTGGCGCCAATAACCGGTTCACCGTCTCGTTCAATAACATAGATCAATGAAAGATAGTCTTCAATCGTTTGACTGTGTTTGATAATTTGATCTGCCATTTTTCTCTTTTTAATTTATGTACAATAAAAGCATGAAATAGACTTGATTAATTATTTGTATTAGCATATACTAACTATATATTAACGATACTTGATATTGATTATATCAATTCTTTGCGGAGGCAGTAATGCAAAATTCTGTGGTTCAATCCTTTCTTTCTGAAATTCCCACCGGTGAAAATGTGATCATTGAATCATTATGTGAAGGAAATGAACTCAATCGCAGATTGACCTCATTGGGGTTTACCCCTGGTACGGGAATTAATATTGTTCAAAATTTTGGACATGGCCCCATGATCGTAAATGTTAGGGGGACCCGTGTTGCTTTGGGACGCGGAGAAGCAGCCAAGATCTTTGTCCAAAAGGAAGAATAATGAGCGATTGTCATTCCAGTGGAGTGTCTGAGGTTATAAACTTGGCCTCTACTGGCGAAACAAAAATGCCGGTCATTGCCCTGGCCGGACAACCAAATATGGGCAAATCAACACTTTTTAATCTGCTTACTGGTCTAAATCAACATGTGGGGAATTGGCCTGGAAAAACAGTTGAGCAGCGCAGCGGAAATTTCACCCTTGATGGAAAAACTTATCACCTGGTAGATCTACCTGGTACCTACAGCCTGACGGCAAACTCACCCGAAGAAGTGATTGCGCGTGAGTTCATCTTAACAGAAAGACCTGATGTGGTTATTGCTGTCGTCAGTGCCGCGAACCTGGAACGGAGCCTTTACCTGGTTTCTGAATTGGTATGTCTGCCAGTTCCTGTAGTAGTGGCATTGAACATGATGGATGTGGCGCAGCAAGAAGGCATGAAGGTGGATGCGGCGGTTTTAAGCAAAGAATTAAACCTCCCTGTTGTGCCAATTACGGCTACTCGTGCTCTGGGCGTACGCGATCTGCTGCAAGAGGCAGTTGATGTAATTAATGGCAAGGAACAAACTTTGCCAAACATCCCGGAAATTCGAGCAGACGTCACCAAGGCAATTGAGACAGTTGAGAATTTGATCGAGAATTATGTTCCGACGGATTATACTCCTGGCTGGGTTGCTTTAAAACTTCTGGAGGGCGATACTGAAATTACCAAGAGCATGAAAACTGCACTTCCAGAAGAAAAGTGGAAGGCTGTGAATACAGTACTTCTTGAAAACGATGACGCCATGGTTGTCGTTGCCTCAGGCCGTTACAATTGGATTGGAAACATTGTCCGTTTGACGATTGAACGCCCTAAGATGGGTCAGATCAGTGTGACCGAGCGTTTGGACCGGGTAGCAACACATCCGGTGTGGGGGTTGTTTGTCCTGGCTGGAATTTTAGGATTGGTTTTCTGGCTGACGTTCACGATCGGATCACCGCTGCAATCCTGGTTGGCCACGCAGGTGGTTGGTCGGATCGCAGGATTTATGCGAACAGTCATGGTCACCTCACCAGCCTGGTTGCGGTCTTTGGTCGTAGATGGTGTCATTGGCGGAGTGGGGGCAGTTCTTACCTTTTTACCCATTTTGATGATATTTTTTGCTTCCTTTGGCTTTTTGGAAGATATTGGTTATATGGCGCGAGCCGCTTATGTGATGGATAACATCATGCACATGATGGGGCTGCACGGGAAATCTTTTTTGCCATTATTCCTCGGATTTGGCTGCAATGTTCCGGCTATTATGGGTACACGCGTGATCGATTCCAAGCAGGCGCGTATTTTGACGATATTGATTGCCCCACTGATTCCCTGCACGGCGCGCATGGCTGTGATTGCTTTTCTGGCTCCGGCTTTTTTTGGCAAGCAGGCTTTCCTGGTTTCGTGGGGGCTGATCCTTTTCTCAATTATCATGCTCGTGGTTTTAGGCATCTTATTGAACAAAGTTGTTTTTAAAGGGGAACGCTCGGCATTTATTATGGAAATGCCTCTGTACCACATCCCCAACCTGCGTACGGTAGGACTGCTGGTCTGGCAGCGGGCGCTCTCTTTCTTGAAGAAGGCTGGCACGACTATTTTGATCGCATCAGTGATCATCTGGGGCCTTTCGTATTTGCCGGCCGGCGATTTAAATACCAGTTATCTAGCAATATTTGGAAAATGGTTGACCCCGGTTGGAAAACTGATGGGGTTTGACTGGCGATTGACGGTGGCACTCATCAGTTCATTCCCGGCGAAAGAGAATGCCATTGCTACATTGGGTGTCTTATTTGGCAGTTCGGCTAATTCAGGGTTGGCGACCACGCTTGCTTCTACCTTCAGCGGCGCAACCGCAATTTCATTCCTGGTCGTCACCATGCTGTTTATTCCATGTCTGGCAACAGTCGCAGTCATTCGCCAGGAAACGGGTTCGATCAAATGGACTGCATTCAGCGTAATGATGTTTCTGGTCCTATCAACAGTTTCTGGAATAATCGTTTATCATGTGGCGTTATTACTATAGGTGAAGAAATTATGTTAGAAGAATTATTGCAAATGATCCGTGAGGGCGGGAGTTTTGATACGACTGTGCTGGCGAAAAAACTAAACACAACCCCGATGATGGTGATGGCAATGATGGATCATTTGCGTCGCAACGGGCTGATTCAAAACTATGATCCGGGGCAATCTTCCTGTGAGCACTGCTCACTGGCTCAGATGTGCGATCCAGAAAAGAAACAACACGATATTGGGCATTTGTGGTTGTATGAAGAAGTGAAAAAATAAACAGACCGGCAGATGTATGCTCGCTGGTCTGTTTGATTTCAAGCGCCAGGTCAACCGATAAGCCGCGTTCTGTCAATCAAATGGGTATGCACACGTTCACACGCGGCACGGCGTTTGAAAGGAGAATCATCTATCTAGGCGAATCGTTACCGATACGCTCAAGCGGTCTACCCGGGACTCAAAAGAAAACGAGCCGCTTCCCGCTGTCCGAAGGCAGCTTTCATCCCTGCTTGACCTTGCTCCGGCTGAGGGTTGCCTGGCCGCTGCATTACTGCAGACGCCGGTGGTCTCTTACACCACCTTTTCACCCTGACCCTAACTGCAATCTTCCATCTCCTTGTACAGGAGTAGAGGGTGCAGTCGGGCGGTTTGTTTCTGTGGCCCGATCTGGCAGGTTCTTCCGTAGAATCCCCGCCCCGGGAGTTACCCGGCAGCCTGCCCTGTGGAGCGCGGACTTTCCTCGAGGGCGATAGTAATCTTGCGATCACAGGGCTCTCACGATCCTCTGGTCAACCTGGCAAGGGAATCATACCTGCTTCAGAGGGCTGCGTCAACACTCTGCAATTTGGATATTTGCAGTGAATTATTAAAATTCATCTATTTTCAGAGATATATTAATGAAAATTAACCATTTTCTTAGACAAGGTTGATATATTTAACATCTTAGAAGATATGGTTTGATGTAATTGCCAAGCATTAAAAAAGAGAGAAGATCTACGTCGTGTTTATTACATTTTTGAAAGTTCTATATACAATTTGTCTTGTCTTATTGTTCATCTTTAGCATGAACAGCGTGATCCTCAGCCTACTGTATTTGATCAATCGGAAAAAAGTTTGGGGAATACCCACCCCGGAAATGAAAAATTCCTGGCCGAAAGTGACCATTCAGTTACCCATTTTCAATGAACGGTATATGATCGATCGTCTTTTAAAATGTATGACAGCTTTGGATTATCCGGCTGATAAATTACAGATCCAGGTGTTGGACGATTCAACTGATTCAACCAAAGATGTGGTTGCCATGTTGGTTGCACGTTATCAGTCGAATGGAGTGAACATCCAATTGCTGCACCGCAATGATCGATCTGGATATAAAGCCGGTGCTTTGGAATCTGGGTTACAGGTTGCATCAGGTGAATTTGTAGCAGTTTTTGATGCAGATTTTGTTCCTAAAAAAGATTGGTTGAAGAAGGTAGTTCCCTTTTTTCAGAATGAAAAAGTAGCATTTGTGCAAACACGCTGGGGTCATCTTAACAGCCACTACAATTTTATTACCCATTTAATTGGAATGGCGCTGGATGCCCATTTTGTGATCGAACAAACTGCGCGTGCCGGGTCTGGACTGTTGATGTCATTCAATGGTACGGCGGGAATATGGCGGAAAACGGCCGTGGAAGAGGCAGGCGGTTGGCAAGGTGATACTCTGACCGAAGATATCGATCTCAGTTTCCGCACCGAAATGGCCGGTTGGAGTTATATCTACGCACCGGATATTGTGGTGATGTCTGAACTCCCGGCACAAATGGATGCGTTTAAGAAGCAGCAAGTACGCTGGGTAAAAGGCAACATGCAAGTAACTCGCAAATTACTGGGCAAACTGCTGCGGGCGGATATCCCATTTGGAGTAAAGGTGATGGGAGTGATTCATCTGGGTATGCTCTTTTTACCCTATGCGGCCACGTTATTGACAATGATCCTGACTTTCCCGGTTTCGTTGCTGATCCCGAAATTCTTAACTTTATTTAGCTGGACGATGCTGGGTTTTCTGGGACCGTTATTTCTTTATTCATTGGCAAAAACAGAATTCAACCCTAATATATTTAAACGAATCGCTACCTTGCCGTTCTTAACCTTATTGGGCGTAGGAATTTCTGTGAATTGCACCTGGGGAATCATCAGCGGGCTTTCTTCCAAGAGCGGGGTTTTTGAAAGAACTCCCAAGTATGATCTTAAGGATTCTCATGAAAAATGGGCTCAAAATAGCTATGCTTTGCCCATTTCTCCGGTCACCGCAGTAGAACTGTTAATGGGTACTTATATCCTGGCTTCCTCTTTATTTCTTTTTCGCGATCATGGTTTTGTTTTCCCGATCTGGCAAATTATTTCAGCAATGGCTTTTTATCTCGTCGCAGGAGCCAGCCTTGTTCAATCCATGCAGCGAGCGATCATTATATCCAAAGAAAAATCGCCGCAGTCTTCTGGTATATCGAACTGACAATAAAAGGTGGAGAATTTCTCCACCTTTTTATTTTTCGTCTATAATTTGATATGTTTGTTCAATGCCCTATTTAATTTGGATTAAGCCAGACCTTAATCCCTAAATCTATTTTGAAGAGGCAATCATGCGAAAACCATTAGTTGCGGGTAACTGGAAGATGAACAAAACTGTCGAACAGGCAACTTCGCTCGTACAAGAAATGCTGCCCGGGTTAAAAAAGATCAACGAGGTGGAACGAGTAATTTGCCCACCGTTCACTTCTTTGGTGACGCTCTCAGTGGCCCTGGCTGGATCGGGAGTTGGTTTAGGTGCGCAGACAATGCACTGGGAAGCTTCTGGAGCTTTTACCGGAGAAGTTGCCCCGCAGATGGTGAAAGAATTTTGCCAATATGTGATCATTGGTCATTCTGAACGCCGCCAGTATTTTGCTGAAACTGATGAGACAGTAAATAAAAAAGTGAAAGCAGCTCTGGCAATAGGTTTGACCCCAATTGTTTGCGTGGGTGAATCCCTGGCACAATACGAAGCTGGTGAGACAAAAGCCTTGGTAAATCATCAGATTAGCGAAGGATTCAAAGGAATTGAAGCCTCTGACGCTGCCAAGATCGTGGTAGCCTATGAACCCATATGGGCCATTGGCACAGGTAAAGCTGCTACTTCAGAAGGTGCCAACGCGGTTTTACGCGATGCCATTCGTCCGGCCATGGCTCAGCTCTGGGGAAAATCCACTGCAGAAGGGATCCGCATCTTATATGGTGGTTCGGTAAATGCCGCGAATGCTGCTGAATACTTCCATCAGTCAGACATTGACGGGGCCCTCGTTGGAGGCGCCAGCCTGAAGGTAGCCGATTTTACTGCGATCGTTGAAGCAGCCCGACCCTAATCAATATCATAAAAATTGACCCCGAAATTATTTTTCCGGGGTCAATTTTTTATTCTCTAAAGTGTACCGAATTGACGATCACCAGCATCACCCAACCCGGGAACTATGTAACCGCGCTCATTCAAGCGCTCATCTACTGCAGCAAGGTAGATGGGAACCTCAGGGCACTGTTTGGTCATCAGTTCAATGCCTTCGGGGGCGCCAATGAGGCCGACGAACCTGATATCTTTTATTCCCCAGCGTTTGAGCACTTCAACGGTTGCCGTTGCCGAACCGCCCGTCGCCAACATAGGGTCCAAGATCATGCACATATCAACCGTTGGTTTAGCTGGAAGTTTATTGTAGTATTCAACCGGCTGCAAGGTGTGCTCGTCACGATAAAGGCCAATGTGTCTGACTTCACAGCCCGGAATCAGCTCCAGGAAACCTTCGACCAAGCCCAATCCGGCGCGCAGAATTGGCACAAGGCCGATATTCTCGTTAATAACAGAACCGACTGTTTTCGCCAATGGGGTCTGGACTTCAGTCGGTTCTACTTTTAGATCAGCAGTGGCTTCATAAGCCAGGAGAAATGCAATCTCATGAACGAGATCGCGAAATTTTCTAGGATCGGTATCAATACTTCTCAATTTTGCTAATTTATGGGCAATCAAAGGATGGTGCGAAACATGAAGATTTTGCATAATTCCTCCTTGAAATTTTCCCTATTATACCTGAATAATAAGAATTGCAATCTTTTATTCGATTGAAATTTAAGTTTCGTATAGGCAACTTAAGTTTATCTATTTTCGGTCTATCCTACTTGCGTGTATAATCAGGACAATGACTGATGAATCTGAACGCATCACGAACCCTGAAGTTCGACCCGATGACAGGGTAGATCAATCCCTCCGGCCCGGCTCGCTGCGCGACCTGATCGGACAGGATCAAGTGAAAGAAAATTTGGAAATATTGATCTCTGCGGCGCGCCAACGCGGCGAACCGCTCGATCATGTGCTGTTCTATGGCCCTCCAGGGCTCGGTAAGACTACTTTGGCCCATGTACTGGCAAATGAGATGGGGGTGAACATAAAAATCACCTCAGGGCCTGCCATTGAGCGTGCGGGTGATTTGGCAGCTATTCTTACCAATTTGCGCGCTGGAGATATCCTTTTTATTGACGAGATTCACCGTCTGGGACGAGCAATTGAAGAGATCCTTTATCCGGCCATGGAAGATTATGCGTTGGATATCATCATTGGTAAAGGCCCTTCAGCCCGGTCCATTCGCCTCAAATTGCCGCGGTTTACTGTCATTGGTGCAACCACACGTCTTGCCCTCATCACGTCGCCGTTAAGGGCACGTTTTGGGGCTGTTTATCGATTGGACTATTATGATCAGACGGCGATGCAAAATATCGTCAAGCGGGCTGCGGCTCTGCTAAAGGTCGAAACCGATCCGGAGGGGATCGCTGAAATTGCCCTGCGTGCACGTGGAACTCCGCGGGTGGCGCTGCGCCTGCTGCGCCGTGTTCGTGATTATTCGCAGGTACGCGGCACCGGTTTTATCGATTGTAAATGTGCCAAAGAGGCATTAAACCTGCTGGCTGTCGACCGTCTTGGCCTGGATGATGTGGACCGGCGCGTGCTGAACACGATCATTGAAAAATACAGCGGCGGACCGGTGGGACTTTCGACCATTGCGGCTTCGATCAGCGAGGAACCCGATACCATCATGGATGTCGTGGAACCTTACTTGCTGCAATTAGGCTTCCTTGACCGCACCCCGCAAGGGCGGGTGGCCACAGCCAAAGCGTATGAACATCTGGGAAAAAAATATACTCCCCAGGATAAACAACCCCGATTAATTGAGTAAACTGAATGCGAACTGACGATTTTTATTATGACTTACCGTCTGAGCGTATCGCTCAGACACCAATAGAGCCCCGCGATACCTCCAGATTGATGGTCATGCACCGGGGAAAGACTTTGCTTGAAGACGCCATTTTTAAAGATATTGGCAATTATCTGAAACCCGGTGACCTGCTGGTGATCAATCAGACACGCGTGATCCCGGCGCGTATCATGGCGCACAAACCCAGCGGTGGCAAAGTTGAACTGCTGCTGCTCAAACGAATCTCAGCAGATACCTGGGAAGTATTGGTAGGCGGAAAAAGGATGAAGGTGGGTTCAATCGCTTTGATCGAAGCCGGTCCCACAGCAGAAGTGATCGAAGAACTGGATGGCAGCCACCGGGTGGTTCGTTTTTCCTCCCCGTTGGAAAACATTCTGCCTTCCGTAGGCGAAATGCCGCTGCCGCCGTATATTCACGAAAAATTGAAGGATCCTAACCGTTATCAAACGGTTTATGCCAATGCAGCTCAGACAGGTTCAGCCGCCGCTCCAACGGCCGGTCTGCACTTTACCCCGGAATTAATGTCGCGGCTGGAAGCCCAGGGGATCAATTTTGCGCGGGTGACGCTGCATGTTGGGCTGGACACTTTTGCCCCTGTTACCGAAGGCGACCCCAATGAGCACCAGATCCATTCTGAATGGTGTGAGGTGACGCAGGCAACCGCGGACCTCATTAACCAAACGCATGCCCGCGGCGGACGTGTGATCGCGGTTGGCACCACCAGTGTACGTACTCTCGAATCAGCCGCAGCAGCCAGCAAGATTGCGCATCAGGTTGCTTCCATAAGCGGGCCGACCCGTTTATATATTTTGCCTGGTTTTGAATTTCAGGTGGTCGATGCTATGATCACCAATTTCCATTTACCTGAATCGACGCTTATTATGCTGGTGAGTGCGTTTGCGAGCCGTGAGGCCATTCTGAATGCCTATAACGAGGCAGTTAAACGCGAATACCGTTTTTATTCCTTTGGCGATGCAATGCTGATCTTGTAGGTTGAGAATGGACGAATCACTTTCTGATTTTTCGCAACTGAATCATCAAATAGTAGCCTGCCGACTCTGTCCGCGCCTGGTAGCTTATCGTGAAGAAATTGCCAGGGTGAAGCGGCGCGCATTTAAAGACCAACCTTATTGGGGCAGACCTGTACCCGGGTTTGGCGATGAACACGCCCGCGTTCTGGTAGTGGGTCTGGCACCGGGAGCACATGGTTCCAACCGCACCGGCAGGATGTTCACCGGCGATGACTCCGGGAAATTCCTGTACGGCGCGTTATACCGGCAGGGTTTTACAAACCAGCCAACAGCCGAAAGCCGCGAAGATGATTTAAAGCTCAACGGCGTATATATCACTGCAGTCGGGCGCTGTGCTCCACCAGATAACAAACCCACTCCTCAAGAGTTACACAACTGCCAGCCTTATTTGCTCCGTGAGTTGGACCTGTTGCCCAATTTGTGCGGGGTGGTGGCGCTGGGCAAGATTGCCTACGATGCCATGCTGCGCATTTTGCAGGCGCGAGGGGTTGATTTACCCAAAATTTCATTCAGCCATATGGCGTTTACTCAGACCAACCCGGACTCGCTGTGGCTGTTGGGCTCCTACCATCCCAGCCGGCAGAACACACAGACCGGGCGCTTGACCCCGGCCATGTTTGATGAGGTTTGGGCGAAAGTGCGTCAGTTGATTTCATAAAATTCAATAACAAATCAAGAAAGATTCTCATTCCAAAATGGCTCTCCTTGTATAAGGTTGTCCTGTTGAGGATTGAGTAATCAGATCGTCTACAATACACTTTTATTTAAAGGTGCATCTATGAAATTGTTATGGAAGAAAATATTTATTGTTGTAATCGCTGTTTTAATAGTTCTTGCAGCAGTGTTTGTCGTTTGGGGTGAGACTCCGTCACAACCCATGCCAGAAGCTTTGGCAGCGCTGCAATCAGACGGATTGGTCACGGTGAAGACGGGAAATTGGCTGGTGTTTCAACCAGTGAACAATTCGACTTCAACAGGGTTTATTTTTTATCCGGGCGGCCGGGTGGATTACCGCTCTTATGCCCCTATGGCTCATGCACTGGCTGCAAAAGGCTATCTGGTAGTCATTCCACGCATGCCGTTAAACCTGGCTGTTTTTGGCATTGGTAAGGCCGCAGACGTGCAGGTTGTCTATTCTGAGATATCCCATTGGTATATTGGCGGGCACTCGCTGGGCGGCTCGATGGCTGCCGATCATCTGTTTAAGCATCAAGAAAGGTTCAGTGGATTAATCTTTTTGGCCTCTTACCCGGCAACGAGTGATGATCTACGTTCGTATGCTGGTAAAGTACTTTCCATTTCAGGTTCATTGGATGGGTTGGCAACTCCGGTTAAAATTAGTGCATCCAGGGCATTATTACCGGCTGACAGCCAATTCGTTGAAATTCCTGGAGGGGACCACGCGTTCTTTGGCTGGTATGGAGCGCAAACTGGCGACAACCCGGCTGCGATCACACGGGAAGCGCAGCAAGAGATCGTTATTTCCCAAATCGACCAATTCATGAAATAACGAAAAACCGGTGCCTTTTATTCAAAGACACCGGTTTTTATTAGGTTAAGAAATAATTATTCGTGGGCTTTCAAAGCACCCCAACCAGCATAGTGAGCAGTTTCACCAAGTTCAGCTTCGATGCGCAGGAGCTGATTGTATTTGGCGACGCGGTCAGAGCGGGCAGGAGCACCGGTCTTGATCTGACCAGTGTTGAAGGCAACGGCAATGTCAGCGATGGTGGAGTCTTCAGTTTCACCGGAGCGATGAGAGGTGACTGCACGCCATCCGGCGCGCTGGCAGGTCTCGACTGCTTCGATAGTCTCAGTAAGAGAACCGATCTGATTGACTTTGACGAGTAAAGCGTTGCAGGCGTTCTCTTTAATGGCGCGGCGAACACGTTCGGGGTTGGTGACTAAGAGATCGTCACCGACGATCTGAATTTTATTGCCGACTTCCTTGGTTAAAAGCTTCCAACCTTCCCAGTCATCCTGAGCCAGACCGTCTTCAAGTGAGACGATAGGGTACTGGCGGATCCAGTCCATCCAGAATTCCACCATCTTCTCGCTGGTTAGTTTCTTGCCTTCTTTACGCAGGTTGTAAAGGTGGGTATCTTCTTCATATAACTCGGAAGCAGCCGGATCAAGAGCGATACCGACCTGCTCACCAGCTTTATAGCCGGCTTTTTCGAT
>Ga0182021_10005444_pt1 | contig 15075 bp, 14 predicted proteins | sample 612E3MmetaG_FD_120493 | JGI IMG/M metagenome (GOLD analysis project Ga0182021, IMG submission 120493) | Permafrost microbial communities from Stordalen Mire, Sweden - 612E3M metaG (Illumina Assembly) | ecosystem: Environmental > Terrestrial > Soil > Wetlands > Permafrost | place: Sweden... | reverse complement strand
TCACACGAATGAAGATCGAATGGCAGGAGGAGCCGGACTTTTCCTTCCAGTCCTTTCGTATTCGATAATGCCATGACTCCCGTCCAAAGGATCGGTTTTGGGTACGATGTCCATCGCCTCGTCAGGGGGAGGAAACTCATTCTCGGCGGCGTCGACATCCCTCATGAAACGGGGCTCGAGGGGCACTCCGACGCGGATGTCCTTCTTCATGCGATCGCTGATGCGTTGCTGGGCGCGGCGGCGCTCGGAGACATCGGAAGACATTTTCCGGATACCGATCCGCGCTACACCGGCATCTCAAGTCTGATCCTGCTGCGGCATGTTTCCGATCTTCTTACCCAGCATCGATGCACGGTCGTCAATGTCGATGCGACGGTGGTGATGGAGGCCCCCCGCATCTCCCCCCATGTCGATCTCATGCGCCAGAATATCGCCGATGCGTTGAGGATTGCCATCACCCAAGTTTCAATCAAGGCCACGACGAGCGAGGGGCTGGGGTTTGTGGGTGTCCGTGAGGGGGCTGTTGCGCACGCCGTCGCGTTGATCACGATGCGCTGAGAGGACGGAACCCACCCGTGGCAGAGATCATCCATTATCTTCAGTCGCTCGACCCTACCATGATCCTGGTGGCGGTCTTTGCGATCGCCTTCATCGAGAACATCTTCCCGCCGTCCCCCAGCGATGCCGTCATCGTCTTCGCCGGTTCTCTTGTGGGGCTGGGGAGGACCGGATTCATTGAAACACTTCTGTGGGCGACCGCCGGGAGCACCGTCGGCTTCCTCGTGATGTACAAGATCGGGGATTGGTTCGGTGTGCGGATACTTGAGAAAGGAAGACTGAAGTTCATCCCGCCCGCTGCGATCAAAAAAGTGGATGATTGGTTCCGCCGCTACGGCTATTGGATCATCGTGGCCAACAGGTTTCTTGCAGGCACGCGGGCTGTCGTCTCGTTCTTCGCCGGGATGGCTGAGCTTCATCTGCTCCGCACGGCGATTCTCTGTTCCATCAGCGCGTTGGTGTGGAATGCCATCCTCCTGACGGGCGGGTATTGCCTCGGAAACAACTGGCAGCAGATCGGTCTCTACCTGAGCACGTACAGCGAAGCGGTAACCGGAGTTCTCGTCGTCGTGGCGCTGGTGTTCCTCGGACGATACATCGGACGGAAGAACAGAAGGAAGAAGACTGCGTGATTGATTTCCTCTCTTCGGTGGATGTTGCGGTGTTTCACTTCATCAACGGCACGCTCGCCAACCCCGTCGGCGATGTGCTCTGGCCGTTGATCACCGATTGGGACAAGCTCCTCCCGGTCCGGATTGTGCTCGTGTGCGTCTGGCTTTGGCTTGTCGTGAAGGGCGGGGCTCGCGGTCGCACAGTTGCTCTCCTCCTCATCCCGCTTCTCTTTCTTTCCGATAAACTCAACAGCTCGCTCATCAAGGAGCTCATCGCGCGTCCACGCCCATGCCACCAGATCGGCGGGGTTCCCGTCGTGCAGGGGATCCACATGCTCGTCGACTGCGGATCGGGGAAATCGTTCCCTTCGTCGCATGCCGTGAACAACTTTGCCGTTGCCACGTTGTTCGCCTCGTATTACCGAAAAGGCCGATGGGCATTTTTTGGCTGGGCCGCCCTCGTCGCGCTCTCCCGTCCTGCCGTCGGGGTGCATTATCCTTCCGACATTCTTGGCGGTGCTATTCTTGGGGCTGTCGTGGGGATCGCGGTCGTCGCGGGATGGACGATGATCCAGCGGAGGTTTTTCCCCCGGTGGGGCGTTGCGGAGAGTCCGGAGGAGACAACGGTTCGACAATGAATGCCCCTTCTCTTCCCGCGCCGGCGAAAGCGGGTGTCGGACCGCTCTATGCACTCTCGGTCCTTTCCGGTCTCATGCTCGGGTTCTCCTTTCCGCCGAGCCGGATGGGAGTACTTGCGTGTGTCGGGTTGGTCCCCCTTCTTGCCGCCCTCTCTCGTACGCAGCGTCTCCGTCAGGGCCTGAAGCTGAGTTATGTGGCCATGCTGGTCTTCCATGTCATCACCCTGAACTGGACCGGCGGCTATTCCCACGGCAACGATCCGTATATGATGATTGCCGGTGCGGTGACGATGATCGCCCACCCCTTGTTCTACTTCCTCCCTCTTGGCGGATATCTCCTGCTCCGCTCATGGAGGGGGGAAGCCACCGCGTTGGGTGCCCTCCCGTTTCTCTGGGTGGGATATGAATACTCGCATTCGCTCACGGAGTGGTCGTTTCCCTGGCTGACGCTGGGAAACAGTCAGACGTACGACCTTGCAAGGATCCAGTTCATTACGGCCACAGGTGTCTATGGACTCTCGCTGTGGATCATCGTCCTCAATATATTCGCGTATCTGGCGTTGAAGGCGTTTCTTGCGCGAAGAGCAACGGACGGCTGGTCTCCGCTCCTTGCCTGGCTCGGTCTCCTGGCCGTTGTGTATGCCGCCCCCTCGGTGGAGGGCACGGTGATCTTGAACCGTGCGGACGTCACTTCCTCAAAAGGAAAGTCGATCACTGTCGGACTCATTCAATCGAACATTGATCCCTGGGACAAGTGGTCGAAAACGGGGGGGGAGGCGGCCCGGACGTACGTGGGGCTGACCGACTCTCTGCTGCAAGCGCATCCCGGGCACAAGCCCGAACTTGTCCTCTGGCCGGAAACGGCCCTCCCCGTCTACCTGTTGACTCCCGGGAATGCTCCTCTTCTTCATTTCATCCAGGATCGGCTCACTGCCCTCGATATCTCCGTTCTCACGGGGATCGAACATGCGGAGTTCTACCCCGATTCGTCGGCAGCGCCGCCAAGCGCGCGACGGACAAGGTTCGGAGAACGATACGACGCGTTCAACGCGGCGGCATTCCTCCAGCCCGGGGTGAGCGACGTGCCATGGTATGGCAAGATGAAAATGGTCCCCCTTGCCGAGCGGATCCCCTATGCCGATATGTTCGCGTTCCTCGATTTCATGCGTTGGGGGGTGGGAATTGGAGGGTGGCAGATCGGGCGAGACACGGCCGTGTTCACGGAGAAGAAGACGGATGTCAGGTTTTCGCCCCTCATCTGCTATGAATCGGTGTATCCGGGTTTCGTCGCCTCTTTTGTCCGGAAGGGCGCCGAACTCATTACCCTCATCACGATTGATAGCTGGTGGGGGCGAATGTCGGGCGCGTTCCAGCACCAGCAATATGCCGTCTTGCGAGCGGTGGAAAACCGTCGTTGGATTGCGCGGTGCGCGGTCGGAGGCATTTCCTGCTATATCGACCCGTATGGCCGCGCGGAGGACAAGACGGAGCTGTTCACAAGAGCGGCATTGAGCCGGACGCTGGGCGTTACTGATGAGATGACGTTCTATACGGTGCATGGCGACTGGCTCGGCAAGCTGATGCTCGCAGGCGCGGTATGCACTCTTGCTGCGGCTGCAGTGCAGAGAATTCTTCGGAGGAAGGAAAGACATGGCAGAGAAGGCTATTGATCTGAGGAGCGACACCGTGACTCGTCCCTCTCCCGGAATGCGCGAAGCGATGGCCTCGGCGACGGTCGGAGACGATGTGTTCGGGGAAGATCCTACGGTGAACCTCCTGCAGGAGGTCGTCGCCCGCACACTGGGGAAAGAAGCGGCGTTGTACGTACCAAGCGGGACGATGGGAAACCAGACATGCGTCAAGGTGCACACGCAGCCAGGCGACGAAGTTATTTGCGAACGAGGCGCGCATGTGTTCAACTACGAGACGGGAGGGATGGCCTTCCTCTCCAATGTGCAGGCGCACACGATCGAAGGCCGGCGCGGTGTCATCACCGTCGAACAGATCAAACGTGCGATCCGTCCCTCCGTCTACTACATGCCGAAGACGCGCCTCATCTGCCTGGAGAATACGCATAACCGTGCCGGGGGGACGATCTATCCCCTCGAAGTGATCCGGAAGATCAGCGAATGTGCGAAGAATGAAAAAATCCGGATGCACCTCGACGGGGCGCGACTATGGAACGCATGTGCGGCGACAGGGGTGCGCCCGCACGAATATGCCGCTTACTTTGATTCCGTTTCGGTATGCTTGTCGAAGGGACTTGGCGCGCCTGTTGGGACCGTGATCGCCGGCAGTGCCGATTTCATCACTGATGCGCGGCATTATCGCAAGATTTTCGGCGGAGGGATGCGCCAGGCGGGAATCCTCGCTGCTGCCGGACTCTACGCACTGGAGCACAATGTCGGCCGCCTCAAAGAGGACCACGAAAAGGCAGCGCGTTTGGCGGATGAACTGTCACAGGTGAGGGGGTTCGGGATCGACCGCGATGCGGTGCAAACGAATATCGTCATCATCGATATCGAGAAGACCGGAAAAATGCCGGACGATGCCCTCTCGCTCCTGCGTGGGCGCGGAGTTCTCCTTTCGGCCGGCTCATACTCGGGACTTCGGGCGGTGACACACCTTGATGTGAGCATGGACGAGGTCATGTCTGCAGCGCGAACCATCAGGGAGCTCTTTGGATGATCGGGTATCCCTCGTTTGGCGAATTCGGCTCAAAACCGCACATGCGCCTTGCGCACAGGAAGGCAATACCGGCACCAGAAGCATATTCGACTTGCTTTTGACCCGCCACTTTGGTATACTCATATGTTACAAGGAATAGCCCAATTTGGGCTATTTTTGTTTGAAAGGAATCTGACCCCCCGTGATCAGCAGCGAAATGCGCGATTCCGTCTCGTCTTGCGCCGAGCGTCACGGTGCCCATCTCGTCGATCTGAAGATCCGGAGCGGGAAGGGACGAACAATCGTGGAAGTGTTTGTTGACGCGGAACAGGGAGTCACAAGCGAACTGTGCGCAGCAGTCAGCAGGGAAGTCGGAGAGACGATAGAGAAGTCGGAATGGCTCCAGGGTTCGTATCGTCTTGACGTATCGTCTCCGGGAATTGAGAGGCCGCTGCTTTTTCCCTGGCAATGGAAGAAACATGTGGGACGAGCGTTGAGCATCACTCTGCAAGGCCCTGAAGGGGTTGCGATAAAGAAGGGAACGCTTGTGTCGGCGGATGACACAACATTTGTCTTGAAGTCCGGTGAAGGACACCCGCCGGAAACGATTGCGTTCGCGGCCGTCACGGAAGCGTTTGTCGAATCCCCCTGGTGACCGGGAGAGTGTGATTTTACATTTGCGGAGGCAGTAATGAATTCGGAGATTGTCGAGTCGTTTTCCCAGATGGTGCGCGAAAAGGGGATCGACAAGGATATTCTGACGGGCATTGTCGAGGATGTTTTTTCGATGATGGTCCGGAAGAAATATGGACAGGACGCCAAGTTCGATGTCGTGGTCAATATGGACAAAGGCGACATCGAGATCTTCTACGAGCGTCAGGTGGTGGAGACGGTCGAGGATCCGATCACGCAGATCGACGTGCAGACGGCCCATGAAGTGACGGGGGAAGATCTGGGGGTTGGGGAGGATTGTGTCGAAGTGATCCCGTTGTCCGCCTTTGGACGCCGGCTGGTTGTGAGCGCGAAGCAGAACCTCAACCAGAGGATCAAGGAGATAGAACGGGAAAACATCTACAACGAGTATAGCAACACCATCGGTGATATTGTCGTCGGCGAGATTTACCAGATTCGGCGTAACGAGATCCTCATCAATCACAACCGGAACGAGCTCCTTCTTCCGAAAAGCGAACAGATCCTCAAGGAACGGTACAAGAAAGGAGATACGATCCGCGCGGTTGTCAAGGAGGTGCGGAAGAACGTGGGGAATCCCGTCGTTATCGTGTCCCGCGCCGATCCGAAATTCCTCCTGAAACTCTTCGAGCTGGAGATTCCTGAGATCTATGATGGTATCATCGAGATTAAGCGCATTGCGCGGGAGCCGGGGGAGCGGGCAAAGGTCGCAGTCGAATCGCACGACGACCGCATTGACGCGGTGGGCGCCTGCGTAGGAATGAAGGGCGTCCGCATCCATACGATCGTCCGGGAGTTGAACAACGAAAACATCGACGTGATCAACTACACCGATGATCCGATGATCTTCATCCAGCGGGCCCTCGGACCGGCGAAACTGAAGAGCATCGAGCTCCACGAAGAAACAAAGACCGCCAATGTGCTGGTTGCTGCCGACCAGGTTTCCCTGGCGATCGGCCGGAACGGCCAGAACATCCGGCTGGCCGCGAAACTGGTGGGGTACGAGATTAACCTTGTCAAGGAGGGAGGCGAGGACGAATACGATATCGAGCTCGATTCGTTCAAGGATGAATTGGGCGAGGTGTTGGTCGCGGCGATGCTCGCTGCAGGATTGGAGACGGCGAAGGATGTGATCAACGCAAAACTGGATGCTCTCCTGGCGATCGAAGGGTTGACGGAAGAGAGGATCCGGGAGATCCGCGAGATGATGAAGCAGGACCTTGAAGAGGCGGAAGTGGAGGACGACGAGGAAGAGGAGGAGGAAGAAGAGGAGGAGGAAGGGGAAGAGAAGGAGAATGCTGCGGTTCCTGCCGAAGGACCGACGGATGTCGTCGTGGACCCCCCACCCGCGGTTCCTGCCGAAGGGCCGACGGAAGCAGCGGTGGAGCCCCCGCCTGCGGAGCCGCCGGAACAATCGCAGGATGGTCCGTCAAAGGAATGAAAACCCAGCGGCATTCATCTCCTCCGGGATTCAACAAAGGGTACTCATGACCGAAACGGTTGAAAAAAGGAAGAAGTTGTACAAGGTGGCGACAGAGCTGAATCTGTCGCATGAAACGCTGATCGAATTCCTGCGGAAGAAGGGACATGAGGTGAAGAGCCACATGTCCTCCGTTGACGAGGAGATGATGAAGGATATCCTCGTCCATTTCAAGAAGGAAAAGGATTCCGCGGAAAAGCATCAGCGTAAGATTGCGGAGATACGGGAAAGCAAGAGGAGGGCGGAGAGAAAAGTCGAGGAGGTCGTCGAGACGCCTCCGGCAGCCGTGGCTGCAGATGCGGTGCGTCCGTCCGGGGAGGTGGAAGAGCCCGCCCCCGTTGCATCCCCCGAAATTGTCGAACCTGCCCCTGCGGCGGCGGTCGCCCCGTCAGGCGGTCCGGTCGAGGAACCTGCGGTTCCCGCGGAGCCGGATCAGCCGGAGTCGGCTCCTCATTCCGCCGAGGCCGCCCCTCCGCCGAAACCGGTGGCAGCGAAGCCCAGGGGTGAGAATATTCTCTCGCCGCTTGAGAAACAGGCGCGTGCGAAGGTCGGCCTCACGATCAAGGGGAGGCTGGACCTTGACAAACAGAAACGGCAGTTGGCGGGGAAGCCGAAGCCGGGCGCGCCTGCACCTGCAGCGGGAACGAGCGAGGTCGACGATCACAAGCGAAAGAAGAAAAAGAAAAAAGTAGGCGGGAAAGATGTCGTTGAACCGAAAGCAGTAGAGGGAGAGGAAAGCGAGCGAAAGAAGAAAAAGAAGAAGAAAATCCGCCACAAACAGGTGGACCAGGCGGAAGTGACAGACGCCATTCGCCGCACGTTCGCGGCGATGGACGATGCCCCGACGGGGGGGCGTGCTGTGCTGAAGAAGCGGAAGAGGAAGGAACGGGAGGAGGAGATTGCCCGTCAGGAGGAGGAGGCGCAGCGCGAGGAAGGGAAACTCCATGTCACCGAGTTCGTGTCCGTCAATGATCTTGCCAACCTGATGCGTGTCAACGTCGCTGATGTCATCAAAAAGTGCATGGATCTGGGGATCATGGTCTCGATCAACCAGCGTTTGGAGAAGGACACGATCACGCTCGTCGGCGACGAGTTTGGCTTCGAGGTGAACTTCATCTCGGATTTGGGCGAAGAGCCGGATGTGAAAGTGGTGGACGATCCTCCTGAATTGCTCCTGCGCCGTCCCCCGGTCGTTACGATTATGGGACATGTTGATCACGGCAAGACGTCCCTCCTCGACTATATCCGGAAGTCAAACGTCGTTGCAGGCGAATCCGGCGGGATCACGCAGCATATCGGCGCGTACCTTGTCACGACGCCTGGCGGCCACGTCATCACGTTTCTTGATACGCCGGGTCACGAGGCGTTTACCGCCATGCGTGCCCGAGGAGCGCAAATCACGGATATCGTTGTCCTGGTGGTGGCGGCCGATGACAGTGTCATGCCGCAAACCCTGGAGGCGATCAGCCATGCCCAGGCCGCAAGCGTTCCCATCATCATCGCCATTAACAAGATCGACAAGCCGGAAGCGAACGTTGACAGGATCCGCCAGCAGCTGGCAGAGAGGAATATCCTTGTCGAAGAGTGGGGAGGGAAATACCAGTGCGTCGAGCTCTCGGCGCGCACCGGAAAGAACGTCGACGTCCTTCTGGAGAAAATCGGGCTGGAAGCCGATGTGCTCGACCTGAAGGCCAATCCTCGGCGACTTGCGTTGGGGACGATCGTGGAAGCGCAGTTGGACAAGGGGAAGGGGATCACGGCAACTGTTCTTGTGCAGAAAGGGACGCTTCATATCGGAGATCCTTTCCTGGCCGGGATCTATAGCGGGAAGGTCCGTGCGATGTTCAATGAGCGGGGGAACCGCCTGGAAGTCGCCGGGCCGTCCACACCGGTTCAACTGACCGGGCTTGACGGATTCCCGCAAGCCGGGGATACATTCATCGTGACGGGGACCGACAGGGAGGCGCGCGAGGTCAGTCTGAAGCGCCAGCAGCTGAAACGGGAACAGGACTTCCGCCAGATCCGGTTGACCACGCTTGACGATATCTCGCAGCAGATCAAAGAAGGGCAGGTGCGGGAGCTCGCAGTCATCGTCAAGGGAGATGTCGACGGCTCCGTGGAGGCGTTGTCCGACTCCCTCATGAAAGTGGAGAACAAGGAAGTCAAGCTCCGCGTCATCCATAGCGGTGTGGGAACGATCTCGGAATCAGACATCATTCTTGCCGCCGCCTCGGGAGCCGTGATCATCGGCTTCCGGGTCCGCCCGAATCTCAACGCCCGCCGGTTGGCCGAAAAGGAAAAGGTCGACATTCGGACGTACAGCATTATTTACGATGCGATCGACGATATCCACAAGGCACTGGAGGGACTTCTGGCGCCGGAGAAGAAAGAAGAGATCGTCGGTACCGTCGATGTCCGCGAAATATTCAAGGTGCCGAAGGCCGGTAACGTCGCGGGTTGCTACGTGCAGGACGGGAAGATCGTGCGAAGCAACAAGGTACGCCTGATTCGTGACGGCATCCAGGTGTTCGACGGGACCATTTCCTCTCTCCGACGATTCAAGGACGACGTCCGGGAGGTGGAAGCGGGGTTTGAATGCGGCATCGGTCTTGAGAACTTCAACGATGTCAAGGTGGGCGATACCATCGAGGCCTACAAGATCGTCGAATCGAAGAGGAAGCTCTGATGTCGATCCGTACAGAGCGTGTTGCCTCCCTCATCAAGGAGGAGATCGGAGGCATTCTCATCCGCGAATTCCGGGGGACATCCATCGGGTTCACCACCGTGACGGATGTCACCATGACCGCAGATCTCAAGATCGCCCGGGTCTATTTCAGCGTCTTTGGCAGCGAGGATGTCAAGAAGAAGACGATGGCCCAGTTGGAGTTGCAGAAAGCTCATATCCGGCAGATCGTCGGATCTCATGTGCGGATAAAGTTCGTTCCGTCGCTCCAGTTTCACCTTGATGAGACGTCGGATCACGCAGAACGGATCAACCTCCTGATCAAGAAGATACATGACGGTTCCCCACCATGATCTGAACTTCGCCGAAGGCGAGGTCCTGCTGGTCGACAAGCCGGCGGGATGGACCTCGTTCGATGTCGTGAACAAGATCCGTTGTCTGTTTCATGTGCCAAAGGTGGGGCATGCGGGAACACTCGACCCCATGGCGACAGGGTTGCTGATCGTGTGCACCGGGAGAAAGACAAAGGAGATTGCCGGGTTCACCGGATTGGACAAGGAATACGATGCGGAGATGACTCTCGGGGGCCGGACCGCGAGTTACGATGCAGAGACTCCCATTATCGAGGCAAAGAGTCTCGAGGGGATCACGGAGCCGTTGATACGGGATGTGTTGGCCCGATTCGTCGGGGCACAGATGCAAATACCGCCGATGTGGTCAGCGCTCAAGGTGGGGGGAAGACGGTTGCATACCCTGGCCAGACGAGGCATCGAGATCGATCGCGCACCGCGTGCCGTCACTATTCATGAAATCACGCCGAGCGCATTCGACCTGCCCAAAGTGCGTTTCACCGTCGTCTGCACAAAAGGGACATACGTTCGGAGCCTGGTGAACGACATCGGAGGTTTCCTGGGTTGCGGAGCGTATCTCTCCGGGCTTATACGGACAAGGATCGGCGATTTCCACCTGTCGGATGCGTTGAGCGTCAATGATTTGATCGAGTATCAGACAATGCGCAGAACGACTCCTGCATGAAGGTCGCCCGTCATCTCCGCGAAGTTGCGCGCGATCCGAATTCCGTGGTCACCATCGGCACATTCGATGGGGTTCATCTGGGCCACCGGGCGATCATTCGGAAGACGGTGGAGGAGGCGCAACGGCGGGGCGGACGGAGCGTGGCAATCACGTTCGATCCTCATCCCAAAGAGGTGGTGGCCTCGCTCCGGGGGCCTGTGGCGCTTCTCTCGACGGTTGACGAGAGGATCCAGCTTATCGGCGGGGAGGGCGTGGATCTCCTCCTGGTACTTGAGTTTACCTATGAATTCTCGCGGAAGGATCCGCGGGAGTTCACCAGGGAGTATGTCGTCGGGGGGATCGGGGTTGCCGAAGTGGTGGTCGGATATGACCACAGCTTCGGGAGGGATCGTCAGGGCGGGATGGAAGACCTTCTGGAGGTCGGCCGGGAATGCGGGTTCACCGTGGTCCGGGTTCCCCCGTTCCTCGTCGATGGGGTCGCGGTCAGCAGCACCGCCGTTCGAAACGCTCTGGCGGCCTGCGACACGGCGAAGGCGGCACGCCTCCTCGGCAGACCGTACTCGTTGCGGGGAAAGGTCGTGGAAGGCGACCATCGGGGGAGATCGCTCGGCTACCCGACGGCGAATATCGAGCCGGATGTGCGATCGAAGATGATCCCCGCCCGCGGTGTGTATGCCGTGCGCATGACGGTGGGGACGGAGCGGTTCGGCGGAATGATGAACATCGGAGTCCGGCCGAGCGTCACGCCGAATGGGGGAGAGATCATCGAGGTGCATCTTTTTGACGCGTCCCGCGATTTGTACGGGGCGGAAGTGGAAGTGGAGCTGATCGCATGGCTTCGTGCGGAAAGGAAGTTCGGCTCCCTTGAAGAGTTGAAGAACCAGCTTGCGGATGATGGGGAGCGGGCACGCGGTGCCCTGGCGGAATTTGCGCACCGAACAGACAAACCGTAAATAACTACCCTGTTTCAGAGAGACGAAGGAGCAGTGCAATGGCAATCACGAAGGAACATAAGTCGGAAATCGTCGCCAAGTATGGAAAGAACCCCCAGGACACCGGGGTGCCGGAAGTCCAGATTGCGCTCCTCACGGCGCGCATCAACGACCTGGCCCCGCATTTCGAGAAGTTCTCGAAGGATCATCATTCGAGGGTCGGTCTGTTGAAGATGGTGGGAAAGCGCCGCCGTCTTCTGGACTATCTCCAGGAGAAGAACATCGATCGCTACAGAAAGATCATCGCAGACTTGCAGATTCGCAAGTAAGAGCCTCGCCGGCGCTGTGGCGCAGATGACGCCGCGGGCCTGGGGCATATTTTTTCTTGAAGAAAGCATATTACCATGATGGTCACAAAACAAATGAACGTCGGCGGGAAACCATTCTCGCTCGAAACCGGTCGTCTCGCGAAGCAAGCGGACGGCGCAGTGATGGCGCGCTTCGGCGATACCATGGTGCTGGCAACTGTTGTTGCCAGCAAGGAAGTCAGCGACAAGATTGACTACTTCCCCCTGCAGGTGGAATACCGGGAGAAATTTGCCTCTGCGGGGAAGATCCCCGGGGGGTTCTTCAAACGTGAAGCGCGACCGTCGGAGAAAGAGGTGCTCTCCTCGCGCCTGATCGACCGGCCCATTCGCCCGATGTTCCCGGAGTGGTTCCGTTGCGAAACGCAGGTGATCGTGACCGTGTATTCGTCCGACCAGGAGCACGATGGCGATGTGCTCGGCGCCGTGGCTGCATCGGCCGCGCTGACGATCTCGGACATCCCGTTCGAAGGACCTATCGCCGAGGTGCGCGTCGGACGGATCAACGGACAGCTCGTCGTCAACCCGACCATCTCGGAACTTCAGCAAAGTGATATGGATGTCACCGTGGCCGGGACAAGCGATTCCATCGTGATGGTCGAAGGAGATGCAAGGGAGATCAGCGAGCAGGATATGCTCGCAGCCCTAGAGTTTGCCCACGCCTCCATCAAGGAGATGTGTGCCCTGCAACTGGATCTGGCGAAGGAGGTGGGGAGGGCCAAGCGCACTGCCCCGGCGCCGGCGGCGGATGATGGCCTCGAGAAGGAAGTCCGCGCGCGGGGGGAGGGAAAGATCGTCACCCTGGCGAATACCCCCATGCTGAAGGATGAAAGGGCGAAGCAGACGGCCGCCATCCACGACGAGGTCCAGAAGGCGCTCGCGGAATCCCATCCGGAGAGCGAGAAACGCATCGACGACCTGCTCCTCGACATGGAGTACGTGGCCATGCGCGAGATGATCCTGCAAAAGGGAAAGCGCCTCGACGGGCGGGGACTCAAGGAGATCAGACCGATTACGATCGAAGTGGGTCTTCTTCCCCGCACGCACGGGTCCGCGCTCTTCCAGCGCGGCGAGACACAAAGCCTCACGACGCTGACGCTGGGAACGAAGATGGATGAGCAGGTCATCGACGGGCTTCTTCCTGATTCGACGAAGCGGTTTATGTTGCACTACAATTTTCCTCCCTTCTCGGTGGGGGAAGTCGGCCGTCTCGGGACAACCGGGCGGCGGGAGATCGGCCACGGCAATCTTGCGGAACGGTCGATCAAGAGCATGATGCCCCCGGCGGCGGATTTTCCGTATACCATACGGCTCGTCTCCGACATTCTCGAATCAAACGGGTCGTCGTCCATGGCGACTGTCTGTGCCGCCACGCTTGCATTGCTGGACGGCGGAGCTCCGCTGAAGAAATCGGTCGCGGGCATTGCCATGGGTCTCGTGAAGGAAGGGGAACGCGTTGCGATCCTGAGCGACATTCTCGGCAACGAGGATCATCTTGGCGATATGGACTTCAAGGTGGCGGGCACGCGCGACGGGATCACGGCATTCCAGATGGACATCAAGATCCGGGGAATTTCGATCGACATTGTGCGCAATGCCCTGGAGCAGGCGAGGGACGGACGGATGCACATCCTGGAGAAGATGGCGGCGGCCATGGACTCACCCCGCGATTACCTGTCGCCCTTTGCCCCACGTCTGACATCGTTCAAGATCCCGGTGGAGCTTATCGGCGCGCTTATCGGCCCCGGCGGAAAGAACATCCGGGCGATTGTCGCCGACAGCGGCGCGGAAGTCAATGTTGAAGACGACGGCACGGTGGTCGTGGCCGCAACCTCGCAGGAATCGGCAGACAAGGCAATCTATGCCATTAAGAAGATTGCCGAGGTGCCGGAAGTGGGAAAGGTCTATCGCGCGACGGTGAAGAAGGTGACGGATTTCGGCGCCTTTGTGGAGTTCCTTCCGGGGAAAGAGGGTCTTGTCCATGTTTCGCAGCTTGACGTGAAACGGGTGAATAAGCCCTCCGATGTCGTCAAGGTGGGGGACGTGTTCGACGTGAAGATCACCGACCAGGACGATCAGGGTCGCTACAAACTGAGCAAGAAAGTGCTCATGCAGGGCTACCAGGAATCCGCCGGCGGCGAACGGCCTCACGAAGGGGATCGGGAACAGCACAAGCACTGATTCCTCTCTCTGCATCAATGTCGCCCATCCCCACCAGGGGATGGGCGATGGCGCAGGGTCCTTTGCATCTTCCCGTGTCTTTCCCTATCTTTTCTGTAACTCTCTTTCTGCCACTCCAGATCGTTCCCATGATTGTCATGAAGTTCGGCGGCACGTCCAATCGTGACGCTGCGTCAATGTCGAACGTTCTCCGCATCGTTTCCGCACACCTCTCCCATCGACCCGTTGTCGTCATTTCCGCGATCGCCCAGGCGACCAATGAATTGGAAAAGTCGGCTCGCGCTGCCTCCGCGGGTGATGTTGCAGGGGCCACCGCGTTCGTGGACCGTCTCATGGAGCGGCACAACGATATCCTTACGCACCTCCTCAGCGACCCGGATCGGATCGCCGGGCTTCGGGTCGTGCTTGAGGCCCACCGGAAGGAATTGGTCAATCTCATCCAGGGGGTTGGCATCCTGAAAGAGCTCACGGCCAAGACAATGGATGCATTCTGTTCCCACGGCGAACGCCTCTCTTCCCGGATCGTTGCCGCAGGGCTGCAGGAGGCGGGGGTGGAGTCCGTCTGGATTGACGCAAAGGATTTTATGCTCACGGACGACAATTTCGGGAGAGCGTTGCCCCTGATGAAGACCGTCGTGGAGAAGGTCGAACAGGTGCTCCGTCCCCCCCTGGAGAAAGGCATCGTTCCTGTCACCCAGGGATTCATCGGCGTGACGCGTTCGGGGGCCTACACGACCATGGGGAGGGAGAGCTCGGATTTCAGCGCGTCGATCATCGGTGCGGCCATGAACGCGCAGCGCGTGCAGATCTGGACCGACGTTGACGGCATCCTGACGGCCGATCCGCGCGTGATCTGTGATGTCCGGAAGATCAAGCGGATGTCCTATGAAGAGGCGTTCGAACTTTCCTATTTTGGCGCGAAGGTTCTCCACCCGAACACCATGCTCCCCCTGTTGGAGAAGAACATCCCGGTCGAGATCCGGAATTCCCGAAAGGAGGGGGGAACGGGAACGGTCGTTGATTTGCCGGCCCCTTCCGCGGATGCCTTGCCGATGGTGACTTCGATCGCCTGCAAAGAGGACATGACGGTCTTTGTGATCTCACCGCGAACACGTCTGAACCAATACTTGTTCTGGGAAGGCATCCTGAGCGTCCTGAATCGGGCCGGTTGCGCAGCAGGGAGTATCAGCACATCGGAATACAGCATGGCGCTGGCGATCGACGGGAATGCGGAT
>Ga0182021_10005442_pt1 | contig 15078 bp, 14 predicted proteins | sample 612E3MmetaG_FD_120493 | JGI IMG/M metagenome (GOLD analysis project Ga0182021, IMG submission 120493) | Permafrost microbial communities from Stordalen Mire, Sweden - 612E3M metaG (Illumina Assembly) | ecosystem: Environmental > Terrestrial > Soil > Wetlands > Permafrost | place: Sweden... | reverse complement strand
TCAACCGTCTCCACATCTGCGATGGTTTCCGCCGCCACAATGCCCTGCGCCGATCCGACGTGTGCCAGCATCAACTTCGCGTTCACGTCGCCGATGGCGTAGATGTTCGGCACATTCGTGTGATAGCGATTATCCACGACGATCGCGCCGCGTTCGGTCTTCACACCCACTGCTTCCAGCCCGATACCTTCGCTGTTCGGCGCAAACCCGATCGCGATCAGCGCTTTATCGGCCTGAAAGGTCTGGCCGCCCGCTTTGACTTCCACGCCATCGCCCGTCTTCGCTAATGATTCGACCTTTGTATTCGTCAGCAGATTGATACCCATCTTCTTGAGGTGCTTCTCCAATTCCTTGCTGACCTCTTCATCTTCCAACGGCGCGGCATTCGGCAGCATCTCGATGATGGTCACTTCCGTGCCGTACGATCGGAACACGTAGCCAAACTCCAGCCCGATCGGTCCGGCCCCGATAATGACGATCGACTTCGGCGGTTGGGTAATTTCCAACGCGTGGCGATAGGTGATGATCGCCTTGCCGTCCACTTCCACGCCAGGAATGCTGCGCGCCCGCGCGCCCGTAGCGATGATGATATTCTTCGACTCGATCACACCCGTGAAGGCAGTGCCACTCACCGATGGCGCATTCTCCACCGCCGTAATCTCGATGTGAGTGGCGTCTTTCAACTTGCCCACGCCTTGATACACATCGATCTTGTTCTTCTTCATCAAGAACTGCACGCCCTTCACCAGGCGGCTCGACACATCGCGGCTGCGTTTGTGCGCCACGGCATAGTCGAGCTGCAGGTTCTCGAATGAGAAACCGAAGTCCTTGCCGCGTTTCAGCAAATTGGCAATCTCCGCATTGCGCAGCAGCGCCTTGCTGGGAATGCAGCCCCAGTTCAGACACACGCCACCCAGGTGTTCCTTCTCGACGATCGCGGTTTTCAATCCCAACTGCGCGGCGCGAATGGCAGCCACATAACCGCCCGGCCCGCCGCCGATCACGGTCACATCGTAAGTGGTCATCAGATCTCCTATTCAACAAATGGCATGCCGCCTATATCGGTGGAATGCCAAGGTCTTTGCAAATTTTGCGCGCCAGTTTGTCAACGATTTCAGAGTGACGCGGCACGGCAGAGGTTTGACGATTAGCCGGGTTCCAGTAGATCGAATGCCGTGAGCCTTCCCGAAACAATTGACAGCCATGTTCCTGCAAGTGCTTAATCAGTGCGTGACGCTTCATGGCAAGCTAGACGGTCACCAGGATGTCTTCGCGAATGAGTGTCTTCCCTTCGACTTCACGCTGCGTCAATTCACGATTGGCCTCGAGTACCAACTGAATCGCCTCTTTGAGATTCTCTCTTGCTTCCGGCAAAGTCGCGCCCTGCGTGTTGGCGCCGGGCAGTTCTTCCACGTAGCCGATCCACCATTCACCTTCTTGTTCAAAGACAGCGGTGAATTTGTTTTCCATTTTTCTCATCCCCCTGTCGCGGCCTGGTTCAATTTCATACGCAAGTCCTTCGTCTGCTTCTCGTAGACGTTTACCCAACCCCAATTGCTCATACAAGTCTGGGGGCTTTGGGCCAACATACAGCAGATTGATGAGCTGTTCTTCTTCCAGGATCCGCCAGATCAAGCGGTGATTGCGCGACAGCCAGATTCGCCAGTAGCCCGGATGATCTTCTAGCTCTTTGGCCGATTGCGGTCGCGGCTGGTTAGTCAAATCACGGATCACCTGCCACGCTTGCGCCCGAACATCACCCGGCAATGAATCCAGCATGTGCGTGAAGCGGCGGTTATACCACAGGCGGTAGGTCACTGCTCGTGCGGCGCGGTAGCCGCCTCCCACTCTTCTGCGGTGGCAATGATCACATCTTCCGGATGGGCGCGTTGATAAGCTTCCGCGATTTCAATCTGCTCATGCATAAACTCTTCTTCTGACTGGCGCTCGCGCAGATACATGACGAAATCGAGCACTTCACGCGCTAGCTTCTCAGGCAGCTGCGTGATCTCGAACTGGATCAATTCCTGAACGGTCATCGATTTCATCTTGCACCTCCTGTCAATTATACTGCGCGCCTGTAAGAAATGCTTACGCCCAACGTTCCAGCATCTGTTTGATGGCTGCCACAAAGTTATCAGCGCTGTCGCCATCGAGGATGCGATGATCGAACGTGAGGCCAAGATAGACCATCGGGCGGATGGCAATCGCATCGACGTCGTTCTGCGTCACCACGACGACGCGTTTTTGGATCATTCCGACGCCAAGGATACCACATTGTGGCTGATTGATGATGGGTGTGGCGAACAGACTGCCGCTGATGCCGTGATTGGTGATCGTAAACGTGCCACCCTGCACTTCATCGGGCTTGAGTTGCTTGCGCCGCGCCCGATCGGCCAGATCGTTGATCGTGCGCGCGAGACCGAGCAGATTCAGTGAATCCGCGTTCTTGATCACCGGCACGATCAAGCCGTCTTCACCCAACGACACCGCGATGCCCAGATTCACCGTGCGATGCAGCACGATGCCGCTCTCATTCCACGATGAATTGACCAGCGGATATTTCTTTAGCGCCGCGATGGTCGCCATCGCAAAGTACAGCGTGAAGGTGAGATTCGCTCCGTCGCGCTCGAACGCCGCTTTGTGCTGGTTGCGATGCGCCAGCACTTTGGACAGATCGACTTCGAACACGGTGGTGACGTGCGGGCTGGTGCGCTTCGACATCACCATATGATCGGCAATGGCCTTGCGCATGCTGTTGAGCGGCAGCACCTCGCCGGGCATGGCCGCTGGGGCCGCCACGGGGGCAATCGGGTTGGGTGAGGCTGGTGCCGCTTTTCCAAACACCTCTTCCGTCGGACGAAAGAGTTCACCCAGTCCAGGCTGCTCCCACGCTTCCAATGGAACCTCAGCAGGGGCGGCTCTGATGTCGCCAACTTGCGGGCGTGGGAGCCCGCTCTGCTCGGTCTTCTCCAAGTAAGCCAGAATATCTTTCTTGGTCACGCGACCGCCCTCGCCCGTACCGGGAACGAGCGCAAGATCGACGTGGTGGTCTGAAGCGATGCGCGCGACGACCGGCGAAATGCGCGCACTCGATCCATTGCCGCGCGGCGCTTCCTCCCTCTCCATAGTAGGGAGAGGGCCGGGGTGAGGGTCGGTACGAAGGCCGAGGTGAGGGTCGATCTCACCCGCTGCGCCGATAAACGCGATCAACGTTCCGGCTTTCACCACATCGCCTTCATTGGCATACAATTTCAACAGTGTTCCTTCACCTGCCGCTGTGACCTCTGTCGTTACTTTGTCGGTTTCAACTTCCAATAGCGGCTCATACAACTTCACCAGATCGCCGATCTGTTTCAACCAGCGACTCACCTTCCCCTCGACTACGCTTTCCCCCAATTGAGGCATGATGACTTGTGTGCCCATAATTTCTCCCCTTCACGCACCACGCACCACGCACTACGAAACACGTGGCGCGTAGTGCGTGGTGCGTGGTGCGTGTTTAGTAGCGTGCCAACTTTCTCATCGCCTCGGCAATCTTGGCCGGATTCGGCATGAACCAATCTTGTAGCGGATGACTGTACGGCACGGCGGGCACATCGGGTCCGGTCACGCGCATGATCGGCGCGTCCATGTAGTTGAAGCCTTCGTCCGCCAGAATTGCCGCGATCTCTGCACCATAGCCTAGGAATCGATTGTCCTCGTACACGATCAAGGCCTTGCCCGTCTTCTGGAAGGAATTGAGCACGGTGTCTTTATCGAGCGGATTCAATGTGCGCAGATCGACCAGTTCAACTTCGATGCCTTCCTTCGCCACTTCTTCGGCAGCCTGTTGACAGTAGTAGTGCATCATGCCATACACATACACGCTGATGTCCGATCCTTCGCGCGTGATCTGCGCCTGCCCGATTGGCACGGTGTAATCCCCCTCGGGCACTTCGCCTTTGATCAGGCGATAACCCTTCTTCGGTTCGAGGAACAAGACGGGGTTGTTATCGCGCACCGCACTCTTCAGCAACCCCTTGGCATCATGCGGATTGGAGGGAATGACGACCTTCAACCCCGGCACATGCGCGTAAGTCGCTTCGATCGATTGCGAGTGGTACAGTCCGCCGCCGATGCCGCCGCCGTAGGGCGTGCGAATGACCAGCGGGACGGTGAACGTGCCGCCGGTGCGATAGTACATGCGCGCTGCTTCGTTGACGATCTGGTTGTAGGCAGGCTGAATGAAATCGGCGAACTGAATCTCGCAGATGGGACGCAGGCCGTTCATGGCCGCGCCGATGCCCACCGCCACGATCGAGAGTTCGGCCAGCGGCGAATCGATTACGCGCGTGGGGCCGTACTTGTCAAACAGGCCCAGCGTGGCGCGGAACACGCCGCCGCGCTGACCCACATCTTCACCGGTGATGAACACACTGTCGTCGCGGGCGAGTTCTTCATCCAGCGCCTCGCGGATGCCCTCAATCAACGTCTTCTCTGCCATAGAAAGGATCTCCCTTGAGGTGAACAAGTGCCAACTGTCACTGACGAGTGATGAGTGATGAGTGAAAAGCGATCCATTCACTCGTCACTTTTCACTCATCACGCGGCATATACCGGCCCCGCCGCCCATTCCACATTCGGATACGGCGCGGCCTCGGCCGTTTGATGCGCGTGATTCACTTCGTCGACGATGCGTTCGTCCAATTTTCGATCGCGCTGCTGCGAGAGAATACCCGCATCCATCAAGCGCCCGCGAAACTTGGGCAGCGGATCGCTGATCTTCAACGCAGCCTTATCTTCTTTCGATCGATACGCGGAGTCGTCGTCATCCGACGAATGCGGCGTCAGGCGCACTACGTGCACTTCCAACAAAGTCGCGCCGCCGCCCGATCGGGCAATATCGATCGCTTCTTTGGCGGCGCGATACGTCTCGATCGGATCGAGGCCATCGACAGTGACGCCGCGCACCCCATAGCCTGAAGCGCGATCGGACACGCGCGGAATCGCCATCTGCTTTTCCATCGGCACGGAGATGGCGTAGTCGTTGTTCTCGACCACGACGATGAGAGGAAGTTTGTGGACGCCTGCCCAGGTGAGGGCTTCGTGGAAATCGCCTTGATTGGTGGAGCCCTCGCCGAGACACGTGACTGCAACACGATCGCCGCCCTTCAATTTCTCGGCAAGTGCTACTCCGGCGGCCTGCGGCACCTGCGTCGCCACGGGGCTGGAGACGCTGTAGATGTTCTTCGACTTGAGTGAGTAATGTTCCGGCATCTGCCGCCCGCCGGAACTGGGATCACCTTGTTTGCCGAAGACGCCCAGCATCACGTCGAGCGGCGTCATGCCGCAGGCCAGCACCATCGCCATGTCACGATAATACGGTAAAAAGTGATCCTCGCCGCGCCGCATGGCAAAAGCGATGGCCACTTGCGCAGCTTCATGCCCCATGCCGGAAATGTGAAAGGCGATCTTGCCCTGCCGATGCAGGATCCAGCAGCGCTCGTCCAGACGACGCGCGCGCAGCATGGCGGCGTACATCTCCAGCAGCAGATCGACGGGCAGACCATCGAGGGTCGCAGTCGCAGCATCGACAGCGGTCATGACCATCTGTTCTTCCCTTGGGTCGTAGGTTGTGGGGTCGCCTGAATCACGGGCCAGGCGATTCAGGTTGAAACGGCGCATCATATGATCTATGAAATCAGATCGAGGAACTCATCAACACTCAATCCGGCTTGTCGGATAATGGCGCGCAACGTACCACGATCGAGTTCCTTATGATCGGGCACAACGAGTTGAGAGAGTGGGTTGTCGCGCCGCAAAATCATGTGGCTACCTTCCTGTCGCCGCAGATAAAACCCGCGCTGCGCCAATGCTTTCGCACACTCACGCCCAGAAATTCGCGGCAACTTGGTCATACGGCAACGAGCAAAGCGTCGAAGTGATCTTCCGGCACCGGCAGATTATCTTCACGCAGGGCAGCGATGTAGCCGTCGATGGCTTCGCGAATGTTCTTGACGGCTTCTTCGCGGGTTTGACCCTGGCTGATGCAACCGGCCAAACTAGGGCATTCTGCTACCCAATATCCATCCTCGCCAGGATACACAATAACCTGTCGCATGGTATCCACCTCCTCGCTATGTCTGTCAAAGTTGAGTATACCTCATCGGCACAAAGACGCGGAAACCCACCGCCGCGCTGAGGCCGACGCCAAGCAAGAAACTCACAATGGTTTCGCCCATGTTAATCCTTGTTTCCATCGCACGCCGTCACACCCGCGCAGGCGGGTGTCTAGTTCTCAGATGCTGGATTCCCGCCTGCGCGGGAATGACAATACCGCAACGATGAGCAGTTACCTAAAACGACACCACCTTTCCAATTGCGCGCATGACACGGTGACTCTATCGAACTTGACGACATCATTGGTTTTGCAAGCCTCAAGAATCTGCTCATCATCACATGGATAGTTACAGGATATTGGCCCACCATTATCGTCAGAGGATGCCGAATACGGAAGGCCATAGCATTGCCCTAAATCGATCTCCAAGCCATGACAAGTAACGTCGTTGACGGTACCAACACCTGTATAGATAGGGACGCTTTCCCAGGAACCAATACAAATCCACTCTTCCGACTGTACGCCTCGCAAACGGCAAATCGGAGAAGGTGCCTGGAGTGAACTGTTATACCAATCCGTGTGGCAAATTCCTTCGGACCATTGGCCCAGACAAATACACCACGACTTATATACAGTGTTTCCCGTTAGAATGAGCGAACTTGCAAGCAGCATCAAAAGTGCTGCCGCAACAAGAAACAGGAGTCTAATATTCCGCTGCTTCAATAGGCTCATCGTTGATTCCAACGTTAAAGATGAAGGTCATCTGTCCACAATCTGTTGAATCTCGCCGTTGATCTCCAGGCCAGCGTGCCGCCCTGTCCCTTCAAATATCACGCGTTCACCCTTCAACTCGATCAACTTCACGGCAATCGTCGCCGTCAAACTTTCGGTCACGCGTTGCAACATCTCGCTCCGATACGGGGCGTGGAGCAAACCACCTTCGCTGCGCGCCGCTTCTAGTTCAAGACGATGGGTGCGATTGACCGTATGCAGGATGACGTGGGTATCGGTCAAGCGCAGGCTGGTGATCTTCGATCCATTGTACTTGGTGAAGCGGTACAACTGCCGATGATGCCATAACCCGATGATGAATCCCCGAAACGAGTTTCTCAGCCAGGGGACGGTCGCCACTGAAATCGTGATCGAGGTACCGGGCTGCTCAAAGTGATTGCTCTGCCCCCAGATCCACGCTTGTGGAAAGGCTTGTCCCCAGTCCTTCTCGATGTAGCCCCGCCCGCCGTCGAAGTTGACCGTCTCGCCGTTCATCAACAGCGTACCGCGCACCGCATGATCGAAACCCAGCACGCCGTGATAGCATTCCATGAACGGCGCAAAGGCGTACGGCCCCATGATGCCGGGCGAGAAGGTCGTCACCGGCCAGGGGGTGAGGCCGTCAAACTTCAATTCGCCGCGCAACGTTCGAGTGGGATCGGCAATCCCACCAGAAGACGGGGATTGTTTCATATCGATCGAGAGAGCGTCAACCCGAAAATGATTCGGCCCGATGCGAACATCAAACTCCCGATCGGAGGCCGTGAACTGATCGAGCGGGTAACGCTGATACGTGGACTGGCCGCTCAAGCCATCGAGCACCTGGACAAACGCATGAGAGGTTGATCGAACTTTGCCGAGGAACACGCCGGGAATTATCGCGTGAACATGCTGCTCACGCGCATCGACAAACTTGAAATACCAGCCTTCAAAAAAATTGCTGCTCTTCCCGTGGCCGTGATACATGCCCGGCTGCCAGATGGCGCGCCAGTTGGCGCGCCATCTGGCGTGCAGATTAGTAAACATCGACACCCCCCACGTGGTGAGATCTGTCTCTGCGATCAAGTGTATCACAACAAAACTGCGTAATGCGCTCAGTCACGCATTACGCAGTAGTGCGAAGCCTCCCTGGGGGACGCAGTACGTCTCACGTCTTCAGGCCCGTTTGGGCATAGCCGGCGGCGCGGCGGCCTCGACCAGTAGCTTGGACGCCGTAACCAAATCCCATAAAGATTGCGCCATTTGTCCGATGGCCAGCGCGGCAGGCGAAGCGGCGTCCATCTGGAAAATCGTGGCGCCCTTGACCGAAGAATAGCGCAGCTTGGGATCGTCCGGGATGACAAATGCCCGCGACAGCCCCAGTGCTTTTTCCAACTGTGGCGCGGGAATGCCCCCCGGCATGGTGGCGCGATTGATCACGAGCACGATGCGATCCGGGGAAAGGTCCAGATGAGGCGCCATGTCACAGAAAATGCGGGCGTTCTTGATCGAAGGCAGATCGGGCGTGACCACCAGCAGCACCAGGGTGACGATGTCGAACAACGCCAGATTGTGATCCGTCAGATAACTGGGTGAATCGATGACGATCGCCGCTGATCGATCGCGCAGCCGCCGCGCGGCCTGCACCAGCATCGTGCCCGTAATCAATTCGGCTGTTTCCGGCTTGGGTGGCGCGAAGAGCAGATTCAGACCCGACGTGTGCGTCAACAACAAATCGGGCAGGGCTTCGACATCGGGACGGTTGCTGGTCGTGAGATCGGCCAGCGATTTGGTGGGGCGCATGTTGAGATGGACGGGCAGATCGCCAAATTGCAGATCCGTATCGATGAGGGTGACGCCATGTTGAATCCGATCGAGCGCGGCGGCAAAGTTGATGGCAAGAGCCGAAGTGCCCGCGCCGCCCCGGGGACTGTACAACATGTACAGCGGCACATTCAAGCCGGTTGCGGCACGCTCGACCACGGCCACTTCCGACCGAAAGGCCGATTTCACGGCAGCCGGACGCCTGGCCGCCTCGATTCTCTGGTAAGTGGGCAAGGCCGATTGATACACGCGCCGGATGCAGTTGACCAATTCATCGGCGCTGAACGGCTTCGTCTGATAGTCGCGGGCCCCGGCCAGCATCGCCGAGCGCATATAATCTTGTTCAAACTGCACCGAGATGATAATGACCTGGCAGTATGGATACAAAATGGACATTTCGCGCGTGGCGGCGATGCCATCCATGTCGGGCATATTGATGTCCATCAACACGATGTGGGGCAGATACTCCCCGGCCAGTTCCAGTCCGGTGATGCCGTTATAGGCTTGCCCCACCACTTCCATATCCGACTCAAACGCGATGAGGCGTCTGACATTTTCGCGCGTATCTTTGTTGTCGTCCACAATCAAGATGCGAATCTTGTTACCGGTGGAGCCGGGCTTGACCAAGCGAGTTGGCGCAGGAGTCACGACAGGTCTATAAGCGACGGGCGCTGCCGCGGGATCAGGTTGAGCCGTAATCTGGCGCAGCGAGGCCGGCTTCGCTTCCGGCACTTTGGCCTGGCCGATCAACGACGTGAGCGACGCGGCTGGCGGAAGTTCAGCGGGAACAGTTGGAGCCGCCACAGACGCCGGGGTCGGTGGTGCAACCGATTTCTTTTTCTTAGCACCCCGGCGGAGGAGGACCACCACGATCAGCAGCAATAACACGACTGCGGTTATCGCGGCGATCACAGGAATCTGACTAGGTTCCATAGGACACAATCACCTCACAGGGTAGACACACTTTGTACACAGCTTGTCCGCAAGGACGAGACTGCGCCAATCCCCCAAAGATGGGGATTGTTTCATCCCACCAACAGATGGGGATTGTTTCATATGACGCGTGTGCCCTGTTTACTCTTCGGATAGCGGCGATTGTATCACAAGTGTGGCTTGCAGACGAACAAGTGCCTCGTGGGCAATGCGCGCCTCGTCGGGGGTCAGGGTGTCATCGGCATAACGAGCGCGCAGATACAAGGCAGTTAAGGCACCCACCGGTTCTTGCTGGGCCGGGGACAAATCCCCCAGCTTTTCGGCATACGCCAAAGGGGTTTGGTGCGGCGCTCGCGTGCCTACTTTAAGCCGCGCCCATTCTAAAAAGGCTTGATAAACCTGGCGCACAGCCACACGCGGATCATCGCCCTCCAACGGGAGATAAGGCGGCGTCCGGGTGGGCCGCATACGCAAACGCGCAAACAGGTTCTTAAGTTGGTTCAGCAGTAATTCACGCGAGGCAACGCTCGCGCGCGTTTCATCTAGATCCTTGCGAGAGAGCAGACCCGATCGACGCAGCGCCCAGATCGCGAGAATCGCAAAGATGATCAGGATGACGATCACCGAGGAGCCGCGCGCGAAAGTGACAAATTCGGGCGAGTCAAGGAAGCTCTCGATCTGCTGCTGCACTTGAAGCGCGTTGATCTGCACGCCCAACTCGTGCAAGATCGACAACAGACCCATGATCCCCTGCAGCACCGTGCGCAGCACAGCCTGCAACAGCGGTACCAGTGGCGTGATCAACCAGAAGAAGAGCGTGAAGATGGGCCTGAGAATCCCAACCAGGAAGTTGCCAAGCGCCGTAAAAGCTGGCCCCATCGCCGCAAGGGTCTGGCGCAGCGCATCTGGAGAGAAGATGCCAGCCAGCGCCACACCGCCAAGCAGGATCGCACCTACAACCGCCGCCATCGTCCCCAACCAGTGACGCTGCCGTCTCCAGGAGCCGGCTTCAGGTTGCTGTAAACGTGTGCGTTCGATGTTGACGATTATCAGCGTGCATAGCGCCGTCGCAAAAAACAACAGCACCGCCGCCAACATATCGGGGGCAGTGACATGCTGCGTAAAATTATTGACGAGCACTAATCCCGCCAGCGCCAAGATGCCATTGAAGAATGTGCGCTCCACATTCTCGTCGATCAGCGCGTGGCTGCGCCCGATCAAAATACCGCGCCACCACAACACCCCGGTCGCCAGTAGTACAAACAGCTCCGGCGCGATCGAGTTCTGCCAATCAAGCAAGTTGCGCACGTAAACCGTCGGGAGCGTGCCGAAGTTAATCAGCCAAGTCACACTAAGGAGCGCAGCGAACCCGCTAAACAAAATAATGCGCCGCTGGTAACGCGCGTGGCTCAACGCATAGCGCGTGGTCAACGCGCTAATCAAGATCACCACGATCATGATCAGGGGCGGTGGCACCATGGTGACACGACCGACACCCGTGGAACGGACCAGCCACTGCACCCACGGTTCGAACCAGGCCGTGAACATGATCGCCATAGTAATCGGTAGCAGAACAAGTTGCAACCAGCTAATGCGTTGCATGATTGGATAATGGGTTAGACATTGGAAGTTGGAGCAGGCTCGTTCAATTTCTAACTTCTAAACTCCAACTTCAAACTCTCAAAGTCTGTCCAGTTCTGGGTCACGGAATAAAATGAAATGTTGGGTGGGATCGGACGATCGGGTTGGCTGCCCACCGTGATCAACGCCACTGGATGTCCCTCGGTGCGTAGATTAAACAGCGCATCGGCAATCGCGGCGTTGACAATCGGTGTCACGGCGAAGATCGACGCGCCATACGGCAAACGCGGCGCTTCCAGGCGCAGCAGATTCTCGAACGGCACCAACGGCGGACAAGCCAGTTGAGCCAAGGCTTCCAGAATTTGTAGTTCCTGCGCGTTGTGGCGAGAAGCGGCGATATGAATCCATGGCAGCGCACCGCGGATCGGGCTATTGGAAGCCAGCCCCACCGATCGGCGTGTCTCTAATCCGGCGTGGACCAGCGAAGCGGCCACCACGATTGCCGTCTCTAAATAATCGGTAACCACGCCTTCGTATATGCGATCGAGCGTTTGCGTATTGAGACATACCATCCAATGCGGCGCAGCGCTGGGATCAAAAACCTTCGTTTGTAACATGCCGCGATGCGCCGTCGCTTTCCAATGCAAGTAGCGTATGTTGTCGCCCGCTTGATAGTCGCGCGCGCCAACAATCCGCAGCGGATCATCGATGAGATGGTGCTCGCTGCCATAATCCCCCAGCGGCGTGGCCGCTGGCAGTCCCAGCTGTTCCAGCGCGACGATCTTCGGATACACCAACAGCGTGTGGCGATAGTCCAGCAGGGTGCGGCGGAGGCGAAAGCCAAACAAATCGCCTGACGCAATCTGTACCGGCCCGATATCATAGATGCCCCGCTGTTCACCCTTCAGGCGGTAGCGGCGACGCACCCGCTCGTACCAGCGAAGACTATACAGATTAATCAGCATGCGACGCTGCGGATGTGCGGACAACTTGAGATCGGCGCGGCGAATAGGCAAATCTTGCGGAAATTCATCTTCGGCTTTCAACCAGGTTAATGGCAGCGGCTTGGCGTTGACGACTTCAACCCAGAAGTCGGTTTCTTCACCGAAGAACAAACGCTCGGTGCCGAACTGGCGTGCATAGCTCACGCCAGCCAGACAATAGCGCCCCCACAGCCACGCCGTGAAAACCACAATCAACACGATGAAGTCCAGCAGCAAAAGCATAGAGTTGCGTACCACCACACTCAAAAGCAAGGCCAGTAAAACGAGAAGGAGATTCAGGCGGTTTGTCATAGATGCTGAAACTTGATGAGTGAAAAATCACTCACTTGTCATACACGGGGTTCCGACCAGGATTCTTCCACCGGCACTGGCACCTGCTTGATGATGCTCTGCAGCACATCGGGCACGCCCTTGCCATGCAGTCGCGCTTGACTGGACAAGATCAACCGGTGGGCCAACGCTGGCGCGATCAACAACTGCACATCATCGGGAATCACGTAGGCGCGGCCACGCATAGCCGCTAACGTCTGCGCCGTGCGCGCCAACGCCAACGATCCACGCGGACTGGCGCCCAATGACAACGCGGCGTCCTCACGTGTGGCGCGCACCAGCGCCAGGATGTACGTCTCGATCGCCGGGCTGATGTAAACGCTCCGGCACAACTTGCTCAACGCCAGAATCTCATCGCCCGCGACCACCGGCTGGAGCGCATCCAACGGATCGACTTCGCGGAAGCGGCGCAGGATTTCTCGTTCTTCTTCGACTGCGGGATAACCGATCGAGACACGCAGCAAGAAACGATCGAGTTGGGCTTCGGGCAAGGGGAAGGTGCCTTCCAACTCGATCGGGTTCTGCGTGGCCAGGACCAGAAACGGCATCGGAACCGATCGGGTGACGCCATCCACCGTGACCTGTCGCTCTTCCATCGCTTCCAGCAAAGCCGATTGCGTGCGCGGCCCCGCCCGATTGATCTCGTCGGCTAACACGATCTGCGCCATCAGTGGCCCGGGGCGATATTCAAACTCGCCCGACTTTTGATTGAAGATGCTCACCCCGGTGATGTCGCTGGGTAATAAATCGGGTGTGAACTGCACGCGTTGAAACGCGCAGCCCAACGAGCGCGCCAGAGACTTGGCTAGCATCGTCTTGCCCAGGCCGGGCACATCTTCGATGAGCACATGCCCCGGCGTCAACAACGCGGCGATCAACAACTCAACCACAGAAGACTTGCCGACGATGACGGTTTCGATGTTACGCTGAATGGATTGGGCGGCCGCTTGAACGGTGGATAAATCGGGCACGAGAAATTCTCCGCAGACTATTTGTCATTCCCGCGAAGGCGGGAATCCAGAACGGTGGCACTGGATTCCGCCCACCTGCGGTGGGACGCCTTCGCGGGAATGACGTTGTGCAAGATGGATGTTTAACCGATCACCTGATAACTGACTTTCTCCAACGCCTGCACTTCGTCCTCACTCAACCGCCAGCCCAGCGCCCCGAAATTCTCCTGCGCCTGCCGCAGATTCTTTGCGCCGGGAATGGGCACCGCGCCTTTGCAGATGAGCCAATTGAGCGACACTTGCGACGGCGTCTTGCCTTCATGCGCCTGACCGATTTCTTTGAGCAAATCAATCAACGGTTGAATCTTGCCGAGGTATTCACGGTTATACAAACGGCTGCGCATCCCCGGCGGAACATTCTCAGGCGTGTACTTGCCGGTGAGCATGCCTTTCGCGATCGGGCTGTAGGCGATAATCGTCACACCCAGATCGCGGCAGACCTCGACCAGGCCGCTCGTTTCCGGCTTCCGATCGAGCAAACTGTATTCCACTTGATTGGACGCCAGTGGAATGCCGCGTTTCGCCAGGGTGGCATGGGCCCGGATAGTCTGGGCTGGGTCGTAGTTGGATACGCCTACCGCGCGCGTCAACCCTGCCTCGACGGCATCCGCCAGCGCATTAGCCCACGTTTCGACTGTGAGAGGCGGCAGCGGAAAATGAACCTGGTATAAGTCTACTCGCGCGAGGCCCAATCGGTTCAAACTTTCACGCAACGCGTGCATCAAGCGGCCAGGAGATAGCCGCCACGGCAGGGGCATAAACTTCGTGGCAAGAACGACTTGATCGCGTGTGTTCGTCTCGCGCATGAACTGGCCCACCACGCGTTCCGAGCGACCGCGCCCGTACATCTCCGCCGTGTCGATGAAGTTGATCCCGGCGGCCAGCGTGGCCTCGTAGACGGGCTTCAGATCGGCGTCGCTGTACGACTTGCCGTAGCCCCACATCATCGTATCGCCCCACTGCCAGATGCCCAAGCCCAGCGGCGACACGCGCAGCTCGGTCTGGCCCAACGGAATAGTTTCAAATTGAAGTGTCATAGTCCTCCACAAGAAAAACCACGTTGGCCCCGCCGACACAGATCAATGGCAACTATGTCTGCGGCGCATTCGTGGTTGAGATGGTTAAAAACAGGTGGTAGGTTCCACGGGTGGATTATAGCATGGGGGCGGAGCAACTGATAAACAACGGATAAACGAATGTGCAAACACACTATCCGTTTATCCGTTGCCTATTCGTTGCCTTGCCTCACCCGCCACACTCTTTGAGGACGGCCTGGGCATCTGCCAACTTCGGCGAACGAAGTTTGGTATAGATTTCGACGGCGCGTGAAGCATAGGGCAGACCTTCGGCAGGCTGCCCTTGTCGCGTCAACGCCTGTGCCAGGGTGAGACTGTTACGTGCGCTGAGGTTTTGGCTCAAGAACGACTCCAGCACAAACGCTTCGCGCGCCTGTACTTCGGCCTCAGCCCATTTTTGTTGCCGCGCCGCCAAACGCGCGAGATTGCAGCTGATATGCGCAAGGTTCTTGAAGTCGTTCATTTGTTTG
>Ga0182021_10005441_pt1 | contig 15079 bp, 5 predicted proteins | sample 612E3MmetaG_FD_120493 | JGI IMG/M metagenome (GOLD analysis project Ga0182021, IMG submission 120493) | Permafrost microbial communities from Stordalen Mire, Sweden - 612E3M metaG (Illumina Assembly) | ecosystem: Environmental > Terrestrial > Soil > Wetlands > Permafrost | place: Sweden... | reverse complement strand
TTGGTCAGTGTTTTTGAAAATATTTTTCCTTGCGTTTGGTTGGATGCTTCTTTATGTTTGACAGTCTGTTTGAAGAAAAAAATACATCACCGGAAAGAAATGAGGTACGAAATGCAATTTGCTCGAAGTAGTGGAATACTACTACACCCAACATCATTACCAGGTGCTTTTGGTTCAGGAGATTTGGGTACTTCAGCATATCAATTCGTTGATTGGTTGTCATCTGCAGGTCAATCACTGTGGCAAATGCTTCCTTTAGGCCCAGCAGGTATGGCGAATTCACCCTATATGTCGCTTTCTGCTTTTGCGGGAAGTCCATTACTCATTGACCTGGAGGAATTGCTTTCACATGGCTGGTTGGTTCAGAATGATCTTCAACTGTTGCCCAACGTTTTGAAATCCCGAGTAAAGTATTCAGAGGTTTCTGTATTGAGAATGAATATACTGTGGAAGGCTGCACAAAACTTCTTTGAACATGGGAATGAAAAGGATCGTCAACGGTATGATACATTTTGTGAAGAGGAAAAAAAATGGTTGAATGATTATTCACTGTTCCAAGCATTGAATGATCATTATGGCGGAAAGGAATGGGTCGTCTGGGATCATGATTTTGTCCATCGAAAATCCTCAGCTCTCAGGCAGGCAGCAGAAGAATGGAAAGCACAAGTGAATTATCATAAGTTCATGCAGTGGTGCTTTGCCCGGCAGTGGAAAAATTTAAAGAGGTATGCAAATGACCGAAACATCAAACTCGTCGGAGATATCCCGATCTTTGTTGCCCATCACAGTGCGGATGTTTGGTCCAATCAAGAAGCCTTCACACTTGATAAAGATGGTAGGCCTCTTATCGTTGCAGGTGTCCCGCCGGATTATTTTAGTGAAGACGGTCAGCGTTGGGGTAATCCATTATATCGGTGGGATGTTATGAAACAACAGAAATATTCATGGTGGATTGAGAGGTTTAGAAAAACATTTGAACTCTTTGATATCCTTCGCATCGATCACTTCCGGGGTTTTGAAGCTTATTGGAGAATACCTGCAAAAGAAAAAACAGCAAGAATTGGAAAATGGGTAAAGGGACCAGGGGAAGATCTTTTTAAAGCAATTATAAAGAAACTTGGAACACTCCCCATCATCGCCGAGGATCTTGGTGTGGTCACACCAGAAGTCACCGCGCTTCGTGAGACATTTGGTTTCCCGGGAATGAAAGTACTCCAATTTGCATTCTCAGCAGATCCACAAGACAATTTTCTTCCTCATGGATACAACAAAAATTGTGTGGTGTATACCGGCACGCATGATAATGATACGACCTTTGGCTGGTATGAAAAAGCCACAGAACATGAACGCGATTTTGTCAGGCGGTACTGTAAAACAAACGGAAACGAAATTCATTGGGACCTCATGAAGCTCGCATTGGAATCCGTTGCTGATATAGCAGTCATACCATTCCAAGATGTTCTTGGGTTGGGCAGCGAGGGAAGAATGAACTTTCCGGGCACCATTGACGGAAATTGGGAATGGCGCTTTACATGGGAACAACTTGATCCGTGGTCCACAAGCCGATTATATGAATTGACCGCATTGTATGGGCGAACCAAATCAGATCGGTTGAATTTGATTCCAGTACCGTAGTATTGAATAGTAATTACAATCGTTGTTATCCCCTCCATAGGGGTAGTGCGAGAATATCTCGGACCCTTGGGGGAAGACTCTTGTGTCCTTTTATCAATAGGATTATAGGGGAAAAAGACGCATTTTCCATAACAAAGACAGGGAAAACATCGGTATACATCAGTATATTTATTTATCCTGCGCAGTTAACAATAACATTTCTTTGGACCGGTGATTTACAACTCAAAAAAGTAAAAGATTTTTAAAAAAAGCTTGACTTTTAAATAGAATATTCGGAATATTTGGAAGCGCTTCCATTTGGAAACGCTTCCATCAACGGGAAAATATGGCAGCCACAATTTATGATATCGCAAAAAAAGCTCATGTCGGAATAGGTACCGTCTCACGGGTCCTGAATAAGCATGAAAGCGTTTCGAAGGAAACACGCAAACGTGTTTTACAGGTGGTGACAAGATTAAATTATAAACCTCATCCCTTCGCTATTGGTCTTGCTCGTCAACGAACGAATTCCATTCTCTTTACTATTCCCTTCTTTGCTACATTTTTCTTCCTTGAGATTCTTCGCGGGATTCAGAAACGCTTGGCTGATCTCGATGTTAGTATTATTATGCTGGGCATCAATCATCCCGATCAAATTGCGGATACTCTTCGCCATAATATCCATCGTCATCGGGTCGATGGCATTGTATTATGCTCGATGAAGATTCCGGATCAATTGGCAAAGAGTAATCTCTTCAAAAAAATCCCGATGGTACTCGTGGATACATATCATAAAAATTTCGATTCCATCGCGGTAAACAATGTTCAGGGAGGATATACCGCAACAAAACATCTTCTTGATCTTGGCCATACGCGGATTGCGATGTTGAATGCAAATCTGAGAAGCGTTCCTGCGAAAGATCGGTTCAAGGGATATCGAATGGCCATGATGGATGCTCATAAAAGTCTAGATGGTCAACTGATCCAAAAAACCAAATCAGAATATCTTGACGGATTTACAAGAGAGAACGGTTATGAAATGATGAAAGAGCTGTTGAAACTCGGACCGGCAAGACCGACCGCGGTATTCGCAGCGAGTGATATTCAAGCATATGGCGCTCTCGCGGCAATTGCCGAGATGCGTTTACGTTGTCCAGAGGATATCGCACTCATTGGGTTTGATGATTTAGAACTTTCGGGACCTTTTGGATTGACATCGATGTTACAACCTATGTCTGAGATGGGTACGTTGACGATCGAGAGATTGCTCGAGCGAATGAATAAACATACTCTATCTGTTTATCATAAAACATTCGAACCGACATTGATTGTACGTAGAACAACACTGACGTTGGGAAAAATCTCACAAAGCGCTTAATTGTTTGTACTGAAAAAATACTAAAACCATGTCAATATGAAATAGTAAAAAGGAGAATCATTTTGGCACGTACTCGGAGTTCTCTCTTATTGGTATTTCTTCTTGTGTCTCTTGCGTATGGTGGATCGACCGGGAAGATCACGGGAATCGTGAAAGATAAAAAGACCGGCGATCCGATCATTGGAGCAAATGTAAGGCTTGAAGGAACTGCTCTTGGCAGCACGACGGATTTTGATGGCAAGTATTTCATGATCAATGTTCCTCCCAATGATTACAGTTTGCTAGTGACAATGGTCGGATATACGCCTTGTAAAATTACGGAAGTGCGTGTCAGGGGCGATTTGACGACAACAATTGATGTGGAAATCAGCGAAACGGTCCTTCAACTGGGACAGGAAGTGGAGGTGGTCGCTGAGCGGCTCCTCGTTCAAAAAGACCTTACTGCAAAAACTGCGATTGTGAGCGGGAAGGATATTTCTGCTATGCCTGTGTCGGAAGTAGGAGCAGTGGTTAGTATGCAAGCAGGTTTTGTTGCAGGAAGTCTTCGCGGCGGGCGCAGCGGCGAAGTAGCATATTGGATTGATGGAGTGCCTGTAACGGATGCATTCAATGGTCTTCAAGTGGTTGAAGTAAATAAAAGTCTTGTTCAAGAACTCCAGGTAATTTCAGGTGCGTTCAATGCCGAATATGGTCAAGCCATGTCCGGTATTGTGAATATTACATCTAAAGAAGGGAGCTCGAAATTTTCCGGCGGGTTAGGAATTTATGGCGGTGACTACGCTCCGACGACTGACAGTATTTTCCCTGGAAATAGTTTCAGGGTCAATAATATCCGAAATATCGAAGGGAACGTCAGCGGTCCGCTTTTATCAGATGCGCTGACATTCTTTGCCAATGGCCGATACATTTATTTCAATGGATGGGACAAAGGCATTCGAAGATTCAATCCTTGGAATATTTCTTATGTCACACCATCAGGTCAATTAGCATCTGTCTTCCCTGATGGAAAGGGGGATAGTTCGGTGGTTCCCATGAACTCGAGTGAGCGGTATTATGGTCAAGGGAAAATCACGTGGCATATTTCTTCTTTGATGAAGTTGTCCGTTGATTATATCTACGATGACACAAAGGCAAAAGGACTTGATGTGTATGGGAATTATTATCGGAATTATTTTTATAACCCGGATGGCGTAGGGAATCAATATAATTTAAGCAATACAGTTATTTTCCAATTTAACCATAGTCTCAGCGCGAATACATTCTATACGATTGGAGGATCATACTTTAAAAAAGATTACAAGTATTATCTCTATGATCTGCAATACCAAGATTCGACGCTTGCAAATGGTGATCACGTCCAGAATGAAATAGTCAATCCATACGGACCTCATTATGTGGATCCGATTCTTTCCGTAGCCCCTGCGTACAGTTTTTTAACTGGTGGAACCGATATGAATAGAAACCATCGAACTACTCAAACAGGATTGGTGAAATTTGATTTGACGAGCCAGATTGATGCAATGGACATGATAAAATTTGGTCTGGAGTATCGGCAGCATGATATTACAAATGAAACCATAACATTGGTGGCAGCTCTGAACCAAACAGGATTTGATCCCACCATTCTCAGGCCGTATATCCGAACGGAAATACCGGACATAAAATCTCCCGGGCATGATTACTATGAACACAAACCGCAAGAATTTTCTGCATATGTGCAAGATAAAATGGAATATAAGAATATTATCGTCAATGTAGGAATTCGGTTCGATTATTTTGAACCCGATGGGTATGTATTAAATGATGCACATCCTGATACCAGCGATCCATCGCATTATATGTATACCATAAACGATCCAAGCATCGATAGCCCTGTTCGAAGTGATCATCTCGATGTGAGCCAACAGGGTGGTTCGACGACTCTTCAGCAGCGGGAACAGTACTGGTATAAACGGGCATCCGCAAAGTATGCCGTCAGTCCGAGACTGGGTGTTTCCTTCCCGATAACGGATCGAGGAATTGTTCATTTTTCCTATGGTCATTTTTTTCAACTACCAGGATTCGAACGGCTCTATGAAAATCCCAGATTTAAAATCAGTCAAAACTCTTCCGGTATCATAGGTGTCATGGGAAATGCCGATTTGAAACCGGAACAAACGGTTAGTGCTGAACTTGGTGTCCAGCAACAATTATCAGAAGACATCGCATTCGATGCGACAGCATATATGAGAGATATTCGAGGCCTCGCACAAACCGCAATTTTTGATGTAAGCGGAGGAGGACAGTATGCCCAATATACAAATAGTGATTTCGGGATTGTGAAAGGAATCGTTTTAACAGTGGACAAAAAATTCTCGGGCGGAATAACAGCACGGCTCGATTATACATACCAGATTGCCGTCGGAACTGCATCAGACCCGCAACAAGCAAAAAATAGAATAGCAGGTGGAGGACTTCCGGATGTACAGATGGTTCCACTGGATTGGGACCAGCGGCATACGTTAAATGTATCATTAAACTATGCGGCAGCTACTTGGGGCGCAAGTACAATTATCGAATATGGTTCTGGAACTCCTTATACCCCTGAGCTTGCGAATCCCAGCACCGGAACAACAATTGTGACAAATAGTCAAATTAAGCCACCGACATTCAATTGTGATCTGCGTGCATATTATGAGTGGAATCTTCAACCTGTGAAGCTGGTGTTCTTCACCCGTATCTTCAATCTCTTTGATATACGAAATCAAACAGGCGTTTACGCATCAACCGGACAAGCGAACTACGATTGGTATCATGAGAGGATAGCGAGGAGTACACAGCTCTATGTCAATACTGTTGATCAATGGTTTACAGATGCAACCAAGTATTCTGAACCGCGTCGTGTTGAATTTGGCATGAACCTGGAGTTCTAACGTATGAAAACTTTTATTCGATTTGTCCTTTTATCATCAGTTATCTTCTTGAGCACCGCAGGTGTTTTCATTCACGCACAGCAATCAAGCGGTCGTCAATATCGTCAATGGGCCATTATGAACGGCAACCAAGTGCAAACGGTTTTCGGCAACTGGGGTGTTATCGGTCAGCCTGCAGAACAAGGACACAGAGGTGCATGGAAATATCCGAATAATGGATACCTCGGAGATGTCAGTCCCCTGGTGGGTGCTGAAGTGAAGTATGATTCGGTAGTCAAAAACGGTCAATGGGTCAAGACGCCAAATTCCGTTTTTCACGAAGTTGTTACATGTCCTGTCAATCGTCCAACTCTATTAACTGATACGGATCCGCGCACAGGAAAATACTGGACATTTGAACCTGAGAATGGATACTATAATCCTAGCCGACAACCGACTGAAGTTGCTTTGAGTGACGATAAAACTTCTTGGCCTCCGACGTGGCCGGATAAGATGCAGGATTCTAAAGATCCGGGGTGGGCCGGATCTTGGAATGGATATTTTGGAAAGAACCGCAAGAATGCCGATCAGGAAACTTACTTCGTAATGGATGATAATAATGATGAAAGATTTAGTGATCCATCAAACAATCCAAAAGGAATACAGTTTCAACCTAATGCAACAGATCCAACAAGAAAGGGGCTTGGATTTGTTATGAGTGTGCGTGCCATGCAATGGGCCCAATTTTTAGCGAAAGATAATATATTCTGGTTATATGAAATCACAAATACGGGTACGACGAATTATGATAGAGCGGTCTTTGGAATGCTTGTGGGAACATATGTAGGAATTACTTCCACAGAGGATTTTGGCGAGTACAACGACGATTGGTCATTCTTCGATGTGAGTACGAATCTCACGTACACCGGAGATATTAAAGCGATTCGGGGCGGATGCATGAACGATCCCTTCTGGCAGCCAACACCTTGCAGCGGAGCCGGACTTGTAGGATATGCATTTCTTGAAAGTCCAGGTAATCCATATGACGGGATCGATAATGATGGCGACGCAGATTCTTCAGTCACGGGAAAGCTTGCCCCGAAATTCACGTCAGCAAGTTTTGATTCAACTCTTCTTTCTACTGGTAAACAAATTGTTCTGATTCGGGATGATTATAGTCGCTATGTCTATACCATTCCTTTTGCCGATTCGGTTCAGATCACAACTCGTGGACTCACGCGATGGATTCGTCCGGGAAAAACATGGGTGAGTGAAGGGAATTTAAGAACCGATGGTTCAGTTAATCCCAATGCGTATGATGGCGTTGATAATAATTATAACGGTCTAATCGATGAAAATTATTATCTGCATTATCGTCAGGTGAAAAAATCAGATAACGGAACTGTGTTGTTTGATATACTGCGTCCAGTCGCATATGTGGATTATCTTACAGGGAGAGGGAACGACCCGTATAGCTTGATTGATGAACGGCGTGATGATGGGATCGATAATAATAAAAATTGGAATATTCTTCATGATGACGTTGGAAGAGACGGCGTTGCTAACACAGGAGACTATGGTGAAGGCGACGGTATCCCGACGTCAGGTTACGGTCCAAATAGCTATGATACAGGATTACCAGGTGAGCCACATATTGACAAAACAGACGTCAATGAATCCGATCAAATTGGACTGACTAGTTTCTTTTATTTTACACCTGCAGGTAATTTTAAAATGGGTGATAAAGATACAATGTGGCTGTATCTCGCACCAGGCACGTTCGCTGTTCCCAACGTGATTCAAAATAACAGGCCTGTTGAAGGCGCAGATGGAGATTTTATTTACGGCTCTGGATATTTTCCGCTCCAAGCAAAAAAAACAGAGCGCTTTTCTCTTGCATTGGTGTATGGTGGCGGGAAGCAACAGGGATATGATGTTGATGTTGCCGATCTCTTAAAGAATAAAAAGACCGTCCAAAAAATTTATGATGCGAACTATCAATTTCCTCAGCCGCCGGATTTACCCACTCTTACAGCTGTCCCCGGAGATGGAAAAGTAACATTATACTGGGACAGGATTGCGGAAGAGACCATCGATCCTCTTCTTCAAACGAAAACATTTGAGGGATACAAACTGTATCGTTCCACGGATCCTACATTTAACGATATTCTCACCATTACAGATGGATACGGTTCGGCGAAAGGATATCGTCCTTTAAAACAGTATGATCTCCAGGATGGAGTCAAAGGATATTTCCATACATCAGGCGAAATGTTTAATGATATTTCCGGATTCGCTTTTTACCTTGGCGATGATACCGGCATTGAACACACGTACGTCGATAGTTCGGTGCAAAATGGAAGAACATACTATTATGCGTTGGTTGCTTATAATACCGGGAATGAGTATTCGGAAATTCTTCCGGCAGAAAATAAAATTAATATATCGATCTCTCCTCAGGGAACGGTCAGTGTCGGTCAGAATTGCGCCGTGGTCATGCCGAACGCAAAAACACTCGATTATTTCCGGCCGGCAGATGGCGTATTGCTCGACCACGTTTCCGGTGTAGGAACCGGCGATGCTTATTATAAAGTCGTGGATGAAACCAAAACCACTGGCCATCATTACCGTGTCGAGTTTCTCGATACACAAGTAGATGGAATCGATAACAATAATAATGGTCTCATCGATTTAGCGGATTCTTCTGAATGGAACCGTATAACAACAAATTACAGTGTGAGAGATCTCAATGAACAAACCGAAGGATTTATTTCCCGCGATACTATTGTTGTCACGCTGAATCACCAGCATTTAATTCCAGGGACAATCAGTGTCTATAATGACCATGGGGTGCTGCTGCCAGACTCGGTATATAAATTAAACATAAAGCTCGGACAAATCCATGGATCCTATAGTGGATCACTTTCCGCTGGACAATATACTATTAAGTACCAGTATTATCCTGTCTACCAGAGTAAATATATCCGGGGAACTCCGTATGCGACAGACAGCAAAGATGCGGATGTGTTTGATGGCGTAACTTTAGTTTTCAATAATCCTTGGTCTGTGAGTGTGGATACAACATCCAAGTGGATCACGAACAAACCAAAATACCGGTTTGCAATGTCTCCAGTTGAAATTTATGATGGGAGCAATCCGAAACCATTTATTACAGGATTCACGAAACCATGTGATTATGAATTACAATTTGATACGACGAAGTTTCTTGATACATCGTATGCAGACCCCAATTTGGGTACTGATGCAATACCAACAAATTTCCGTGTATATAATAGGACAGAACACAAATTCGTTAAATTTACTTATAATTATTCAACCATCAAGATTGCACCACTCGGTAGATTAAGTCCTTCCGAGGAGATTTATTTCTATGAAGGAGATCCACGCGGCACAAATAGTTATACATGGTTATTAGGCTTTAGCTCCAATGATGGGAAGATCATTCCGTATGATAAAAACGACACTCTGCGCATTTTTATCACAAAACCTTTTGAGCAGGGAGATACACTCTCCTTTATAACGACAAAACCGAAGTCTGATCCTTCCACCTTGACAAAAGATGCCCTCTCAAGGATTCGCGTTGTACCTAATCCGTATGTGGCTGCTTCGACGTTGGAGTCGCCTCTGCCGCCAAGCGTCACCAGTGGTCGTCTCCACCGGATTGACTTTATTCATTTACCGGCATCAGCAAAAATCCATATCTATACATCACGCGGTGATCATGTAATTTCCTTAGAACAGAGTGGCAATATTGAAGATGGGCACGTTTCGTGGAATTTGAAAACGAAGGAAAATCTTGATATAGCATTTGGCGTCTACTTCTATGTAGTAGAATCGTCGATTGGAACTAAAACCGGTAAATTAGCGATTATAAAGTGAGTGGAGACGTCCATGAAAGAGAAGACTTATAACGCCGTTAAAACTCTTGCACTGTGTGCTTGTCTTACGCTTTTGGGATATTCCGAATTTTTCGCACAAGCGAAGATCAGTACCACCGCTGCGCAATTTTTAGGTATTTCGATTGGTGCGCGTGAACTGGGAATGGGTGGAACATCAGTAGCGTCTGCATTTGATGTAAGTTCGATCTACTATAATCCGGGAGCGTTTTCACAGGTACATAAAACACAGGTGTTAGTCTCAACAACGGATTGGCTTGTTGGTTCAAAATTTCGGTGGTTAGGAGCGATGCTCGATATTGATGGATCTAATGCCATCGGGCTGAGCATTACCCAGCTTGCTTACGGAGACGAGATGGTCACAACGGAAGATAATCCAGAAGGAACAGGAGAACGTTGGTCTGCCCAGGATTTTGCCTTAGCACTGTCTTATTCCCGAAATTTAACCGACCGGTTTTCGATAGGAGGTTCTGCAAAATATATCAATCAAACTATCTGGAATGAAACGGCAAGCACTATCGCCTTCGACCTCGGGTTACTTTTTGTGACAGGATTTCATGACATGCGGCTCGGAATGTCCATAGCAAATTTTGGCGGAGACATGAAAATGGATGGACGCGATTTAAGGAAAGTGATAGATATAGATCCAAGCAACGCAGGTTCCAACAAACTCAACCTTGCAAATATGGTGACAGATCCATGGCCGATCCCCCTCATATTCCGTGTAGGGTTTGCGATGGATGTCGTGAAAAATCAAACAGCGACTGTCACCCTGGAATGTGATGCACAACGTCCCAGCGATAATGTTGAAGTGGTCAATGTCGGTGCTGAAGTAACGTTGATGAACTTGATCTCATTGCGTGGTGGATATAAATCTCTCTTTCAAAAGGATTCCGAGGAAGGATTGACGTTAGGTGCAGGTGTCAAGTATGATCAGCTAGGATCGATGGGGCTGGAAATAAATTATGCATATCAACAATTCGGAAAATTCGGCAACCTGAATACATTTTCTTTAGGGATTAACTTTTAATTAACATGAAATAGCATCCAGTCTAAAATTGTTTATGCTTTGCATTTCAAAAAATAAATCGCTCACTCATTAGGAGAAAGGAGAGACACAGCTGAAGAGAGACATACAAGTTCTGTTCCAGCGTTTACACAATTTCATCTATCAAGGTCTTTCCATCTAGAAAGATCGTAACGGAAAGGAAGTATTTATGAAACACTTTTTTTCAATTTGCACTGTGCTGATTCTTGTGTCCTTTATTGGAGTTCCGGCATCAGCACAGCTTCTAGAAGATAATTTTACAGCCGCAGCAGGTACAACGCTTTTAAATGCTGGCTGGACTATCAGCGGCACATCAACTACGAATCCACTGACCATCACTGCATCGGGGCTGACTTTTACAGGTTATCCTCCTTCAGGAATTGGCAACGGGTTGCCGATGTTGTCCACTGGGCAGGATGTCTATAAAAGTTTTACACCTGTGAAAACCGGTTCGGTATATCTATCTTTTATGGCAAATATTTCTGCAGTAGGCACTGGTGATTATTTTATTGCCCTTTCGCCATCTGCGGTGCAAACAAATTATTATACCAGGCTACACGTTAAATCCGCAACCGGCGGTTACGTTGTTGGAATTAGCAAGAACAACGAAGTATCCGGTGGTGCCCAATATGGAACAACGGTATTTTCACTCAATACAACGTATCTCTTTGTAGTGAAATATACGTTTACAGGTACAACTGCCGCTGATACATTGAATGACCCAATCAGTGTGTATTGCCTGCCGAGCAGTACAAGTTTGACCAGTGAACCCACAACACCAGAGATCTTAAATTATTTATGTAACACTAAAGTTGATGTATCGGATCTCGGTTATGTTACTGTGCGTCAGGGATCAACTGGAGCAGCACCAACATTAGTGATCGATGGAATCCGTGTATCAACATCGTGGAATGCTGTCGTAAAAACATGGAACAAAGTGACATTCAATTTGAATACAGCTACTGATCCAGATACAATTCGTCCTGGTGCAGTCGTACAAGTGCGGGGTGATACGTACCCATTGACATGGGACAACGGAGCGCTGAATATGACAAATGTGAACGGTGATTATTGGACAGCAACTGCGACATTTATCAACGGCACGGCTATTCAGTATCAATATTATGTCAATAACTGGTCAGGAGCAAGTAACACAAATCTTACAGTGAATAGTGACACTGTTCTTCCCGTATGGTATTATTTAAACGGTACTACTCCGCCATTTACTATTACTACTAATAAAGTAAATGTCTTTTTCCGTGTAAATATGGGAAGCTCAACTGCGTTTATTCCAGGAGTAGATTCCGTGCTGTTGTATGGAAACACGTCGCCCTTGAGTAACAGTTCAGGACAAAAACTTGTCCGCGAGGGAACATCCTTATTCTATTCTGGTGTCGTACCATTCCCAACATCAGTGAAGGGATCGACCATAAATTATAAATTTGCAATAAGTGCAGGAAGCGGTGAAACATCCAACAGGTCCTTTGTACCGCAAAATGATACAACGCTTGCATGGGTTACGTATAATAATGGCGCAATCCTACCGCCGGATACTGTGAATGTGACATTCATCGTGAATACTTCCACTATTCCTGATACCTTGTCCCCTTCATCGACTGTACAGCTTCGCGGAAGTGTACCGGGTTTTACATGGGATAACAACAGCGTACTCATGACAAGTATGGGTGGAGATTATTGGAAAGCGAAGGTCAAATTCTTAGTTACACATAAAACAAACCTCACTGGTCAATATAAGATATTCACCAACGTGAAATCTGCCATTACCAGTGCTGATAACGGATGGGAAAACAATACAACTGATGGATCAGGCAATCGTATATTGAACCTAGGCCCAATTGGAGGCAGTATGGATACGGTACTTCCAGTTCAATATGCAAATGGAAGTCCATCGGCTCAACCGCAATTTTGGCGTCCGTACGTTCCCGCCAAAGACAGCGTTGCAGTGATGTTCCGTATTGACATGCAATCACTTGAAGGCTTCAATAAGGCAACCACAAAATTAGGCGTTCGAGGAAGTTTGGCTCCGTTGGATTGGGGAAAATCCATATTTTTAAAAGAAGAACAGAACCATGGCAATGCTGGTCAAACCGGATATGATGGAACTAATTTATGGTCAACGGTAGTGAAGTTTCCAAGAACAGCAGCGGCATCCATTGCTTCTTATAAGTTTGTTCAACATGCCGTTGCAGATTCAGCAAATGGTAGTCCCACGTGGGAAGGTCCAATTGCTTCGGCACCTGATATTGGTGGTGATGGAAACAGAACATTCGGATTCAATCCCATAATGGCTGATACTACGTTATATTGGAAGTGGTGGAATAATCAAATCATGCTTCCCTTCAGCGGTCAAGATACGGTCATTATGACTTTCCGTGCTGATCTTGCTCAAGCAGTTTCGCAGAATGGGTTTGTAAACACGGATACACTCGTTGTGCGCTCTGGATATATCAGCAGCGCTGTTGCACTTCGAGAAAAGAGAATGCTTCGTGTTGGTATCTCTTCGAAATTTCAAGCGATTGATACTGTTATAACAAAATCAAGCACTCCCTTGTATTATCAATATTACCGGACACCACAATCCGGTGAGGTGCGGGAAATATATTATAACTTCAACAATGCTGGTCAAAGTGCATCATCAGAAAAACGCCGCTTCATGGTGCCGGCAAAGGCAAATAAAACAGCACAGATGGTTCAAGATACAATCAATTCGGTATCGGCTGAGCATCGTATGCCATTATTCCAGAATATGAGGCATCTTGCACAAGCTATGGTTGTGACTTACACTTGCGATGTACGACCTGCAATCTATCAATTGAAAAAAGGATCACAATTGATTTCGACTAATATCACTAACTTTGTTATTAGTAATCCAGACAGCGTTTTAAAATATGGTGTCTGGATGGACGGACCAGCGGTTGGCGGCTGGGATGTCGGTGGTGCTTGGGGAGCAGATCGTCGGTTGGTCGACACGGCCAAGATGTGGGATGATGGAACGCATGGAGATTTAGTAGCTCATGATTCCATCTTTACACTCCGGTACTCTTACACAATTGCTGCTACAATTGGGCAGGAATTTAAATTCGGTATCTATGGATGTGATAACGAAGGCGGCTTTGGCAATAACCACATTGAGAATATCAATGATGCGAATGCTACAGCCACCGTTGCGTCACAATTCGGCAGCATAGATCCCGTGTTCTTCAATGCATGGGATTATACAAATCAGAAACCTGCTCTCACGGGTGTCGAACGAACAGATGGAATTCCATTGGCTTACAAGCTCGATCAGAATTATCCAAATCCTTTCAACCCGTCAACAAAGATTAGTTACAGTATTAAGACGGCGGGAGTTGTTTCGTTGAAGGTCTTCAACTTGTTAGGTCAGGTTGTTGCTACATTAACCGAAGGAAAACAAGAAGCCGGTAATTATAGTATTGTGTTTGATGCTTCCCGGTTCGCCTCAGGTATCTATTTCTATCAGTTAACTGCTGGCAATTTCGTTGCAACAAAGAAAATGATGTTCTTGAAGTAACGAAAAGTTCAAGGAGAAGGCGGGAAGAAATTCCCGCCTTTCTCTTTGATTGTTCCTTCCTGCGACAGACCACTCAAATGATGAGATATTCCCTTCATATTATTCTTTGTCTTGTCTGTATCTGTGTCAGCAGATCGCAGCCATCAGAACATCAAAGTTCCGCAATTGCACGAGCAGGAACAATGTATATTTCAGAGCAGGAGTTTCTGGAACGGTATGAACTTCTTCCCTGGCAGTACCGAAACCGTGCAAACAACATCGAAGAATCTAAGCTGGTTTTTCTCTATTCGTTAGTTGCTGAGAAATTATTAGCTCAAGAAGCATTGGCACGTCATATCGATCAAGATAGCATGTATCAACAAGCGATAGCAGGAATTAAAAAAATGATGGCACGTGACCAGCTTTATCGTGAAGAAGTAAGCGGCAAAATTGTAATTTCCAAAGAAGAGGTCCGAAAAGCCATTATTGAGGCAAAACGCCGGCTTTCTCTCTCCTTTCTTTACTTTGAAGATAGTACCGATGCAGCGTTCGTCAGAAAACAATTAAAGAACTGCAGCCAGTTTCATCAATTCCAGATCGATACAACGATGGCGGTGCTTCGTGATACAGCAACATTATTCTGGGGTGAAGCGGAAGCTCCCATCGAACAATCAGCGTTTCACTTGATGAAAGGAGAAT
>Ga0182021_10005440_pt1 | contig 15080 bp, 13 predicted proteins | sample 612E3MmetaG_FD_120493 | JGI IMG/M metagenome (GOLD analysis project Ga0182021, IMG submission 120493) | Permafrost microbial communities from Stordalen Mire, Sweden - 612E3M metaG (Illumina Assembly) | ecosystem: Environmental > Terrestrial > Soil > Wetlands > Permafrost | place: Sweden... | reverse complement strand
GGACGGAAAAATTATGGGCAAGGGCATCATCACCTTTTGATCGCATCGCAGCAGCGGGAAATTAATTAGACATGGATTCAGCGGTTTCAACGTCAGATGGATGTGTCTCGGCGCAATGATGTTCTGCGCGACAAAGGAATTACTTAAACGGATATCTGCTTGTTATGTCCGCAAATATCTCTCCACTTGTTTCTTTCAGTACAACAAAACCTGTATGAACCGGTGTCGTGACATATAAAAATTTACCTTTCTCGTCAGGTAACCCCAGAGTGGCAATATCATTCAAATGAGCTAAATTTGCTGAAATCATATCGGTATCTATATTATAAAGAGAATAATTTTCAATCAAATCGGATTTCAACTGTATTCCATATTTAGATAAAGAAGCTATTCTCTTTATATATTCTACATCTCTCATGACAGCAATTGATTTCTTCAATCGGTACGCAATCTCATATATTGACAGTTTGTCCATTTCATCTGTGGCAAATTCGGCTATACTGTCAAAATACGCATTGCCAAGATATAATGAATCAATGTCCGGATGCACATCTCTCAGATTGATGGGAGTTCTTAATCTAATCCTGTCGGCGTTGGGCAGCATTTGCTTGTGATAATTTTTTAATATCAATGCATTAATAATTTGATTATTGGAAATGTTATATTTCTCGTTTTCTAATTTTGCTTTCTTCTTGATCTCTTCAAGCAATTCATCCGGGAAATATTCCCTCTTCGTATATATTTTTTCATCAGCTGACTTGAGCCGCTCCTTAATTTCATCACTCAATTCCGATAACGGAGGGGAAAATATCTTATCAATTTTATCGGAACTAATGGGTTTGCCTGTGAACAGTCTCTGTTTTGATGGAATCGGTAAATCGTTCCCTTCTATGAAACATCCCCAGAGAGAGAGAAATAGAATAAATATAATCCCGTCGCAAACTGCATGCGAACAGCTGACTCCACCCAACGATCCGTCTTTTAATTTTATTAAAGTAAGAGAAAGCAGCGGTTCTCCCGGTAATGTTTTAACCTTTGCTATCTTCTTTTTTATATCCTCAACATTAATCTTATCAAAAGTTTCGTCAATGGGAGGCAAAACATGCAATTGGACTCCGTCCGTGCAATAATGCAATGCGTATTTATCGTCATCAATCCTAATTATACGGCTGGAAAAAAGATTGTAATGATTGGCAGCTTTTACAAATGCTTCAAAGTACTGTTGTGGAGTCCAATCTTTTTTATAATATAATAAAACCTCTATCGGTTCCGTACCTAGTCTGATTTTGTTTTCAAAATTTGAGAAGGGCAAAATAGTTTTGCCCATATTTTCTTCCAGATACGCCATTTGCTCTTTATTAAATCTCATTTAAATATCTCCAATAAAATAATTTAAATAATTGCTCTTAGAAAAGAGCATCTTTTTTTCGCGGAGCATAAGGAATATGGTCTTGTATGTCAAGGGAATCCTTGCTATAGAATGTGAGGTTGAGGTATCTCCAACAGTGTTGATAATACATCATACATAAGTTCTCATAAAAAAACTTTCCCCCAATTATATTAAACGCAATACCGTCATTAAAATGCCAAGACCAATAAATACTACGGCAGCAACTTTAGTTAAAATCTTTTCTTCAACTCCATTAGCAAATCTTGCGCCGATAATTCCTGCAGTTACTGCTCCTGAAGCTAAAATCAGCCCTGTCAGCAGATTTACTTCTCCATGATATCCATAGCCTACTGTACCTGAAAGAGCAGTTATCGCCATCATAAAGGTTGATGTGCCGATAGCTTTTTGCAGACTGAATTTCAGTACAAAAATCAGAATAAGGAGTATCATAATTCCACCACCAGCGCCGAGCATTCCTGTAATTATCCCGACAATAAATCCGAGAATCACACTTACTATTATCTGATAGGAATAATTTTTAAAATTCAGTGTATTGCCAAATCTGCCCGCAATTGCTTCTTCGTTTAATCCGTGCCGCCACATAGCAACTCCCATAATGACAAGACATATTCCGAACAGGCATCCCAGTCCTTTATCCGGGACATGAAGAACTGCAACCGCAACTCCGATTTGTGCTCCAAAAATAGAGCCCAGTATAACCCATATTCCCGATTTAATATCAGTATTACCGTGTCTGTAATAAGTATAGGATATAACTGCAGATGCCAGTGTATCAACCATCAAACTCGTTCCGATTGATTGGAGCATTGAAAAATGTAAAAACAAATTCAAAATAGGAACAGTTATCATAACAGCGCTTGCGCCCGTAAGACTTGTTGTTAATCCTGCGCAAAGCCCTATTAAAAATATGATGATGATTTGAACAATTGACATCAGGTACTCTACTCTTTTCTATTTATAGAGGAAATCTCGATTCTGTCGAAAAATCTTTTCATGAAAACAGGTATAACAAAAGAACAGAAAATCACAAGCCCTCACGGCATCCCAAGAAAAACAGAATCTCAGATGGAAATTATAATTCGTCAAGTTATTTTATATATCTACGGACTCCGATTTTCAATCAAATCAATCCGAAAAATGATAAACATAGTAGTTTAGCAAAAGTAAAAAAGCATGACATTCAAATTTTTTCGCAATTTTTACCTGTAGAATTGATTCAGACGCATCCAGTTTACGTTCTGTTTCAAGCCCACAATTCTTCGTCAGTAGGAACCGGATTGTCCTTCATAAAGTAAGCGATACGTGACAAGTTGATTAAATGCTTATAGGTGAGGTTTTCTGAAATGCTGTTGTGCCCCCACGAACCGCAACCAGCAGTATTTGTAGGAGCAAGACCGTTAAAAAAACTGCCTCCTGCGCCGGTGGCGCAGCACTGATTGATAAGAAATCTGCACACGGAAAGCATATTGCCCGCATATTCAATATTCTTTTTGTTATTGGAGTGTATGGACACGCTGTGTCCTTTTCCGTCCACTTCGAGGTTCTTTCTTGCAATTTCCACAGCTTCCTTAAAATCATTGTAGCGGTAGGCAGCCATTACCGGGCACATTTTTTCCTTGGAAAGAATATCCTTTGTTCCAATACCGTCCGCTTCTATCATGATGATTTTTGAGTCTGATGGCACTTCAACTCCAGCCAACGCGGCTATATCCTGCACGGATTTCCCAATTACGTGACCGCTCAGGGCGCCATCATTGAAAATAGCCTCACGAAACGCTTTCTTCTGATCAGGATCTGTAACGAAAAAAGTACCGTTTTTTCTGAAAAGATCTATGATTTCATCAAAACGATCCGCAGGCGCTATAATGTTTTGTTCGGCTGCACAGAGAATCCCATTATCAAAACATCGGCCGGCGATAATTTTGGGAATAGCATCTTCCAGATCTGCATCCCTGTCAAGAATGCACTGAACATTGCCCGCTCCTACGCCCAATGCCGGTCTGCCACTTGAATAGGCTGCGTGTACTATACCCATGCCGCCAGTGGCGAGGACTACATCCGCCATTGACATGAGGTTTCTGGTGTTATTTCTAGACTGCTGTGACAAAATCTGTATTAGATTTTCCGGCGCACCTATTTTCTTCAATTCTTCATTGATCATTTTCACAGTTTTAGTGCAACAAACTATGGCTTTATGATGGGGTGAGATGACAATGACATTTCGCCCTTTCAATGAGAACATGGAGTTACTCATTGTTGTGGCGATGGGATTGGTGCAGGGTGTAATGGCTGCAACGATACCCATTGGCTTGGCCACCATTGTAATACCAGTCTGTTCATCCCGATCAATGATGCCTACGGACTTTTTCCCTCTGAGGCTGTTGTAAATCATCCTTGCCTTGTTCTTGTTTTTTTCTACCTTGTCTTTGTACACGCCTATTCCGGTCTCTTTGACTGCCATCTCCGCAAGATATTCCGCATTATTATAAACCGTTTTAGCTACTACCTTGACGATTTCGTCTACCTGTTCTTGGGAAAAGCTTTCATATTTTTTTTGCGCTAGTCTGGCCCTGTCAATGTATTCTTGAATGTATTTTCTACTTAAATCCATTTACCCATTCCTTTGTTCTTTTATTTTCCAATTTACATTTTGATTTAGTAGTTAAAATTCCTACATGTTTATACTATCTTTATTTGCATAACACAAATCTATGCATGCTTCAAGCTGTTATAAGCAATAATTTTATATTTCAAATCCAGTTTCTTCATTGCGACTTTTTTTATATCGCAATTTACCTTGAAGACGACGGCAAGAAATGTCCGGATTAGTCCCTTCATCAGTCTGCCGGTAAATGGCAGACTTCTTTTCGCCAAGAGTTTTTGCCGAATTAATTAGGCCTTCCCCGTTCTTATTTACATTTTCTATGTAATCATCTGGCTTAAGTTCAGTTCCATAGCAATTTGTAATATTTTTCTTAAAATCATTTTCCAGATTATGCAGTGTATAATTTGAAGTTTTGTCCAAATAACCACAGTCAGAGACGAGTTCTAACATTCGCTGATGCGATACTGTTTTTTTGAAGTTTTCAGCCTCTTTACAACAAAAAGCTTCAGCAAATCTCTTGCGCATATAGTCAGTTTGTAACCTTGTCTGACTTAAACTTCTTTATATTAACTTCCTTTTGGGGGCAGCAGACCACACAGTTCTTTGAATTACAGTCCTCCGGCACCGGAGGCGCACCTGAATTGAGAAAAAAATTACTGAACTCCAACTTAACTTGTGGTACAAGCATTTGGTGCAGATCACTGTTGATTTTGGAAGACGGGAAAATAATTAATGGAGTTGCAGGTTAATGATGAAATGGATGAAACTGGCATTTCGTAATGTGTTGAGAAACAAACGCCGCTCTTTTGTTACAATGGTAGCTATCGGTGTAGGTTTTTCCGCAATTAGTCTTTACCACGGTTATATTCATAATGCTTATGAAGGGCTCAGAAACAAGGCTATTAGAGGTGAGGGGCTGGGTCATTTAATTATTAACAGAGCCGGCTGGCAGGAAAAGGGAAAGCTCGAACCGGAAAAATATATGTTTTCCCGGGAAGAAACTGAAAAAATCATGAAGCTTGTCGGGGAGGAAAAGGAAGTAAGATTGACCACACCGCAGATTCAGGTTACAGGTGTGGTGACTAATAGAGCAACTTCAGCTATTTTTTTCGCTCAGGGTATTATTCCCAAAGATGAAAAGATTATTATAGGTGGAGATGCGTGGTTTTTTCCGAGAGAAGGACAGGCTTTGAGCGACAAAAAACTGTACGGAGTCTTAATGGCAAAAGACCTGGCCAGTTATCTTAATTTGAAGCCAGGCAAAGAAGGGGTTGTCATGGCGCAGACATTAAACGGTCGGATGAATGTTATGGATATATATATAAACGGAATTTATGACTCCGGCAATGACTTTTCCAATGACAAATTTATGAAGCTCAATTTTTATTTTGCTCAAGCTCTGCTGGACACCCAATCTGCGGAAAGAATAGTTGTGTTGCTAAAAGACTGGAGAGAAACGGAAAGAATGCGCAATCTTCTTCTCAAAAAATTGAGAGATGCGGGAATTGATTGTGAGATCGGAACATGGGATAAACTGTCCCTGGGTTATTCCAAGATGAAATCTTACCTTGACACTATATTTATGTTTCTCTCTTCCATTGTTTTGGTGATAGCGGTGATAGGTACAATCAATACGATGGGCATGACTATTATGGAAAGAACAAAAGAGATAGGAACTTTGCGTGCTTTGGGATTTAAATTCAGAGGAATATCTGTTCTTTTTGCTCTGGAAGGAGCTTTTCTGGGGTTTTTCGGCAGTATCCTGGGCATTATTCTGCATACGTGCGTGTGGACTGTGATAAGAGTTTATCCATTATATTATACGCCACCGGGATTGTCCGGGCCTGTGGCTATGACCGTTGATATGGTTCCTCAGGCACTGCTTGTTTTAATGGTGTGTTTCATTATATTGTCCACGGTTGCAGCTATTGTTCCTGCAAGAGGTGCAGCCAAAAAAAATATTGTGGACGCACTGGGACATGTTTAAAATTTCTGAAGGGCGGAATATGAGTCAAAAATCTAAGAAACAATATAATTCCATCAGAACCTAACGTTGAGAATCATTCAAAATCTTTCAATTCAAACCATATCAAATTCTATATTTTAAAAAGTAAAAACTTATAATTAATAAAAAATCCACCGATGTTACCAGATGGAGTCTAAAAAAGGCCTTTTTTATGATATCAGAAAACTCACAATTTGATTATTAGCCTGTGAATTCGAACCTCATAAAATCTCACCTTTAAGCATGCATTCCTTCCTCCGATAATGTTGTTTTTCTTGTTTTTCCAATTCATAATAATCAAAAAAGTTGAAACCTAATTTAACATATAGTAAAAACATTCCTAATAGGTCAGTTATAAAAATGCGTTTTCTTTATAGAAGACGGGAAAATGCCTGATCAAAAAATGGTGAAGATCTTTTTTCCAGTATTTCACGATTGAGAAGTCTATAACACCATTGGGCTAAAGTATCATAAGTTAGCTGAAACAGCGGAAAATGATTTTCTGGGCAAAATCATAGACCTTTTTAATATCTGAATAAGTTATTATTCACAAGACAATACATAAGACCTGCAAGAATTCAAAAGAAGTCTTGAGGTACTGAAATAATCATAAAATCGTAAGGCAAATATTATAGACAAAACACTTGACATCTTTTTACAGGCACTATTATATAAAGTAACTGATTTATCAAACTTAAGGCAATGATCATTTGTAAATGGAGGGAATGATAATGTCGGAACAGACTTTCACAATTACAGTAAATGTCAAAGAGTTGTTAACTCAGTTTATCCCCAAACTGGCCAAGGAGTATGTTCAGATGCGGGGAGCGCAGGAGGAACTTAAAGGAACGGAATTAAAGTTGACGCTGGATATATCTGGCGGCTTATACAGTTATACAATCAAGGATGGTGTTGATTTTGACGTAAAGGAAGGCAATATTAACAATCCTCATGTTTGTATTTCTTTGCCTCTGGAAAGCATGTCTAAAATGGCGGACATGAAGAATATCGACATGTTGATTGGAATGCAGAAACAGTTGACCCGAAAAAAGTTCGAGTTGCTTTCCGAATTGAAGGGAACCAGTGTGTTCCTGATTAAAAATCCCGACGAGACCACTTCCGAAATTACCGCAATATTTAATAGAGCTGAAAAGCCTAATGCGGTTCTGCGGCTCTCCATGCAGGATGCCAACCTGATCAGCAGCGGTAAGGAGTCTCCCATTAATCTTTTCATGTCCGGGAAAATGAAGATAGAAGGCGATATGACTTTTGCCATGAAACTGCAACCGCTGTTTGTCGCCTGAAAATTTTGATACATTGTTTCGATTTTAAAAATAACTTGAAGTTCAGCAGGATTTGATTGCTGTTTGCACATCATGGCATTACGTTGACATAGACTTCTTCTCTAGCGCCCCATGGACATTAAAAGAATTTTATACAGAATCCTGCTTTCGTTACTAATGTATGGCTTTGCCTGGGTGCTGCGAGTGGCTGGATTTATCAACAAGGATTTCCACGCGCGGCTGACCCTGAACGACTATTCATTTATCATGGGTTCCAAGGAAGATGATGCTGTACGATATTTTCAGTTTATCGGCGGGAAGCTTCGTTCCGGCCACAGTCGCATACCCACAGATTTTGCCCTGATGTGGCGGGACAACCAATCAGGGGGCAGAGTCATGATAGACATGATTTTAGGCAAGCGCAAAGCCCTTTACAATGCTGTAATTAATGGCGTGTTAATGCTGGAAGGGGAAGGGAAATATGTTTCATTGTTTATGGAAACCATGAATCAGCTCAACCAGTTGTTTCGGCCTAAAAAAGAAAAAGGTTCTGGCAAAGCTGCATGATCTGTAAATTGTCGACTTAAACTTAAGATCTTTTCAATATATGGAATTAGCCTTTAAAACATGCGGGGAGGTGTTTATGAAGTCAATCATCAGGTTATTGGTGGTATTATGCGGAGTGTTGCTTCTTTTTTCTGTTGCCGGTGCTGAAGAAGGCCAATGGGAGCTTATCAGCTCAAAAAATGGAATCGATACATATAGGATGACCCATCCGGGAACCGAGGTATGCACATTCAAGGCTGTGGGATTTGTTGATGCCAAGATCGAGGTCATCGGCGAGGTATTGCGCGACATTCCAGCCTATCCCGAGTGGATGGCTAAGATGAAGAAGTCCACTATACTCAAAAAGATCGACAGGAACACCTACATTTTTCATGCCGTGATGAAAACCCCACTGCCTTATCTAAACAGAGATTTTGTCGTCGAAAACCAGACCAAGTACAACTTTAACAACGGCTCAGCCCTTCTCACTTTCAGGTCGGCAAATAATTACAACTTCCCCGAACAGACGGACTCCCTAAGACTAACCGAACTGGAAGGCGAATACTATCTTGAATCTTTCGGCAGAGATAAGACTCGGGTAACCTATCAGTACCGGTCTCATCCCGGAGGTAATATTCCTGTGGGCTTGGCCAACGAGATTGAAATCAAACACTATCCGGCTATTACTATTACAGGTCTTCGCAAGATGGTGAAAAAGAAAAAGTATATAGATGCCGGACTGGCTTCGCCCGACCATGAGATGATTGAACGCATGCTGGACAATAAAAAAACTGTGGTAACCATATTGAAGAACCGTATGGGTGAGTACATCATCGACCCGGTGTTGCTGAACATGCTGTTTGAATTGACGATACCCAAAAAGATCGTGGACGATGTGTATGCCTCCCGTGCCGACTTCGCAAGCATTCGGCAGGGAATTGTGGATCTCTTTGCTGTCGTTGGCGACACTAGTATTACCGGACAACTTAAGCAGGAGGTGGATGGTTTGGCCACGTACCTGGCGGACAAGAAGTTTGACAGCTTTTTTTCCATGAAAAAATTCATGGGCGAAACATGGCTGGTTGATGAAATCGCGAAGAATAAAAAACTGATCAACGGACTTTTCGACATGAAAAGCAAACTTTCCAAAGTGATTTTTGAAAAAGTCACTACATCCAGAACAGCGGTGACGTCATTTATCAAAGACAAGCGTCTTGCCGAAAGCATTCTTACGAATTCGTCCTTGCGAAAAAAGTTGTGGGAGGACCAGGTGCTTAGGAACAGGCTCGCCAAAGAACTGGGCACGCATAAAAACATCAGGGATTTTGAAAACCTTATCGCGGAGCGGATGAAAAGTTATTCATTAGAATAACGTGATCATTTACGCGACTATATTTTAAAATGGTCTAAATTCTAATGACTTTTGTTCTTAGGAAGTTATTTTTAAACCTTAAAGCCTTTTTAAAAAAATTAATATGGATAAATATTTGCAGTACCGACTAAAGTAAGAAATGACAAGTTGATAAGAGTCTGGAATTGCATAATTGTTTACCCTATTGTTCTAGATCTTGGCGAAATCCGAAGCGGATTGCTTCATTATAATCTTCAGTGGCTCGTTGATGCAGCCCCAGGCTATCATAGGACTTTCCCCTGTAATAGTAGGCATAAACATAATTCGGTATCAAGCGGATTGCCTCATTATAATCTTCAATGGCACGTGATTGCTGACCGAGTTTAGAGTAAGTAAATCCCCTATTATAGTAGAAATTGGCACAATCCGGCACCAGACGGATGACTTCACTGAAATCCTTAAGAGCTTGCTCATATCGCTGGATATCAAAATACGCCCTTCCACGTAAAAGGTATGCCAATGCATGCGCCGTATTATTATTTTTCGTTATCTCTAGACTATGATTGGCCAGTTCAAAACTGTTTCTCCAGTAACCGCATTGTTTCCAGGTTAATACCGCCAACAAAGCTAAAATTACAATTCCTGCCGGGAACAATATTTTCCTGTGGATGTATTCATTTTTAATCAAAGATGGTATTCCCCAGGCAATTATAATGGCAATACCGATGGAGGGCAGATAAGTATAACGGTCACTTATTGAACGTATGCCGAACAGACCGATTTGCATAATCCCTATAACAGGGGCAATAGTTATAGCATACCACAACCATCCAACAAATAAATACGGTAAACGTTTCACCGTTGCAATTACAGCAAAGCTCACAATGATAATCAGCAAAGAAGATACTAAAAATTCCCATCTGGTAGGTTGACCTGAAAAAGCAAATAAAGTGAACGAATCATGAGGCCAAAAAGTTTTCCCCAAATAAGTCAGAAAAGCAACTGTAGCGTTTACAATTCGGTCACTCAGGGAAAGAAGTTTAGGCTGCGCACCATTCGGGTTATAAAGAGTACCTGTAGCAAGAGCTAATGACAAAATAAAAAAAAGTGTTTTTTCTCTCAATTGCCATAAAATCACATTGCCCTTCTGCAACTGAAAACGTCCCAGCGGCCAGTAATCCAGAAGAATCATGATGACGGGCAGAGAGATAACCATAGGTTTGCTCATCAGGCCACAGATAAAGCAAAAGAGAACAAACAAATACCTTTTTATAACAGGTTTTTCCGTGTAATAAACGTAAAGGCATAAAGTCAGCATCCAAAAAAAAGCGCTTAAAACATCTTTTCGTTCAGCTATCCAGGCTACAGATTCAACCCGCATGGGATGAAGAGCAAAAAAAGCAGCAACAAAGGCGCTTTTCCAGATGGCTCCGGTCATACGGTTGAGAAGCCAGAAAAGAAGTACAGTGCTCAGGATGTGCAGAATAAGATTGGTCACATGATATCCGCCGGCCTTCAAACCATAAAATTTGTAATCAAATATGTATGAAATCCATACCAGAGGTGTCCATAGATCAAAATATCTTGTAGTGAATGCCCAGCGAATGCAATCCGGTGTTATTCCGCATTTTATATGAGAATTTTCTGTGACATAAACATTATCATCAAGGCTTATGAAATCAAATTGATTCACCTGCCAGAAAACGGCAAGGGTAATAATAGCTAATAAGACGTAAACAATAACTTCTTGTTTACCTTTACTTATATTTATTTTATTTTGCATAGCAACCCACTCAGTATGCTTATACTAAATATTAAGTCAGAGTTCAGCATTTTTTAATGAGACTTAATGAGACTCCAATATGACAAGCAAAGCGCAGTCAGGTTGGTTAGTCGTAGTGAGACTCTCTGAAAACGAGTCCCGACCAGTCGGGACGAAATTTGAAGAGTTAGTCAAACTATCCAATCCCAATATATCGGGATTGGGAATTATCCCACATGCGAAGCAATTTGGGACTATATTACAAGTCAAATTATCCCCGAAGCAAAGTACCCTGAAGGGCATCTATGACGTAGCGGGATTTTGGAAAGAGCATTGGTAAGTCTGGTTCTGAGTTTGGTGATGTATCCGCCGACCAGTGAAAACCAGGGCAGAACCGTTGCCAGAATCACGAGGTTCAATATATCTATTTTTGCATTGATGGATTTGGGATAGTTTTTGTAAATTAGAAATATTACCGTTGAATAAGCGGCAATGGCAAACAAAGATAGAAAAAGAAATGCCCGGACATTCAACCTGAAAAGCCCGAAAACAAAAACAACCAAATAAAGAAGGAGCACCCCACTTCTGGCAGAATCAGAATAATACAAAACCACCATGATCCAGAAAGTGGCTATCATCATCTGGAGAAGGGTCAGACTAGGATCGTTAAACCGTTTATTAAAGCCGGTTCTGATCATCGCTTATATTGAGATATTGCAGACAAGAATTCCGAAAAAACAACCAACCAGAACATATAACGGTACCCGTGTCAGTCCCAAGAGAAAAGTGATGGTGGATATATAAAACCATATAAAATAAGCCGCTAAGGCCATGAGAAAACGTTTTATTCTCAGGGTCTGTTCGCGATCGTCTTTAGGAAATAAACTAAACATACATCATTCCTTTTATAGCCCAAAAGTCATCGGTAGTTTTATATTTCAACATGACTTATAATTTTACATTTTATTTTTACCACATGTTAAGTTAAAGTTCAGTTATTTTTTGTTTATTTCCCTTTGAAAGGGTGAGCGAATTGGTAAAGTAAGAAAAATAACATTACATAATTAGTACTTAAGAAGAATGCTTCAAACACACAAAAAAAGGAAGCGTGGATTTATGAGAGACAATACTTTGAAATTGTCAACTTGATTAACTGCAAACATAACCTTTTTGGGGGGCATTTCTATATCTACTTTACGGCAAGGCAATATCATACATATATTTATAATCATTTTTGAACTTGTTAGACGAGTTAAGTTTGTTCATATTATTTTTGCGATAACAATAGATTGATCCGTCAACTTTATTATCAGTAAAATATCAGTTAACCCTTTTTTATTCCTTTTTGTCCGCGCATAATGCCTTAACTTGCATTATCAGCGCTTAATGCAGCTTATGTTTTCTTATATATTAGTCAATTTTTAAAAAATTGCAAATGTCCCATAATATTACAATCATTAGCATTTATGGTATTGTTGGTTTTATATAAAAGACAGGAGTATTTCTTAAATTAATTGCCTATTGATTAATGAGTAAACCACTTTTGCTAATGCGTTAATTGTCCGCTTAAAACACTTTTATATTTTCGTTTAAAGACAGAGTATTATGAAATATCTCTAGTCTACCTTGCCCCCGGTCTATGCCGTGATTTTAAAAACACTCGTTTCTTACTCACTATTCTTATTCAGCATTTCGACAATTTTATGCAATGGCATATCATCATTGATATTTAGTATGCTGTCGACATTTTCATCGTTGTAGTCGGACACACCGACGATTAATTGTGATGCCTTTCTCCTGTCTTGTTTTGTCTTTCTCCTGTCTTGTTTTGCCGTTCCCCTGTCTTGTTTTACCTCATGATTCATCCGTGGCGCCTCCGTTAGCGGAGACTGATAAAAATTATTCTGCGACAATTCTCCTGATGGGAGAAAGATCTTGTCATAGGCAGTGAAATCGGAGCGGGTATTCAGATAGTCTGTCAAGTAACTTTCGGCCATAAACATACCCGTGGTTTTCGCGGTTGTTATGGCGTTGTTCATCTGGTGAAGTTTGTTATCGCGAATAACGTTCTTGATGGATTGGGTTCCGTGAATAATGGCCAGAAGGGGGACGCGTTGTCCGGCTTTTTCCAGGTACACCAGTTGCTGAACAATGATCCATTCCATAGTGGACGCTAGCTGGTTGCGCACTTCGTTTTGAGCATCTGCGGGTACAGCATTACACAGGCGGTAGATGGCCTCTTCAGGAGTAGCTGCATGCAACGTGGCAATAACCAAGTGTCCCGACTCCGCGGCATTGAGAACGAGCCTCATTGTCTCTACCTCGCGCAGTTCACCTACAACTATAATATCGGCATCTTCGCGCAGCACATCGAGAAGCCCCTGTTCAAAAGAAGGCATATGAGAGCCGAGTTCACGCTGCTCGATGAAGGATTTGTTTGATTGAAAGCGGTATTCGATGGGATCTTCAAGCGTAACAATATGTTCCTGACGAGAATTGTTGATGTCGTTGATAATGGCTGCAATTGTCGTTGTCTTACCTACCCCTGATCCACCGCAGATAAGAACCAGGCCGGACTTGATATTGGAAATATCATGGAGTGAGGGGTGGAGATTAAGATCCTCAATTGTCGGTATACGACCAGGAAGAATTCGAATCGCTATACTTATTCCACGGGCCGTGATGAAAACGTTGATCCGGAGACGGGCATTGCTGGTGGAAAAGGAAACATCCACTGAGTTTTTTTGCCGCAATTTATCCAATTGCAGAGGTGTCAAAAGCTCTCTGGTCAAATCATCTATTTCCTTATGTGTCAATATCATAGAGCTGTGAAATTGAATATCACCATGCTTTCGTGACACCATGGGATGTTCGCCGGTGATATGGATATCCGATATACTCTGTTTGATTGCGTTATTGATAATACTTTCAAACTGTTTCATAAAACTCCCCCTTATCTAATTATTAATGGAAGGAAAACTATACTTCAATCCTGAAAAAAGTAACAAACATTAGCATCATCGCAAATCTTGGATATAATACTGAACGGACGTTTATCTATAAAAACTTTTCACAAATATTGCCTGCAATATCAGTGCGGAGATAATTTTGTTGTATTTGATAAGACATTGCTTTCTTACAGATAAAATATATGAAAAATCCATTTGTATGTCAATTATTTTAAAGAAAACCCTACAGGAAGAAAGTGATAGCTTTAAAGCCAACCTTTTTCTCTCCAATAAGAATATTCCCAACTCCACTTTTCCTTACGTTTATACATAAGATGACGGAAGTACTCTTTGCGCTGTTCCTGTTCTTTAATCTGATCTGCAAATATTTGTTTTCCCTGGATAGCTTGAACAAGAGAATGTCCAAGATTCTTTGCTTCATTTAAAAGTGGAGACCGATCTTCGAGAAGTCCATCAACTTCAATGCGGCTCGCGAGACGACCTACACTTTGCATTCCCGTGTATTTAAGGACTGATTCCATGTAATCAGCCGTTTCTTTTTCACCACTTCCACCGGCGGTGGACACCACCGCGCCATACTTACCTAGAAACCGCAGGCAATGAATGGTGTTTCCAAGTCGATCAATCCAATTTTTCAGCTGTGCTGTTACTTGATAGATATAGACAGGGCTTCCTAGAACAAAACCATCGGCGGACATTATCTCTTCAAAAGTTAATTGGAAGTCGTCTTTCTGAACGCAATAGCCTGTTTTATGACATTTGTCACAGGCTGAGCAAGGTTTTATTTTTAATTTGGTTACATCAAAATACTCGATCTGGGTTCCGGTATCTGCGGCGCTGTCTAATATTTTATTCACCAATTGTCCTGTGCGGCTTTTCAGACGCCGCGGGCTGCCGTTTAGACCTATGATTTTCATAACACTACTCCTTTATAATACGGTGTTTCATAATTTACTTAATTCAATGCGATGCTGTTCGTATAGATCATAATTTGCTTTCAACATTTCCTGAATCGGGAGTTCATACGGACAACGTTCGAGGCATATTCCGCACTCATTGCAATGTTTTATGCTTTCCATTGCCAGCCGACAAAATTCAACTGAAACCGCTGGCGACATTCGGGACGCCACAATCTTATAACCCATGGC
>Ga0182021_10005439_pt1 | contig 15080 bp, 13 predicted proteins | sample 612E3MmetaG_FD_120493 | JGI IMG/M metagenome (GOLD analysis project Ga0182021, IMG submission 120493) | Permafrost microbial communities from Stordalen Mire, Sweden - 612E3M metaG (Illumina Assembly) | ecosystem: Environmental > Terrestrial > Soil > Wetlands > Permafrost | place: Sweden... | reverse complement strand
CGATCTGTACGAGGGAGTGCCTCGGCCGCCTCGAAGAACCGGCCCAGCTCGAGCCGCTCCCGTACGTCGAAGAACCGCCTCGCCGTGTCGAGCAGGTCGTACGACCCGCGCGACGCGATCAGCACGATCGCCGGCGCCAGGTGGGCGATCGGCTCCGCGGCGAGGAGCCGCGCGAGGTCCGGCGAGAGCCCCTGCTCCACCAGCCCGTCGCGGCGCCAGGTCCACGACTCGACAACGGAGGGCGTCGCGACGTGCTCGATGTTGTCGAGCACCACACGGCTCGGGCCGGCGAACGTCTCGACGGCCCTCGCGACGTCGATCGGCGTGCCGAGCGTCTGCAGCACCCAGCGGGTCCCCCTCTCGACGAGGTGCCGCATCGCGACCATGAGCTCCACGGCCGTGACGGCGTCCAGCGACTGGCGACGTATCCCCACCTCCAGCGCACCGACGCGGAAGATCGAGCGTGCCGTGAGCTGCGCCCGGATGATGTCGGCCGCGCTCGCACCGGTGTCCGAGGAGAGCCGGTGGTACGAGGAGATGCCCTGGCTGTTCACGAACCGGTTGACCGCGACCGTCGTGATGATCTCCCGACGCAGCGGATGGTGGGTCATCAGGTCGCCGAAGCGCTCCCGCAGCAGCTTGGGGAAGTACTGGACGAGACGGTCGGCGAGGTACGGGTCGTCGGGGAGGTCGCTCGCGACGACGATGTCGGCCAGCCGGATCTTCGTCCACGCCAGCAGCGTCGCCAGCTCCGGGCTGCACAGTCCCTCCCCCGCCGCGATCCGCCGCGTCATCTCCGAGGTCGTCGGCATCGTCTCGAGGTGCCGGTCGAGGTACCCGTCGTCGGACAGCACCCGCATCCAGTCCTCGTGGATCGCGGTGAACCGCGCCGCCTGGTACCGGGCCATCGCGAGCGCCAGGTTCTGGTCGACGTTGTGGGCGAGGACCAGCGACGCGACATCGTCGGTCATCTCCGGCAGCAGGGCGTTGCGCTCGGCGTCGGCGAGCCGGCCGCGGGTCTCGGCGTCGGCGAGCAGGATCTTGATGTTGACCTCGTGGTCGCTCGTGTCGACGCCTGCCGAGTTGTCGATGAAGTCGGTGTTGATCCGGCCACCACCCCGCGAGTACTCGACCCGCGCCGCCTGGGTCCAGCCGAGGTTGCCGCCCTCACCGGCGCAGCGAGCGCGTACCTGCGTGGCGTCGATCCGTACCGCATCGTTCGTACGGTCTCCCGCGTCGGACTGCGACTCGGACGACGCCTTCACGTACGTACCGATGCCGCCGTTCCACAGGAGGTCGACCGGCGCCTGCAGGATCGCGTGGATGTACTCGGCGGGCGACAGCGACGCGACCCCGTCGGGCAGTCCCAGAGCCGCACGAGCCTGCGACGTGACGGGGATCGACTTGAGCGTGCGAGAGTACACACCGCCGCCCGTCGAGATCAGGCCGGCGTCGTAGTCGGCCCACGACGACCGTGCGAGCCCGAACAACCGCTCCCGCTCCGTGAAGCTCGCCTCCGGATCCGGATCAGGGTCGACGAACACGTGGCGGTGGTCGAAGGCCGCGACCAGCTGGAGGTGGCGGCTGAGGAGCATTCCGTTGCCGAACACGTCGCCAGACATGTCGCCGATGCCGACGCACGTGACGTCCTCCGCCTGGACGTCGACGCCCATCTCGAGGAAGTGCCGCTTCACCGACTCCCAGGCGCCGCGGGCCGTGATGCCCATCGCCTTGTGGTCGTAGCCGTTGGTGCCGCCGGACGCGAACGCGTCGCCCAGCCAGTAGCCGCGCGCGATCGAGATCTCGTTCGCGAGGTCGGAGAACGTCGCCGTTCCCTTGTCCGCCGCGACGACGAGGTACGGGTCGTCGTCGTCGTGGCGCACGATGCGCTCGGGTCCGACCACGGTCCCCTGCACGATCGTGTCCGTCACCGAGAGCAGCGCGGTGACGAACATGCGGTACGCGTGCTGGCCCTCGGCCATCCATGCCGCCCGGTCGACCGCGGGGTCTGGCAGCCGGCGCGCGACGAAGCCGCCCTTCGCGCCGACGGGCACGATGACGGTGTTCTTCACCATCTGCGCCTTGACGAGGCCCAGCACCTCGGTGCGGAAGTCCTCGGCGCGGTCCGACCAGCGCAGCCCGCCTCGTGCGACGCGGCCGAACCGCAGGTGCACACCTTCGACGCGCGGCGAGTACACCCAGATCTCGTACGCGGGGCGCGGCTCGGGCAGCAGCGTCAGCTGGCGCGGCAGCAGCTTGATCGCCAGTGCCCCGTCGCCGAGGTCGGTGAACGCGTTGGTCCGTACGATCGCGCGCTGTAGAGCGACGAAGGCGCGGATGATCCGGTCCTGGTCGAGGTTGGCCACCTGGTCGAGCTCGGACTCGACCGACGCGAGAACCGCCTCCGCCGCCTCCCGGTGCTCCTCCGTCGTTCCCGGCTGGTCCGGGTCGTGGGCGACGCGGAACGCGGTCACGAGCTGCGCGGCGAGAGCCGGGTGTGCCAGCAGCGCGTTGGCGATGTAGCTGTACGAGTACGTCATGGCGCCTTGCTTGAGGTAGCGCTCCATGGCGCGCAGACGCCCGACCTCGCCCCACGTGAGGCCGGCGGCGGTGACGAGCGCGTTCATGGGCCCGACCTCGAGCGCGCCCGTGACCGACGCCTGGAACGCGTCGATGAACCTCCCGCGGTCGGCCGGGTTCCATGTACGGGCGTCACTCCGCAGCCCGAACTCGTACAGCCACACGGGTTCTCCGCGCAGGCGCAGCTCGAAGGGCCACTCGTCGATGACGGATACCCCGAGCTGGTCCAGGTGCGGCAGCACGTCGGGGAGCGCGATGCGCGACCGTCGGTAGAGCCGCAGCCTCATGTCCGCGGCATCCTCCGGGCCGGTGTCGAGGATCGCGGCCCGCATCTCGTCGCCTCCCGTGAGGCGGTTGAGCATCTCGAGGTCCTCGACGCCCTGCTGCGGGGTGGACACCTCCTTGTACGAGTCGGGGAACTCGACGCCGCGCCGCTCGCTCGGCCACTCGTACACGTGGTCGATGAAACGCTCCTCCCACGTACGGGTCGCCTCGGTGAGCTCGTCCTCCAGAGCCCCGAGGTCGACGTCGGCAGGAGCCCCGTCGGCGAGCCGCACCACGACGTCGAGCCTCGTCATGACCGACTCGGTCACCAGCGCCGAGTGCTCGACCGCGATCCCGCCGAACCGCTCGCTGAGGAGGTGCTCGATCCGGTCCGCCGTGGCCGTGGTGTAACGGTCGCGGGGCAGGAAGACCAGGCAGTTGACGAACCGGTGCCACGGGTCGCGATGGCAGAACACCCGGACCTGGCGACGCTCGCCGAGGGTGGCGATCCGTTCGACGATCGGGTACAGCTCGTCCGCGCTCGCATGAAGGAGCGCATCTCGCGGGTACGTGTTCAGCGTCGCCAGGAGCGCCTTGTAGCCGTGGCTCTCGGAGCTGTAGCCGGAACGGTGGAGGATCTCGACAGCCTTGGGCACGAGGATCGGGATGCGCGTGACCGGTTCCGTGTACGCGGGCGACGACAGGACGCCGACGAAGCGGCGCTCGCCCGTGATCGCTCCCGAGTCGTCGAGGACGCGTACGCCGACGTAGTCGCGGTAGACGGGTCGGTGCACCCGAGCGCGTACGGAGTCCTTCGTGAAGACCAGAACTCCCCGTTCATCAGCCGTCGGGAGCGCGTCGAACGGGTCCGTCTGGTTGCGCAGCACGCCGAGACCAGTGGCCCGTACGGGTGCGTAGCGGATGCCGTCGTAGGCGTACTCCTGGTAGCCGAGCAACGTGAAGTTGTCGTCCCGCAACCAGCGGAGCAGGTCCCGGGCCGCATCTCGCTCGTCGGCAAGCGCGTCGTAGGGCGCCATGGCCAGCAGGTCGACCGCGTCCGACAGCTCGTGTCGCATGGCGGTCCAGTCGTCGGTCACCAGCCGTACCTCGGCCAGCACCTCACGCACGCCCGCGACGAGTTTGTCCGCGACCTCGTCGGCGGCGACGCCGAGCGGCGGGTACACGACGAACGTCATCCAGGACTCGGCGACCGTCGTTCCGCTGCCGTCGGGCACGAGCTCGCCGCCGGCGCTCCGGGTCACCGGGAGCTGAGGGTGGAACACGTGCCGGATCGTCCAGTCCTGGCGGGTGATCTCCATCGTCACCGAGTCGACGAGGAACGCCCGGTCGTCCGTGACGATCTGCAGCAACGTCGACCCGGCCAGCTGCCAGTGGTCCGACGCGTCCGGCGTGTCGACGACGACGCTGTCCGACCCGAGCGATCGACTCTGCGCGAGCCTCACGTGGGCGCTGATGATCCCTGCGAGGTTCCCGGCACCGATGTCGTCGAGGTCGTCGCCGTGCTGGTGCTCGAGGTAGCGCGCGACGATCTCACCCGGCTCCCCCGCACGCGACACCGTTGCCGGATCGAGGGCATCGACGACCTGGGCGATCATGGACTCGTCGGTCGTCACCGCATGAGACATCAGCAAACCTCCGCTGGACGGCGCCACTGCCGCCCGTCTGCCACGATAACCGCATCCGGTCCGCCACAATGGACGGCATGCAGCTCACCGCCCAGCAGGATTTCGCCGCCCAGCCTTCCCACGTCGCCGCGATGCTCACCGACCGCGCGTTCCTCGAGAAGGTCTGCGTGGCCTCCGAGGCGGAGAAGCACTCCGTGACGGTGAACGGCGCTCACACCACGGTCTCCCGAACGCTGCCGGCCCCGTCGTCCATCACGAAGTTCACCGGCAGCACGATCACGATCGTCGAGGACCTCGCGTGGTCCGAGGCCGCGGCGGACGGCTCCCGTACGGCCACGTTCACCCTCACGGTCCCGGGACTCCCCGTGGAGATGCTGGGCACGGCGAGGCTGACGGCCGCCGGCAAGGGCACCCGGGTCGACTACTCCGGTGACCTGAACGTCAACATCCCCTTCGTCGGCAAGAAGCTCGAGCAGTCGGCAGCTCCCGCCGTCCTCGACGGCATCGGTCTCCAGCAGCGCGTCGGCAACGACTGGCTGGCCGAGAAGTCCTGACCGAAGAGGCTGATTCTCGCGCGTCACCGTGCAACAACGGCCTCTCTGGTGCGTATTCGTAGTGTCGGGCACGCCAAGCGGAGGGCGACACAGTGATCACACAAGCGCGGACCGGTCCTCAGCCGGTCGGCTCGTCGGACTTCGAGGTCTGCTACGAGCGGTACTGGTGGCCGATGGTCCGGCTGGCGACCGGCTTGCTGGGTGATCGCGCCGCAGCCGAGGACGCGGTCCAGGAGGCCTTCACCGCGGTGTACCGCAGGTGGTCCACGCTGGCCGAGGTGACACGCATCGGCTACCTGCGGGTCTGCGTGGTGAATGCGACACGTACAACTCAGCGACGCCAGACGACCCAGCGCAAGCACCTTCGGCTCGTCGAGGACCGCCCGGCAGCGGGCGCCGACGAAGGCCTGATCCAGCAGTTCGACCGTGACGACCTCCGCCAGGCCCTCAACCTGCTCCCCCTGCGGCAACGTGAGGTCCTCGCGCTCCGCTTCGTCAGCGAGCTGCCCGACGCCGAGATCGCCCAGGCGACAGGCCTGTCGCTCGGCGGCGTCCGGTCGGCGTCCAGCAGAGGGATCGCCGCGCTGCGCTCCTCGATGGGAGAACTTCGATGAACGACTTCGAGACCAGGCTCGCCGCACGCTTCGCCGCCCTGGTCGACCATGAGGCAGGCGCCCCCGACAGCGCGCCCCCGTTCGTCCCCGTCCTGGAGGATGAGGCCCCCGACCGTCGGTCGCGGACGCGAGTGTTCCTCGTCGCAGCCGTGGTCGTCATGGTCGCCGCCCTGACGTGGGCCGGGCTCTCCCAGGTCATCCGCCTTCCCGGCCCGCAGGTCGCCGGGCCGCCGACCCCGAGCGCGGGGACGACGGCGACCGCCGTCTCGACTGCCCCGAGCACCTCGGCCTCGGCGCAAACCACGAGCTCCGTTGCGGGCGCTTCCACGACGGTCGTGGGCGGCATGACCCTGTCCCTCCCTGCCGGATGGACGGTCACCCCGCAGACGTACAGCGGCGGCAGCGGGCCCATTCCCGGCAGCACGGTCTGGTGCATCGACCCCGTGACGGCGAAGGGCTCGTGCACCATCTCGCTCACCTCCGCCGGACAGGCGACCGGCAACCCCCTCGATGTCGACGTCGAGGGTGGATGGTCCAGCAACCCTTCGTACTGCTCTGCGGACGTGAGGCAGGGCCAGGCGACGCACACCCTCGACGTCGCGGATGTTCGCTCCTTCGGCGGGCGCAGCGCCGAGTACCGGAAGTGGACCCATACGTGCACAGCCACTCAGGTCGTTCAGGCCGAGATGTACGAGGTCGCATACGCCCCGGCATGGATCCTGTTCTCGGAACATGCCGACAGCTACGTGTCGGCCGTCATGGCGTGGGTCGCCCAGCACTCCACGCTGCCGGTACAGACACTGCCCCTGCGCCTGCAAGACCTTGGCTACGTGAGGTCGGTGCACGCCAGTGTGTCCGCCTACATCGTCACCCTGGACCGCGTCTATGCCAGCGCATACTCGACGGCCGGTGAGATCAACAACTCGTCGACCACGTATGAGTACACGATCCCCGCCTTGCTCGTGGATGCCGCTGGCAAGCAGATCGCCGCACCCAAGGTAGGAGACCGAGCGTTCATCGTGACGAACGGATCCGCGGTCACCGGCTACTCGGTCCGGCCGCTGTAGGCCCCGCCCGTCGTTGTCCCGTACGACTGCTGAAGACTGAGCCGAGCTCGTTGCAACAGGACGGCTCGGTCGGCGTGTTGGTAGTGCAGGCACGGGGAACGTGGAAGGGCATCGACGATGGCGCAGGCGAGGACCGGCACAAGCCCAGTTGCTGACCCGTTGGACTCGTTCGAGGACTGCTACTCGTCTCACTGGTGGCCGATGGTACGGCTGGCCACGGCGCTGCTCGGCGACACGGCAGCTGCCGAAGACGCCGTCCAGGAGGCGTTCACCGGCCTGTACAAGAAGTGGCCCAGCCTCCAGCCCGGCTCCCCGGTCGGCTACCTGCGGGTCAGCGTCGTCAACGCGGTACGCAGCGCCCAGCGGCGCCTGAGCACCCAGCGCAAGCACCTCCACGCGCTGCAGGACCCACCGGCACCCGGGGCCGACGAACGGCTCGCCAGGCAGGGCGAACGCGACCAGCTCCGCGCCGCACTCGACCAGCTCCCCGCCACGCAGCGCGAGATACTCGTCCTCCGCTTCATCAGCCAGTTGTCCGACGCCGAGATCGCCGGCGCCACAGGGCTCTCCCTGGGCGGCGTCCGCTCCGCGTCCAGCAGAGGCGTCGCCGCCCTGCGCGTCACCATGGGAGGTTCGCGATGAACGACTTCGACACGCTTCTGTCCGAACAGCTCAACGACCTCGTCGACCACGAGACCGGGCCGGAGCGGCCCGCACCCAGGTTCGTGCCGACGGAGCAGGACGAGCCCTCCAAGGCTCGTCCCTGGCTCTTCGCGGCAGCCGTGATCATCCTGGCCGTGGGAGTCTCCTGGGCCAGCATCAGCTGGATCACCCGTTCCCAGACGCCACCGGTCGCCAGCCCCAGCAGCGCGGTCCCCTCCACGAACAGCCCGACGCCGTCCACCTCCGGTTCGCCATCGGCCACGCCCACGAGCGCCAAGCCTTCGTCAGCATCCACGAGCACTGCGGTGCTGTCCGGTGGTGCTCGGATCGCGGTTCCAACTGGCTGGACCCTCTCGGTCGACGCAGCGGGGACGGATTCGAACAGGAAATGGTGGTGCCTCACCCCGGCGTCAACCGCCACCCCCGTACCGCCGCTGACCACTCACATCAAGGACCAGTGCGTGATCTCGCTGATCGACCTCGGACAGGTGCTCGCGTTCGATCCCAACGGGCTCGAGGGAGTGGGACACGAACTCACCGTCTGCGACATGGCCGGGAGTCAGACAGCGGGGGTCGTGGACACCATCGACGTCGCTGACACCCGATCGTTCGGCGGTAGGGAGTCGACGCACAGCCAGTGGACCCAGGTGTGCCCGAACTACACGCTCCACGGCGAGCAGTACCTCGTGCCGACCGCAACGAACTGGGCAATGAACACGGACTTCGCGACCACCACGTACGCCGGCGTCACCGTGTCGTCTGTGATGGCGAGCGTCGCCGCCTCCTCGACGCTGCCCGCCGGGACAGCGACTCTGTGGACGGGCGATCGGGGCTTCGTGCGCAGCGTCAGCAAGGACTCGACAGGCATGCGGATCACGATCGACCGCTACCAGGACTGCGCCGTGGACCAGTACGTCATCCGGAACGACGACACGGCGACCACGACCTATGTCGTCCCCAACAGCGCCACGGTGACGGGTGCCGACAAGCTCGTTGCCGGAGCCAAGGTTGCCATCGCCACCAATGGCACGATCGTCACCGAAGTCGACTACCTGGACTTCTGAGGCGGCACGCGCAGCGAAACGGCTCGCGCCCGGCACATGACGTGCCGGGCGCGAGCCGTTCGTACGGCCTGCTGGATCAGGCGGCGAGGCCGTAACCCTGGTCGAGGCGGTCTGCGAGACGCAGGCCCTGGTGCGCGGTGGCGCGGAGGAGACGCGCGCCCCACTCCCGGCTCGTGCGAGCCGTGGGCGTGAACCGGCCGCCTTCCTGAATGAACACCGGGCGCACGTCGCGCTCCGCCATGAGGATCTGTTGTGTCAGCTGGATTGTCATCTCTTCCTTCTTCCTTCCATCGTCAGTTCTTGGGGGCTGGTCCGGTGCTGGACCGGACGATCAGCTCGATCGGCAGGGTGATCTGCCGTTGGGGGTAGTCGGGGTCCATCGCGAGGCGGCCGATCATGCGGCCCTTCTCCGTGATGGGTTGGTGGACGGTCGTGATGCCGAGGAACCTGGCGTCAGGGATGTCGTCGAAGCCCGAGATCGAGATGTCACGACCCGGCGTGAGGCCCCGCTCCCGCGCAGCGTCCCAGGCACCGAGGGCCAGCACGTCGCTCAGCGCGACGATCGCCGTCGGGCGGTCCTGGACGTCGAGCACGTGGGCGGCTGCCGTCCGGCCGGAGTCTCGTACGCAGCACCCCGCGAACGCGACCGTGATCCGTGCGTCCGGCATCTTCTCCCACAGGCCCCGGATCCGCTCGGTCTCGTAGGTCCCGGCGAACAGCTGGTCGTCCATGCCGTCGGGCGAGTAGTCGAACGTCTCGACCCGGCCCTTTCCTGCGCCGGAGGCGATGACCACCACGTGGCGGTGTCCGAGCCGCGCCAGGTGCTTGCCCACGAGACGGCCGGCCTTCGCGTCGTTGATCGTCACCCAGTCGCCGTCGTGCGACGGCTCCGTGCTGACGATGCGCACGCCGCGCTGGCGCAGCTGTTCGAGACCCGACTCCTGGTCTCCGATGGAGCCGACCACGAGAGCATCGATCGCCGCCCGCTGCAGCATCTGGTTGGTGGCCTCCTCCGCGGCGGGAGCGCGAAGCAGCAGGACTGAGGCCCCGTACTCCTCCACCGCCTCGCTCAGGCCACCGAGCAGCATGATCGAGTACGGGTCCGAGAACGCATGGGAGACGCCGCCGTGGAACAGGAACCCGCAGACGTCCGTCTTGCCGGACCGCAGGGCACGACCGGCGGCGCTCGGACCGCAGTAGCCCAGCTCCTTCGCCGTGGCGAGGATCTGGTCACGCAGTTCCGTCGAGAGCCGGTCGGGCTTGCTGTACGCGTTGGAGACCGTCGTGACAGAGACGCCCAGCTTGTGAGCCAGGGTCTTCATCGTCACCGCGGTGAGCTTCTCACCCATGACAACCTCCAGTTGATCGATGAAGTGAACGTTACACTTTATCGATCAACAGAGCAAGTCCAATACCCGACTTTCTACGAAGCCTTGGACTTCTTCTCGGTCTTCTTCTCCTCCTCGGCCCGGCGCGCCTTGGCGGCTTCGACGGACGCACGGAGCGCTGCGACGAGGTCGACGACGTTGGTCTCGCCGGACGTGGACTGCTCCGACTCGGGGATCTCGACCCCGTCCAGCTTCGAGGCGACGACGGTCTCGAGCGCCTCGCGGTACGCGTCCTTGAAGTCGTCCGGCGCGAAGGTGCCGGACATCTGGTCGATGAACATTCCTGCCATGGCGACCTCGGCCTTCGACACGGAGACGTCGGCGGGTGGCGCGGCGAACGAGGCGTCGCGCACCTCGTCGGGCCACAGCATGGTCTGCATCACCATGACGTCGCCCGAGACCCGCACGACGGCCAGCGCCTCCCGCGACCGGAGCGCGACCTTGACCACGGCCACCTTGCCGGACTCCTTGAGCGCGTTGCGCAGGAGCACGTACGGCTTCTGGCCCGTGGCCTCGGCCTCGAGGTAGTACGGCTTGTCGAACGCGATGGGGTCTATCTCGCCCTCGTCGACGAACTGGACCACCTCGACCGCCTTCGTCGTGGTGAGCGGCAGGTTCTCGAAGTCGGCCTTCTCGAGGATCGCCATCCGGCCGTCGGCGGCCTCGTAGCCCTTGGCGAGGTCGGCGAACTCGACCTCCTCGCCGCACTTCTCGCAGACGCGCTTCTGCCGGATCCGGCCGCCGTCCTTCGCGTGGACCTGCCGGAAGCTCAGGTCCTTCTCCTCCACGGCTCCGTACACCTTGATGGGGATGGTCACCAGGCCGAAGGAGATCGCGCCTTTCCAGATGGATCGTGGCATGACCGAAAGTGTGTCTCAGCCGACCAAAGAAGGCCAGTGACTACGCCCGTACGAGCGCGTCGACTTCCTCCGGCCCGTACCAGAGGAGGTCGTGCTCGGCCATCAGCGCTTGCGCCTCGTCGGTGTCCCAGGCCGCCTCCAGCCCCAGACCGGCCACAGCACGCGATGCCGCAGCCGCAGCCGGGGCCGCCTCGCCGGCGTCGGCGAAGAATGCGCTGACGTCCTTCCACGAGACGCCCGGGACCGTCACCTCACCGAGCGGGTCGCCGTCGTCGACAGGCGAGGCCTCGACCACCACGGCGATCCGCCTGCCGTACGACATCAGCGACCTCAGCCCGGCGAGCAGCAGGGCTGTACGGTCGGCCTCCTCGTCGTCCGCGTCGGTCAGTCCGAACGTGTCGCACAGGGCAGCCGTCACCGCGAAGCCGGTGACGGGACCGTCGAGGGGCTTCTCGCGCAGGCCCGCCAGCTGGTCGTGGGAGACCGGGACCATGACCACGGTCATCGCCGGCCTCCGTCGAGACGAGCGAGCTCACTGGTGATGCCGTCCACGAACGCCTTGACGGGGGCAGCCGCGGCGATGCCGATGCCGACGCGTCCGTTGTACGAGGTGAGGCAGACAGTGATGTCCTCAGAGTCCGCGAGCCCCAGCACGGGGTAGCTCGAGTGCAGCTGCCAGGCACCGAAGTACCTCGCCCCGCTCGGCCCGGGGGCGTTTCCCACGTACAGGTCGTGGTCACGTCCCGAGGTGACCGTACGACCGGCGACGGCGTGCAGGCTCGCCGGGGCGAATCCGGTCAGCCTCGTCAGCCTCTCGGCCCCGATCGTCGCACCGGAGTCGATGCGGGTCCTCGTCAGCGACGCGATCTGGTCGATGCGGCCCTGCGGCGACGCGTTGCGGGCCGGCAGCATCACGTACTGGGGTGCGATGGCGCACCCGATCGCGGACGGGACCTTGCCCCGCTCCCGTACGGCGAGCGGCACGAGCGCCACCACGTCCTTCGGCTCGGCGCCGAGCTGGGTCTGCCACTGCCGGAGTCCGGCCGTGACCAGCGCCATGAGCACGTCGTGCGTCGTACAGCCAGAGGTGTCCCGTACGCGGTTCACGGCGGCGAGCTGGACGAGGACGCCACCCGCGTACCGGGTCAGGGGCGCCACCGGCTCGTTGCGGAGGAGCCCGGGCAGCCCCTGTGACTGCACCCAGGTGACGCTCTGGCCGACGCTGCGGATGACACGAGATCCCAGCCGTCCGAGCATTCCGACCGGGTCCGCGACGCCACCCATGACTCCTGAGACGAGGTCGTCGCCGGTGTTCGGCTCGGGCTTGGGCTCCCACTCGACCGGTCGGGGCCTCTCGGGCACGGGCTCGTCGTCGTACAGCTCGTGGAGCAGATGGACGTGGTCCCCGCCGTCCACGTACGAGGGGTGGCTGCGGCAGACGAGCGCCACCTGGCCGCCGCGCAACCCGTCCACGAGGACGAGGTCCCACTGCGGATGGGCGGGATCGAAGGGCGTCGTCATCCCTTCGGCCACGAGGTCGGTGACCTGGGTGAGGGACCCCGGCGCCTCCAGCGTCACCTGCCGGACGTGCCGGAGGATGTCGAAGTCCGTGTCGTCGACCCAGTCGAGCCCGGTGACGGTCTCGCGGATCCTCTGCCGGAACCGCGGGGCGAAGGGCAGTCGGTCGGACACGCGGTCCACGACCTCGCTGAGCTTCATCACTGCGTCGGGAGACGGCCGATCGAAAACGTCCACGAACGTCAGGTGCCACGGCGTGCCCCCGACCCCGCGTGACAACGACGAGATCTCGGTCTGGGACAGCGGCTCAGCCATCGTTCTCCTTCACTGACTCACGGACGACGATACCCATCGGGCCCGCGGCCGGTGCGAGCAGGCGCAGCGATGCGGCAAGATAACCGAAACACCAGCTTCCAGGAGTACCCCATGCGACGCGCCTTCGTCTGCCTCGTGGCAGCCCTGCTCCTGCTCGCCGGGGCATGCACCACCACCACCCCCACCGCGAGCGGGCCGGTGACGATCGCCGTGACGATCGCCAACGGCAAGGTCAGCCCTTCGGGCGCGAAGTACGACGTGAGCAAGGGGTCGACCGTGAGCATCAACGTGACGTCCGACTCGGCGGACATCATCCATGTCCACGGCTACGAGATCGAGAAGGACGTCGTCGCGGGGACGCCGCTCTCCTTCACGTTCACCGCGGACCAGACCGGTAGCTTCGAGATCGAGACGCACGTGGTCGAGGCCACCATCGCGACGCTGAATGTCCGCTGACGCGCTGACGCTCACCCTCCTGCAGGTACCGGCCCACGGGATCGGCAGCCGCAAGGACCTGCCGCTGCCGTTCCCGTACGTGCTGGTCGGCGCCGCCCTCATCGTCACCGCGACGTTCTGGTTCCTCACCCGGTCCTGGCGGGAGGTCCGTCTCGGGGCACTCGGGGGCCGCCCACTCCCCCGCCTCTCGCGCGTCCTCACCGCGCTCCCGGTGACCGTGGTCGCTCGCGTCCTGGTCCTCGCGCTCTGGGCCTGGTTCGTCATGGCGCTCATCGCCGGGAAGGACCTCGTCACGAACCCCGTGTTCGGGGTCGTCTTCGTCCTCGTGTGGGTCGGTCTCGTACCGGTCTCACTCCTCGGCGGGGCGCTGTGGCGCGGCGTCCACCCGGTCCGGACGATCGCCCGCTGGTTCGGGCCGCCACTTCAGCCGCCACTCGTGGCCCGGCTCGGCGTGTACCCGGCGGCCCTTCTCGTCCTCGTCTGGGGGTGGTTCGAGCTGATCCAGCCCGACCGCGCCACGCTGCCGGTGCTGCGCGGCTTCGTCGTCGCGTGGGTCGTGATCGTGGTCGTCGGGTCACTGTGGCGTGGGATCGGCTGGGTCGGCAGCGCCGACCCGTTCGAGGCGTACGCGTCCACGCTGTCGCGGCTCTCCCCCTGGCAGTGGCAGGACGGCGCGCTGCGCCTCGTGTCGCCGCTCCGCAACCTGGGCTCGTGGCAGCCACCGGCCGGCACCGCGGCGCTCGCCTGCGCCCTGCTCGGCACCACCGCGTACGACAGCTTCAGCTCCACGGCCTGGTGGGTACAGATCGTGCAGGCGTCGGATCTCCCCCGCTGGCTGTGGGGCCTGGTCGGCTTGAGCGTGATGGTCGTGATCGTGGCCGGCCTGTACGCGGCGGGCGTGGCCGCGCTGCGCTGGGGCCTCTCGGTGCGCGGCTCGCTGCTGGCGACCGGCGACTCTCTGGCGGTCGGGCTCGTACCCATTGTTGCGGGATACGCCCTCGGCCACTACCTCACGCTGCTCGTCATCGAGGGCCAGCGCACGGTCATCCAGCTCGCGGATCCTCTCGGGCAAGGCTGGAACGTGCTCGGGCTGGCCGAGAACGGCATCGTGGCCACCCCACTCACCTACCCCACGGTCACCGCCGTCGCGCAGCTGCTGTTCATCGTCGGCGGGCACGTCCTGGGCGTCATCGTCGCCCACGACCGTGCGGTGGCTCTGCTCCGTCCCGAGGCGATGCGCCGCGCGCAGCTCCCGCTGCTCACGGTCATGGTCATCTACACGGTGGGCGGGCTGATGCTGCTGTTCTCCACGTAGGCGGCGAGTTTTCCACAGGTGGAGCAAGAAGTGCTGGCGCTGCGGACTCGCGCAGGTGCAGCGTGGACGCATGAACGCCGCGCCTCTGCTCACCCCCGACCTCGCACGCTGCCGCGTCCTGCGTGTAGGCGTACGCGCTCCCACCTGGCGCTGGGACGACCTCGCCGGCGATGGAGCTCACAACTGGCTGGGCCAGCCCACGCTGCCGTTCGAGACGGACGACGCCGCGTTGCCCCAACCGGTCGGTGCCGACGTGCCCCCGGAGATCCGGCGGATGTCGGCTGCCCTCGCACGCGTCATTGCCGAGGTGCTGGCCGGGTTGCGCCCCGCGATGCAGCTCAGCCGATGGCTCGACGAACCGCCGCTGCAGGTGCTCGCCGAGGCCAGCCGTACGTACCGACGCACGCCTCCCACCGTGGCCTCGATCCGACTCCAGCTGACGGTACGGGGCTCGTACGAGGTATCGCTTCGGCTCCGGCGCGGACGCGGCTACGCCGCGGCGGCGTACAGGCTGGACAAGCGCCGAGACCGCTGGCGCTGTACCGCCTTGGTGGTCGGACCCTGAGAGTCAGCGCTTCTTGTTGCGGCGGCCGGCGGACCCGGGCCGGGACGTACGGGGCGACGGGGTGCGCGCGGTGGTCGGAGCCACGGCAGACACAAAAGGCTCGTCGTCGTCGGACTCCACAGGCTCCGCCACGCTCAGCGGAGCGGCCTTGCCCTTCGGCGCCTTCTTCTGGCTCTTAGGCGTCGTGTCGGTGAGTCCCTGGGCGCCGATG
>Ga0182021_10005438_pt1 | contig 15081 bp, 7 predicted proteins | sample 612E3MmetaG_FD_120493 | JGI IMG/M metagenome (GOLD analysis project Ga0182021, IMG submission 120493) | Permafrost microbial communities from Stordalen Mire, Sweden - 612E3M metaG (Illumina Assembly) | ecosystem: Environmental > Terrestrial > Soil > Wetlands > Permafrost | place: Sweden... | reverse complement strand
TTTTGCCAGGTGACAGGAATGTCGCCGGAACAAAAGTACGAAGAGAATGGAGGCCCGGGGATGTCCACCATTCTTGACATATTGCGCGGCAGCGACGATGCAGAAGTTGACCGCAAGAACTTTTTGGCTGCGCAACTAATCTTCTGGATGCTCGCAGCACCCGATGGTCATGCCAAGAATTTCAGTATCTTCATCGGACAGCAGGATCATTTCTTGCTCACGCCCTTTTACGATGTCATGTCTGCCTGGCCGATAGTCGGCAAGGGGGCGCGCGAGTTTCAGTGGAAAAAAATGAAAATGGCCATGGCCTTGCGCACGAAGAACGCCCACTACCGTATGGCTGAAATCCAACGCCGACATTGGAATGAAGTTGCCAAAGCTAACGCTTTGGGTTCTGATTTCGAAACGGTCATCCAGTGGCTTGTTGCAATTACACCAGAAGTGATCGAGTCAGTATCAAAGGAGCTTACGGCCGGGTTCCCAACCGTTGTGTCTGAGAGAATATTCAACGGCCTTCTCGATCAGGTGAATCGACTTCAGGCAGGTGCCTGATAGCAGCCAATGGCGAAAGTAAAGCACGTACTATTGAGCTAACCTGCTGTTAATCAAATCAACTGCTTAAATAGGGCTAACCAAGTAAACAATAGTACATTTAATGTTACCTAACCAATTGATATATAATGGCAAAAATTATTCTGAATAGAGCAGGCTACGAACCAAGGGGTCAGGAGTTCGAATCTCTTCCGGCGCACCATATCCAAAACTCCCTTATTCCATAAGGGAGTTTTTCATTTTTAGATGCCATCCGACCGGATGAATCTGGGCACTTTTGTGCTTCTTAAAGCACGCCATCGATTTCAGTTGTTGAAATTTCCAAGGCCATCATCCTATGGGCCCATCCTTGATTTTGTATCCCATTGCCCGATAACCACATTGGCGTTTGTCCCACATCCGCAGCAGTGTGGGATGGCCGGTGTCTACAAAATCGATCACCTTTACATCCGTTTTTGTAGCGTGCTCCCGGTGTAAACGTCCGGCGTATTGCTGCAACGTTCCCGTCCATGAGATCGGCATTGCCAAGACCAATGTATCCAACGGCGGATGGTCAAATCCTTCGCCAACCAGTTTGCCGGTGGCGAGCAAGACGCGCGGTTCATCTGGCGGCAGCGCATTGAGATCTGTTACAAGCTTTGCGCGCAGTTTTTTCGTCATTCGCCCGTGCAACACAAAAAGCGACGGAATCTTATCAATCAGCGCTGCCTGGATTGCATCAAGATGTTCGGTGCGTTCGGTGAGTACAAGAACCTTTCGTCCTTGGCTAAAGGCGCTCTTGATTTGAGCGCAAATCGCCGCTGTTCGATCCTCATCAGTAGCAAGCTGGCGGAATACATCCTGAATTCCGGCCTCTTGCGGCAAATCAATTCGTTTATGAAGCATCTGCGGAATAACTTCCAAATCGTGCGGTGCACTCTCTGGTTTGGCAGCCTTGTGGCGAATCGGGCCGCACTGCATGAAGATGATTGGCTGCTGCCCATCGCGGCGGATTGGCGTAGCGGTCAGGCCGAGAACGTACTTCGCTTTGACCCGCTTCAAGATCGCATCGAACGACGACGCCCCGACATGGTGACATTCATCAATAATGACGTGTCCATAATTCTCGACCAGCGGATTAACCTCACCCTGACGCGACACTGATTGCATTACAGCAATGTCGATCTTGCCAGTCGGTTTTGCCTTCCCTCCACCTATGGTACCCACAATGCCTTTGCCTATACCAAGGAATGACTGCAACCGCTCCTGCCATTGCTTGAGCAACTCAGTGCGATGCACTAGGATCAGTGTATTGGTGCCACGCTCGGCGATCATCGCGGCAGCCGTCACTGTCTTGCCAAAAGCGGTTGGTGCACATAGAACACCGGTATCGTGATGCAGCATGCCCGCGACAGCCGCTTCTTGATCTATGCGCAGTGTTCCGGCAAAAGCGACATCGATAGATTCTCCCCCATATCTCTCGTCATGCAGATCGCAGCGAATACCGTTATCCCGCAGCAATTCTTGCGCCGCCTCCAAGCAACCGCGTGGCAATGCGATGTGATTCGGATAATTTTCTGCACAACCAATTACGCGCGCTGTATCCCATACGGACATGCGCATCGCTTGAGCCTTATAGAATTCGGGATTCTGAAAGGCCGCTAGACGAATTAATCGATTGGCCAGTGCTTGCGGCAGTTGATCTTTCTCGAAGTAGATGAGATTGCCCATCGTCACCTTTAGTGATGCCGGCATAACGCCTGCCAGCTTTTTAGATGCTGGTGCAGAGCGTTTCCAAGGCTCTTTTAAGTCTTCCTCGTCAATGAAAGTCACGTCCAGCGGATGTGTGCCGCCAGTAGCGCGCAAGATGGTTGGTTCGATATCATGTACCGGCATTGGATGGATCGATGCCAAGAACCCCCATTGATCCGGATAGGGGTGCAAGGCTGTGTCCACGAATACACTGCAACCGTTTTCGCGCGGCTTCTTCTGCAAGGGTAACGCAATCAGGTTTCCGAACCCACCCTTGGGCATACTGTCCTGGTTGGGAAAAAGCCGGTCATAAGATTCGAGCTTGAGCTGCCGTGTGCGGGCACAGGTATGGCTAATGATGGCGATGCCCAGTCGTCGAGCGTCACGTGCAGGTACACTACCGGCGAAGAATATCCAGGCATGAGCGCCATTACCTGAACGGGAGATTTCAAGTGCAACCGGCACGCCCAATTCGTTGCACGACCGGGAAAACGCAAGCGCATCATCTTTCCATTCGGCCTCATCGAAATCTGCCGCAAGAAAATGACAGGAGTCATCAGCCAGTAATGGATATACACCAACCGTGTGTTTCCCGGCGAGATGCTCGTAGATTACGGTATCAGAAAGAGGACGCAGCAGGCGATGATTGCAATCCGAACATTTGATGCGCTTCTTATCGCATACCCCGGCCTTCCACTCATTCGCGCAAGCTGGGGTATAGCCGACTTTTCCGGAGGTCTTGCTTTCCCATCGAAGCGGGTAAACATCGGTGCGGCCTCGAAACAAGCGACGAAATAGAGCCACTTTTTCATCGGCGCTGAAATTGGAGGGTTCTACATCGGGTGTAGTGAGTGGTATTGGCTCAGGCGGTAAGCGCCATTCAATACCATGAGCATCAAGTAATGAGATGAGTCGAGCGTTTTCAGATCGGAGTGTGGCAAGTTCTTCACCCCCTTGCACAGCTTTCACTATCATTCCAAGGCGCTAGCCAATTAAACGGTCTCCAATTCAATGCGCAACTTTTTACCGAGAACGGATGCCGCACTGGAAAGTGTGGTCAAAGTCAGGCTGGTGTCGGTGGTATCAAGCAGTCGATTAAGCGCTGCGCGGCTAGTGTGCATCTTCTTGGCCATCGATGTTTTTGTAAGATTTTGCGCTTTCATTTCCTGGTCGATTTGCCACGCGATCACGCGCTTGACAGCTACTGCTGTTGCCTCGTCCAGCATGGCTTCTTCAGCCAGAAAGTCATCAAAGCTGCTACCTATATTTTTTGCCTTCATTATTCACTCCTCATTCTGTCTTTTGCCAATTTCAAATCGGGCTGTGGTGTAGCTTGAGATTTCTTGATGAACCCGTGCAACAAAACGATCTTGCCATTCGACATAGTGAACAACACTCTGGCAATGCGACCGTCCAAATGAATACGAATTTCCCATAAATCCTTGTCCAGTTTACGCACCAGCGGCATGCCCAGAGGCCAGCCAAACTGTACTGTCTTAATATCTTCGCCTATCGTTTTTCGGTCGGTGGCGGATAACTCGCGCAACCAAGTACGCACAGGTTCTGTACCGCCATCGGTTTTGAAAAATCTAACTTCGAGCGAGGGTTTGTTCATGCGCGAATTGTATCAATATTGGTACGTTGGAAGCAATCAAAATACTTGATTTTCTGTGGAATGGCGAAGTTGGAGGCAGGTTATGGCAGTAAAATACTGACCGTCCAGTGCCCACACTCATCGTGTCCGGCGCACCATATTCAGTAGTAAGTTCAATCGCTTAACGCTAACCCGTTAGGCGATTTTTCTTTGTGCACCTGAATTTCCCCTGCGCTCGGTGGCGGCAATATTTCAGTAAGGTAAATCCTCGGCTGCGCCGGAACGATTCAATTGCTACCCTTTGATCCCATCGGAATCTTTTTTATTGAAGTTATATTTATTCGCATATTCCCAAAGTTCCAACCTGTTGGTGAGTCCGAGTTTTGTATAGATTGAACTAAGGTGATTTCGCAAAGTGCTTTCACTGATGTGCATTTCTTTTGCAACGTCGCAGCCTGTTGCGCCTGCTCGGGAGGTCATTGCAATTGCGACTGCCCGTTCTTTTGCGGTGAGGGATTGAATTTTTTTAAGTTCAGGGTCGTTATTTTCGCTGGATTTTTTTTGAGATAGCTCATGGATAATTCGGCCCATACGGGCTTGATCGATCCAAAGTTGGCCTGCATGGACACGTTCAATAGCTGACAGAATTGTCTCTGCAGTATTTTCTTTTTCGAGAACACCTTTGGCTCCGGCTATGACGGCTTTATCATGCAACAACACATCCCGAGAGCCGGTAAGGACGATAATTTTCGAATTTGGCAAATTCACAAGTTTCGGGATTATTTCTATTCCCTGTTCATTACCCAGATCGAGGTCAAGCAAAATAATATCGATGCGCAGCTTTTCCAGATGGATAGAGGCTTCCGCAAAGCTGGTGAATTTGCCGACCACTTGCATTTTGGGTTTTTGACTATCAATCAGTTTTTCCAGACCCCAAATGACGCTGCGGTGATCATCAATGAGCACAACGTTGATAGTGCTTGCATTTTGATTGTCCATATATTATTCCTTGATTATCGGGATTGTTACGCGAACGACTGAATAGCCATCGTCATTCGTTTCAACAGACGTTACTCCATTGAGAGATGAGACGCGCTCAATTATGGATTTTGGTTTGAACAGCTCAATAGACGGAGTGGCATTTTCAGTATCGTTGCCTATTTCGAGTTTCAGATGGGTGTCGCTGCTTTGAATCGAAATAAAGGCATTTTTTGCATCAGTATGCCGCAGAATATTGCTGAGTCCCTCTTTCACAATTTGAAAAGTAGCCTCGGCTATTTTTCCCGACAGATTCGGGTCAACTGTACCTATTACTTCAACATTAATGCCGTAGAAGCGAAACAGGCGGTCTGCCTGATGGGTGATGGCAGTGACAAGGAAATCACCCCGCATCAACGACTTTTCTCGCAACGTATCTTTGTAGCTGCGCAAGTCCTGAATGGTCAAATTGGCCATATTGATGATTTCGTCGATTTTACCGGACAGCAGAGTGTCGGAGTTAAACTCTCTGGAAAGCGCTGATAGAGCAAGCGTTAATCCGATATAGGGTTGAATGGTGGTGTCATGCACGTCGAGAGAAATTCTGTGACGCTCATGTCCTCCTGCATCCTCGATGAGATCCTCGATCAATTGCATATTTTCAACAACGGATGACATGGCATCGCTTACTTGCATGGTGAATGTCACGTCTGATTGACTGAATGATTTATTTCCGGCAACCAAAAATATTCTGCCTGCCGCAATTCCCTTTTGTCGATAGGGGACGGTGATAAACGATTCACCATCAAGCAAATTTGAGATGGTTTCGCACTCATGCAAGTATCTATCGGTGGTTTCATGTGTATAAATGTCATAGGCGATATATTTGTCAAAAGCCATCAAGTTGAGTGCGTCTGGATTTTCAAAAGCGATTGCGAGATATTTTGGCAATGAGAGTAGTTCATCCGCAGTCGTCTTGGTGATCTCTTTGGGTTCTTCAGTGCTATTTACTTTGCGGCGATCAGCCGAATACATAACAAATCTGTGTGAAAGATCTTCGGTGTGGCTGATAACAACGAAGCACCGGCTTGCCTGATAGAACTCGGCCAGGCGGCCCAGGGTGACTGAGATTGCATGATTCACCCCGAAGCGGGGGCTCCAATTTGAGCTAATCACTTGCAACAGCTCAAGCCTGCGTTTAAAAACGATTCTATCTCCGCCCCAATAGGCAACCACGAATCCGAAAACAATCAGAAATATCGGGCGCATTATTGCCTCGTGGATTTCGTAATGTTCCGCGGATGTGAAGGAAATCAATCCCGCAAGCGTGAACAGGACTGCGGATGCGACCGAGACTTTGATTCCCTCTATCAGCCCCCAGGAAAATGATGAAACGATAATCGGGAAAAAGAAGAAAAAGAAGAAAATGCTGTCAATCCCTCCCGTCAATACAACCAGGAAAGCATAGTAAATTGTATCGATCCAGTGAACGATGCGACTGGACCCCAGCCTGCGAAATTGCTGCATGTCATGAACAAAAACGAAGCATGCACTGTAGAGGCAGTAAGAAATGAGCATCATGTGCGCAATTGCCGGCGGAAAACGCGATTCAATCGGTTCCACAAGAAATACGAGCAAACTGGAAAAAGCGATAATGAATCTCATCCAGATTTGGATAAGGAACTCATGGGATGCTTCAGCATCCTGGTTTATGAATTTGGTGTGACTGAACATGCAGTGCCGTTACCCTTGGTTGGATATTTCTAGTTGTTCTTTGAATTGAGCTTACCCGATTTTCCAAATTTCAGGAATGCACTTTATATTTTTATGGATATCAATTGTGCAATGGCCTTGGATGCCATGATGTTATTGGTTTTCTTTGTTAATGTCATTAAGCTCAGGCAGATTGTTGCATCGGATTGTTAAAGAGTGCGCAAGTACGGCAGTGCTCATTATTTAATTAATCATTCGTAAGCCGATTGGTTTTTTCCCTTGGCGCAGCGGGTCAGCGCCTCTTCCTCTCACCTCAATACCCGACTCGAAATTTTCTTCATGTCGGGCTTCTGGTTTGCAAACTCATCGGTTATCTGTCTTAACAATATTTTCACGCTGACTGCGGCAGCCTCACTTGAATTTACCCTGAATTTAACGCCAATTTAACAAAGCGCGCGAAGTCGGCGAATGAGCAGTACATAGGTCCTAGAAGCGGGTGAAAGTCCTTACAGGAAACACCTAAGTAAATTTGTTGAAGCCTTTCATGCATTAATTAGCACGCGTCAATAACATCCCTACCGTCGAAAAGTTTAAAAAATAACGGCCAAAGCGCTACGGAAATACCAAGTCATCGAGCGGTCAACCTAACTTTAGGGAGTTAAAGGAATGAAGGTCATAGACATGAAGAAAATCCAACGCAGTTCCTTCAGGCTAAACCCAGTTGCTGCGGCAATTGTATTAGCTATGGCTGCCCAGTTTCCGGTCAACGTAGCGCAAGCCAACGCGGGCTTCGGATCTAACACAGATATCTCGGGTACAGTAATCAACGTACCGACGTATTACGCCAGCAGCCCACAAGGCATTCAGCCGGCGTTTGATCCTGTCACTCATGCGTTGAGCACCACCGGCCTGACGGTCGATACCGGCACCCCGATTCGCAAGTTCGTCGATAAGCTTGGCGGCGTTTATAACGGCCTGGAAACACTGCAGGGATTGTCCGATCTGCAGTCCGGCATTCCCGTGGCACTTCCTGAAAAGTGGGTGAATCTCGCTGGCGTGAAAACCAACGATGACTACTATGAAATCGCCGTCGTCGAGTACACCGAACAGCTGCATAGCGATCTGGCCAAGGCGACCCGTCTGCGCGGCTATGTGCAGGTCGAAACACCGGGTATTGTTGCCGGGAACCTGAAAGACATTACCTCGATAGTCGGTAGCGAGCACATCCCGGGTGTGTATCCCGATGGCACGCCGATTCTGGATGCGAATGGCGCCCAAGTCTATTTCGTGCACAGGCCGCACTACCTTGGCCCATCCATTGTCGCCGCCAGTGGCAATCCGGTGCGGATCAAGTTCACCAATTATTTGCCTTACACCGATGTAAACGGGGTAGCACATGGCGCCCCTAACGGAGGGGAATATTATCTCCCGATCGATGAAACGATTGCCGGCGGCGGTCCGGTGACATTGCAACAGTTCAATGCGAATGGCACACCCGTGCTCGATGCCAAGGGAAATCCGGTTGCCGGTCCTGTGCTTGACCAGACGACTGGCAAGCCCATCAAGTTCTCCCAGAACCGTGTTGCCATACACTGGCACGGCGGCGACTCTCCCTGGACCAACGACGGTACACCGCATCAATGGTGGGCTCCGCGCGGGGATATCTCTTACTACATCGGCGACGCGAGTCATCCCGCATACAATCCATTGACCAACCCAACCGGGCGCGGAATGGGCGTCGGCGATTCCTTCCAGAACGTGCCGGACATGGCCGATCCCGGCCAAGGCTCGATGACACTGTATTATCCAATGAACTTGAGCGGTCGCCTGATGATGTATCACGACCACGTATCCGGCCTGACCAAAATCAACGCCTATGCCGGCGAAGCCTCGGGTCTGATCGTTTATGATATGAAAGAACTGGGCTTGGTTGCCTCAGCTCTTAATATCAATCTGACATTGCCGTCCGGGACACTGCCGTCGGCTATTCCTCTTCTTGATACAGTCGGCATTCCCCTGGTCATCCAGGACAAGACCTTCGTGCCGAAGAACATCGGTCCGACCGCAGTGGCATCGGACGGCGTTACACCGGCGTCGCAGGATGCCAAGTGGGACCTGAACCACTGGGGTCAGCCGGGCGACTTCTTCTTCCCGCACGTCTATGAAACCAATCAGGATCCGAATTCCTTGGATGGTACCAATCCGGTTGGACGTTGGGACTGGGGTCCCTGGTTCTGGCCGGTATTCCCTGCCCAGTATTCCCTGCCAACGGGCAACTATGGTGATGTCACCGCGTCTCCGGAAGCCTTCATGGATACGCCAATTGTTAACGGCCAACCCTATCCGACCATGACGGTTGATCCCAAGGCCTATCGCTTCCGTATCCTGAGCATCGGCAATGACCGTTCATTAAATCTTGGTCTGTATCAGGCAGTGGATGCCGCTGGCAAGGTGTGTGATGCGACCAACACCGCACCGACGATTGCGCCCATCGCCCCGGGCGGTGCAGGTTCCGCACTCGGGACCGCCCAAGTTGCGGGGACGGTACTTGGATCGCCAGCCGCGTGTACTGAAATGAAGATGGTTCCGGCTGTACCAACCCCGGGCTTTCCTGCTACCTGGCCGACCGATGGTCGCGCCGGTGGTGTGCCGGATCCCGCGACGGCTGGTCCCGACATCGTTCAGATCGGTAGCGAAGGCGGCTTGCTGCCAGCCCCTGCGGTCTGGAAATCGCAACCCGTCACCTACGAACAGAACGTTCGCAGTATCACCGTGTTCAACATTCTGGAGCATGGTCTGACTCTGATGCCGGGTGAGCGAGCCGACGTACTGGTGGACTTCTCCAACTACGCAGGTCAAACGTTGCTCATGTACAACGACGCACCAGCGCCAATGCCCGGCTACGATCCGCGGATCGACTATTACACCGGAGTGGGTGATCAGACCGCAGCAGGTGGTGCATACAACACCTTGCCTGGCTATGGACCAAACACGCGTACCATCATGCAGATCAAGGTGAACGCGACCAACACCTCCGTTTCTGGCGGCCCCCTGAATATGGCTGCATTGAAGTCAGGTTTGCCTGTTGCCTATGCCGCGACTCAGCCGGCACCCATCATTCCGGAGTCGGTCTACAACCAGGCCTTTGGTACGGCAAGCACTGATACATACGCTCATATCGGTACCGGCTCTGGTGCTGCGCCATACTGGGTGCTGAACGGAGCTCCGTTTGCTGTCACCGGCCTCAAGCTCAACACTGGTGGTTCGCTCTATCCGGCTGGAACAACAGTGACCATTGCTCCGCCTCTGTGCACACCGGTAGTAGCCGGCACTGCTTGTGCTCAAGCTATCGCCACTCCGACCATTGGGGCCGGTGGTATCGTCACAGGCTTTACCGGGTTCAATGGAGGCGCAGGCTATACCACGCCACCGACGGTCACCTTCTCGAACCCCGGTCTTGACGGCACGCGCGCATCAGCTATGGTCACGACCAACGGTTTGCCGGTCATCAACAAGGCGATTCAGGAATTGTTCGACCCGATCTTCGGTCGCATGAACGCCACTCTGGCTGCAGAACTGCCGTTCTCTACCGCCACCATCGCCACCACGGTTCCGCTGGCCTACATCGATACGCCGATCGAATATCTGGATGGCATCAAGGATGGCGAGACCCAGATCTGGAAAATCACGCACAACGGTGTCGATTCCCACCCGGTGCACTTCCACCTGGTCAACGTGCAGGTCATCAACCGAGTGGGTTGGGACGGCACCATCAAGCCGCCTGCAGCTAACGAAGTGGGTTGGAAGGAAACCGTGCGCATGAATCCGCTGGAAGACGTGTATGTCGCTGTCAAGGCATCGCATCCGGCGATCCCGTTCGGCGTGCCCGCCAGCCATCGTGTGCTGGATCCGTCGCAAGCCGTCGGTTCGACCATGTACTTCACCAACATCGATCCGACAACCGGTGGCGCACCGACGTTCCAGACCCAACTCGTAGGTGGCGTCAATACCCAGGTTCCGACCGGTACCTACTCGAACCAGCTGACCGATTTCGACAACGAATACGTCTGGCACTGCCACATTCTGGGTCATGAAGAATTCGATTTCATGCGTCCGTTCGTATTCCATCCGAACGTCGTGGTGCCCGATGCTCCGGCCGCAGTAACAGTCGCTGGCAGCACCGTGACATGGACCGATACGACGCCGTTTGGTGGTCAGGATGCCCAGGGCATTCCGACAGCCGGTACCAACGCAGCTTATCCAACAGCAACCAGCAGTCCGAAGAACGAGATCGGTTACAAGATCTACCTCGCTCCGACCATCGATGCGAACGGGTACGTTACGGCTCCGGCAACTCCTGACGCATTGGTGCCTGCCAACGTTACGACCTGGACAGGGGCTGCTGCCTTGCCGGCGACGACCGTGGTCGTGGCATACAACGCGGCAGGCAATTCTCCGGCAGGCACGTCAGCTACCACCTTCACCGCAGGTACAAACGGGGTAGCAGGTCCGGCTATTCCGGCTGGGACGTTCATTCTGACCGGCGCGACGATTGATGCAACCGGTCTTATCGTGACGCTGACGGCTCCAGTTACCAATGCCGGAATTTTGGCAGGTGCGACGGTTTCCGGTGCAGGTATCGCGGCTGGAACGACTGTTGCGACACTAACCCCGACCGGCTTCAAGCTGTCTCTGGCGGCAACGCCGGCCGCAGCACCGGGCGTGACTTTGACGGTAGTTAATCAGGTAGCGGCAGCGGCAACGCCGACACCGGCAGCATCGGCTGCTCCGTCCGGGTTGACGCAAGTTACGAACGCGAATGGCACTGTTACGTTGAACTGGACGGCTGTTCCGGGTGCGACGAGCTACAGCGTGACCATGACCGAGACAACGGCTGCGGCGGTAGTAACGACGACGACGTCCGTGATTGGTGTTGTGCCACCAGCAACTGCGCCGGTGACGACATTTACCACTCCTGTCTTGAACTCGGGTTCGACCTACTCGTTTGCGGTTACTGCAACCACGCTTGCCGGAACAACGGTGGCGGCGACAACCGGTTTGAACAATTCGCCGACGGTTGCTCCGGTTGCGTTCAACGGTATTCCGGGAACTGCCAAGGGAACGATCGTCTTGAATTGGGCGAACAGCGCGTCGAACGTGAACAACGTGAGCGGCATAAAGTTGAGCTGGAGTGATGGAACGACGACGACCAGCCACATATTCGCACCTACAACGACGGGTGCTACCGTTGGCGCGGGTATCGGTGTGTTAACGACTGGAACGGCTTATACGTTCACGCTGCAGGCACTAAGCAATGTCGCCGCGTTCAATTCGCCAACGATCGGAATGCCGTTGCCGATAACCGCACCTTAAGTGGATCTGCCGGTGTCTGGTACTACCGACACCGGCACTTTGAGTGAAAGAGATCGGGATTGCAGGGCGTTGCCAAGTAATTAGCGAGCGCCTGTATGCAGGCAAGATTTGGACACAAACAAATGGTTAATATCAGGGAGTCAGACATCGTGAAGAAACCCCAGCGTAATTCCTTCAAGCTAAATCCAATAGCCGCGGCTGTCGCAATTGCGATGACCACACAATTTGCCGTGAACGCGGCGTATGCAGGTTCCGGCAATGGAAGTGGCGTAACAACAGCCAATTCGCCCGTTACGGTTCCTACTTATTATGCCAACAGCCCGTCGGGTCCGGCACCAACCTATGTCAATGGCGTCTTGCAGATCAGGGCCGATGGCAGCAACCTGCCTTTCACGGCTCAGAGCGGAACGATGTTGCGCAAGTTCGTCGATACCCTGCCGGGTTTCGGGGCTGCCAATGCCAATAATCTGGGCCAATACATTCCGGTGGCTGTCGCTGAAAAGTGGGTCGACCTGAATGGCACCACCACAACAGATGACTACTACGAAATTGCTGCCGTCGAGTTCAGCGAAAAGATGCACAGCGACCTGCCCAAGCCGACACATTTGCGCGGCTACGTGCAGTTGGAAACAGCAGGCAATGCGGCCACCAGCAAGCACATCGCGCTGACCTACCCAAATGGCACTGCAATCACCGACGCAGCCAGGATCACTGCAGCGAATCCGACAGGGCAGGTCTATGCCTATGACAATCCGCACCATCTGGGCCCGGTCATCACAGCGACCAAGGGCACTGCGGTTCGCGTAAAGTTCACCAACTATCTGCCGATCGGCGGCAAGTTGTTCCTGCCGGTTGATCCCACGATCACTGGCGCAGGCGTGGGACCGGATGGCGTCACACCCTATCCGCAAAACCGCGCCGGCATGCATCTGGTCGGCGGGCAATCTCCCTGGATCAGCGCCGGTTCACCGCATCAATGGGTAGCCCCGGCTGGTGAAACCGCCGCCTATACGGCAGGCATCGGCAAAGGCGCGAGCGTGCAGAACGTGCCTGATATGGCCGATCCTGGCGCCGGTTCGACTTACCTGTATTTCCCGAACGACATGTCGGCGCGTTTCACCTTCATTCAGGACCGTACTACCGGCCTGACACGTCTGAACGCCTATGCCGGTCTGGAAGCTGGTTACGTCGTGACCGACCCGATCGAGCAAACGCTGATCAACGGCGGCACGCTGTCTGGCGGCGCACTGAAGACGCCGGTGACAGTAGCAGCCGGGACGATTCCCGCCGCGCAGATCCCGCTGATCATCGAAGACAAGACTTTCGTGCCTGCCAACATCGCGCAGCAGGATGCGCTGTGGAACGATCCCAATTGGGGCACCACGGGTGATCTATGGTTCCCGCACGTATATGAGCCCAACCAGAATCCCTCCATGACCAACGGTGCTAACCCGGTGGGTCGCTGGGATTATGGCCCGTTGTTCTGGCCAATCTTCCCCGTGGCAGCGAACAAGGCAACCTTGCCCTCCACAAGCTTCGTACCCGAAGCCTACATGGACACGCCGCTCGTAAACGGTACGGCCTATCCTACTATGACGGTCGAGCCCAAGGCTTATCGTGTGCGCATCCTGAATGCCAGCAACGACCGTTATGTCAACCTTGGCCTGTACAAGGCTGACCCGACAGCGACGCGTGCTCCGCAACTTGACGCAAACGGCAACCCCGTGGTCGATAAAGCGGGCAATCAACAGTTCTTGGCCAATACTGAAGTCAAGATGGTTCCTGCAGCACCAATCGATACAGCAGGTAGCCCACCGGGTTGGGACGTGGTCAACGGAGTGCAGCTTCCGCTGCCGCAGTTCGGCACAACTTTCCCGTGGAACATCAACGCAGAGCCTTCGGGCCCAAGCCGTGCCTGGCCGACCGATGGTCGCGCCGGTGGTGCTCCTGATCCGGCCACATCCGGTCCGGACTTTGTGGTCATCGGCAACGATGGTGGTCTGTTGCCGCAAGGCGTAGATATTCCGTCGCAGCCGGTTACCTATGAACAGAATCGTCGCAGCATTACGGTACTGAACATATATGGCTACGGCATGTTGCTGGGACCCGCAGAACGTGCAGATACCATCGTGGACTTCTCCGCTTATGCCGGTCAGACTCTGATTCTGTACAACGATGCCCCGGCACCGACACCCTTCAACGATCCGCGTAACGACTACTACACTGGCGATCCTGACCAGTCAGGCCAAGGTGGAGCCTATAGCACCCTGCCGGGTTATGGTCCTAACACGCGAACCATCATGCAGATCAAGGTGGGCACGACAGTAACACCCGGCACAGGCGGTCCGCTGAATGCCGCTGCATTGGCTGCTGCCTTGCCGGCCGCCTATGGCGCATCGCAACCGGCACCGATGGTTCCTGAGTCGGCTTATAACGCCGCCTTCGGCACTGCGGATATCGATACCTACGGTCACGTTGCAACCGGTTCTGCCGCGCAACCGACGCTGGACTTCGCGCACACCGGTGCGTTGACCCTTACCGGGCTGAGCCTGGTTACTTCCGGCGGCACAGGTACGGGTTCCGGTTCCGGTTATTTGACTGCACCGCAGGTGGTCATCAGCGGTGGTGGCGGAACAGGCGCGTCAGCATCGGCTACGGTCAACGCAGCGCATCAAGTGGATACCATTTCACTCACCAGCGTTGGCACGGGCTATACCTCCACGCCGACCGTTACCTTTATCCCGACATCGACCATTTCCAGCATCGTTATAGCTGATGGCGGATCAGGTTATACGGCTCCGGTCACCGTCAACTTCTCGGGTGGCGGTGTTACTAATCCCGCTGACCAGGCTACCGCAACCGTGACGCTCTCCTCGAACTCGGCGATCTTGAACACGCCGACCCTGGTTTCCGGCGGATCGGGTTACACAGTGCCTCCGACGGTCACCTTCACGGGCGGCGGCGGTACTGGCGCGAAAGGCGCCGCAACCATCTCGTCCTCGCCGCTGACTTTGGGTGCCGGCTCGGTACTGATGTCCAATTTGGGGTCCGGCTATACAGCTCCGACTGCCGTCGTGAGTGCCCCGCAAACTGCAGGTACAACGGCGACTGCGAGCGCAATCGTTGGTTTTGCGGTCTCG